>ULYF01018833.1_pt1 | contig 33556 bp, 37 predicted proteins | sample 1961941 | NCBI WGS metagenome assembly ULYF01 (sample SAMEA4835857, study PRJEB28245) | human gut metagenome | biome: gut microbiome; material: fecal sample | place: Denmark | collected 2008 | reverse complement strand
TGATGCTTGGCAGTGCACTCCAGCCGGTCGTAGGTACCACGGTCCACAGAGGGGAATTTGAATACCCGGAGCCACCGCCCCATGCTCTCCTCCAGCCTTGCCCTGGACTCATCTGAGGCTGTTAGCTGGCGGTCGAAGTCAGCGAGGTATTCGGTGATCTTCTCCTTGACCTCCTGCTTCATGGTGCCGCAAAAGGACTTTCGCTTTTTCGCTCCCTGCTCGTCCGAGTACCAGACCACGCCGTTCCAGCGGCCGTCTGATCATTTGAAGATATTTCCGCTTGCCAATAATTTTCACTGCATATTACGGCCGCCCTTTCTCAGCGACATACAATACCACAGAAAAAAGAAATAGCCAGAGGAAAGGCAGACTATTATCATAAAGTTCAGAAAGAGCTGCCGCCGGCAGCTCTTTCTTTGTTTTAGCATATCAGGTCTTGATATGGGGATAACTTTCTATTGTTTTATTGCGGCGCAATTTTTGAGAGGGACACTTGAAAGTGGAGTCCAAGTGACCCCGGCGTTTCTTCGCTCCCCGAAACCCTCAAAAAGGGAATCTGGGCTGGTTGCCGCAGTTCTCTCCACAAGCGTCCAAGCTGGCCCAAATTCGCCGGGCAGGGTGTGTACGGCCACCCCGCCCCTATTCGCCCGACACAGCGGCCCACAGGGGCAGAATTACAGGGGACTTCATGACAGAGAAAAATAACTCTTCTTTGTTACAGCATCGCAAAACCCAGCAGGCCGTAGAGTCCATGACCGGCCAGCGCCCGGTTTCTTTCCCTGCCCTTCGGCCTCTGGCCGCAAAGTGGGTCCGGGCTTCCGCCCGGAACTGCGTCCGGCGTATAGCCGGACGCGATGCTTGCCCCACATGAGGGTGGGTAAAAACAGCTTCCCTGGTCATGCGGGTAACAGCGTCACAGGTGCGCTCCGCACTGCGGGCAACACTTTGGGGTTATCCCGCGCCCTTTTCATCCCTTGGAAAATCCCCAAAACGGGCCGAATTCGTCCGAAGCCGCTGAGTGGGGCAGGGACTCCGCCCCCCGCAAACGGGACACACAGCAACTCACAGGCGGTCACGTTGGGGGCTCTCGCTTCCGCAGGAGGTTGGCCACCCGCTGGCGTTCCGCTGCCAGCTCCAGCTCCGCCAGCTGGCGGTCATAGTGCTCGTCAATTGCCTCTCCGATAGCTCGGAGGGAAAACAGCAGATTTCCATTGCGCTTTTTCTCCTATCTTGGTGATTATCTCAGTGGGCTCCAAGACGATAAGGCTCTGCTCCTCCAACTGGCAGATGTACTTGCGCGCCGTGTTCCCGCTCATACCACCGCTTTCCTAATTGTCTTGATGCTGGGGGTAGGTCCGGCGCGATCTCACCATAGTCTAGTCCCAGCTGGAATAACTCGTTGGGAAGAAAGAAACCGTCTCGATAGCTGCTGCGCTTCAACTGCCGCCTCCTGTGTGATCGCTCACCCACCGGATGAACTGCTCCTTGGGCACCACCATGTGGCCGCCGACACAGCACTGGGAAGCCCAGTTCGTGCATCCGTTCGTAACCACTGGACGGTGACACGCCCAGCACCCTTGCCGTCATCTCCGCGTTGAGGAACAGCGGCAGGGCATCATAGCTTTTGTAATGGGACTCTTTCATGCGCACCTCCTGTCGGCAGATCCCAATCCAATGTTTGTGCTTTCAGTCTAACAGTTGACCCGGCAGCCTTTTTGCTGGGTCTTGATTTTTTCAATCAGCATCCTCCTTCGAAGCATCGAGGACATCATTTGGATGAACCAGACGCAGGAACTCATCCACGGAGTTGACCACGCCGATGCACTTCAGCTACTGGTAGTGGATCGGGTCACAGAGCGTTCGGAAGTTGACTTCTGCGCACTCCACAAGCTTGCCCATGGCAACCATCTGCTGCTCCGTACTGAGAGCGGTCGGCTTGTCCGGCGTCTCATTATCTAGGCCTTTCCGTATCCCCTGGAGGGGGTAGTTCAGGATTCCTCTCTCCGCGTCAGCGGTCAGGAAGTGCAGCAACTGCTTTTGACGCCGTCCCAACAAATTCATCATCGCCACTCCTACGTGTACTGTGATTCGGGCGTTCTTTGTTACGACTAAGGTCAGGTTTCCGAATGACGGAAAATACCCTCTACTGATAAGGACACTCAGAGGCGGTTTGTAAACAAGAAATCGAAAAAAATTTGAAGGACTCTGTCATTTGTCAGAGTCCTTCAGCTGTTCATGGAGCTTTTTCGGCCGCTTTCGATACACCGTAGATCATCCTAATTTCTTCCATGGTCAGGCTTCTGCCATAATAGTTATTTTTCAAAACCTGACTCTGTTATGTGAGCCTTTATCAGGGCAGGATATTGTTTTCATCTAAATTATTTGGATTGTACTTTGCAAAGACCAAGGCAATCAGTTCTTTTGTAATGGGGCCAATTTTGTGCTTGGATGGCGTCACCACGAACGCATCCAAACGAACTACCTGATGAATTCTAGGAAACTGGATCAAGCTCCCAGATTGAATATCCGCCCGTACATACATTTCCGGGAGAAGTGCGACACCGCGATTATATGACAACAACTGTTTGATTGTTTCCAGATCTCCGATGTTGGACAGGGAGGAGAAGTAGTTGTCAAACTTCAGTTCGATTGACTGAAGCATTTGCTCTGCAACAGGCATTTTCATCGTGCCAAGGAGTGGCGGAAGCGACTGTGGTGACTGCTCCTGAAGAATTTTCCAATATCCAGGCACCGTTACAAAAATTAAGGGAAGCGTTCCGAGATAACGAGCATAAAGCCCCTCTGGATGAAAGTCAAATTCACAGATAATGGACACATCACAGGTTCCTGCAATCAATTTGGAAACTGATACATCAGAAGTCATTTTTGAATACTCAATTTCGACAGCTGGAAAGTTGTGGACAAATTCCTGTAAGACTTCGTGCATAAAGCAAACATCACCGGACTCCGTTGCACCGACCCGCAGAATCGATTGCTTGGTATCCAAGAGTGTCGCACAAGACTCATCATAAAGCTCCAATATCTTTTTGGCGTATTCAAGAAGCAGCTCGCCCTTCGGAGTCAGCTCAATTCCGTGTGATGTTCGGCAATAGAGCTTTGTACTATACTCTTTTTCCAAAGATTCCAAATGTCCAAAAATCGTGGAGTGCGAATAGTTCAGAGCCAAGGCGGTCTGCGCCATATTTTTGGTCCTGGCTACTGTGACAAATGAGACCAGCTGCTTTATATGCATAGAGATCCCCTCCTGGCAAAGACTGGTAATATATTTTCAATTATATCATTCTTTTTCAGTTGATACCAGATCATATTTTTATAATTTTAGAATTTAGTTTTTATAAATTTATATTTTTAAAATTCGATTTTACAAAACTGAAAAAGAGTGTTATGATGTACAAAACTGGATATTTACCTAAATTTTCGGCATTTTTTAAGGAGAATATAGTCTATTTGTTCGAAGGAGGAGGCTTGCTGTATGAAGATTAAAATTATCAATCCCAATACAACATGGACGATGACGGAAGATATCTCTGTGGCCGGAAAAAAATTTGCTCGGCCAGATACAGAAGTATACGCGGTAAGTCCCAGCACAGGCCCGGAGAGCATTGAAAGTATGTATGATGAATATCTGGCAGTGCCTGGTGTTCTCTCTGAAATTATTAAAGGAGACCGGGAAGAACATGCAGATGCATTTATTATTGCCTGTTTTGGTGATCCGGGTCTGCTGGCAGCCAAAGAGGTAACAGAAAAGCCAGTCATTGGAATTGCACAGGCAGCATTTACCGTAGCAAAAATGATTGCGCCCAATTTTTCTGTCGTATACGTATTGGATCGTTCAGAACAGGTAGTTCGGGAGTCACTTCACCTGCACGGCGTGGAGCAATTCTGCAAATCCTGCCGCAGCACTGGTCTTGGCGTCCTAGATTTTGACAAAGATCCGGAGACGGGATTACGGGCCTTGGCAGAGCAGGGGAGAAAATGTGTAGAAGGGGATGGGGCGGAATGTGTGGTTTTGGGCTGTGCCGGTTTCGTCCAATTTGTGGATGCTCTCAATCAAAAATTGGGAGTTCCTGTGATTGACGGCGTCAGTCCTGCTGTGAAGTTTTGTGAGGCATTGGTCGATATGGGGTGCAAGACCGCAAAAAGGAGTCTCTGGGCAAGCCCAGAGCCTAAAAACATCTTGGGGCTGCAGGATATCGTGAAGTTCTGAGATTTCTATAGGTGGCCTTGTTGAGGGAGACACCTTGGAAATAAAGATAGAAAAATAAAGGAGGAAACGTACATGAAGAAGTTTTTTGCGCTGTTGCTTACCCTAGCTATGACTGTCAGTTTGGCAGCATGCACTTCAGACACAGAAACATCTCAGAGTGATCCCCCCTCAGACACAACACAAGGAGCCCAAGGTTCCTCAAATGCGGAAATCTCAACAGAAGCAAAAACAGGAGAGCTTAAAATTGGAGTCAGCATCAATGCCACATCCAATCAGCATAATCAAGATGTATATGAGACCCTGATTGCCAATGCCGAAGATCGCGGGCATGAGGTGATTGCAACAAATGCAAACGGTGCAGCGGCACAGCAGACAACAGATATTGAGAATTTGATTGAACAAAATTGCGATGTTATCATCATTGCCAACGGTGAGGCCGAGGCCTTGATCAATGTAGTTGCCCGGGCAAAGGAGCGCGGAATCTATGTGATTTCCTATGAATCCGGCTGGATCGAAGGGTGCGACACGATGTTTGCCGTTAATGACTTTGCTTCTGCTGCCGAACTTTATATGAAGATTGCTGCGGAGATGGGCTTTGAGGGGAAAATTATTACAATGCACCACAATGATCACCCTGTACCCAGAGCACACTATCAGACCATGCTGGCAATCCTCAATGAGTATTCCAATATCGAACTGGTCAATGATGGATACACAGGTTTCCCTGGCACCACAGAGCTCGCCTATGACATTACCGAGAGTGCTCTGATTGCAAACCCTGACATCAAGGCGATTTGGTGTTCGTTTGACTTGGAGGCTATCGGCGCGCTACAGGCCTGCCAGGCTATGGGGCGGGACGACATCCTGATTGTCGGCTATGACGGCGAAGAAGATGTTTTGAAAAATGTTGCTGAGGGTGGACAGATCCTTGCAACTGCGAATACCGGTTTTGAAAATGCCTGCGCCGAGGCGATTGAAGTTGCGGAAATGCTATGCGCAGGTGAAGATTGCAGCGCGATGTATCCAATTGAGTATAACATCATTGATGCATCTAATATTGATGAATTTTACCAGGGTTAACTGTGGTAGGACAACTATGGGCATAGGGTGGAAGATTCCACCCTATGCACCTATCTTGACAATCCGCGCATGACAACAAGGGGGAAATCAGGTGTCCAGTGAGTATGTGATTGAAATGTCCCACATCGATAAACAGTTCGGCGGCGTCTATGCGTTGAAAGACGTGAGTTTGCTGTTAAAAAAGGGAACTGTTTTGGCTTTGTTGGGTGAAAACGGAGCAGGAAAATCCACTCTTATGAAAATTTTGACCGGTGTCATCACAAAAGATGGTGGCACCGTCAAAATGAACGGGGAGGAAATCAATCCCCGCAATTATGCGGAAGCACAGGATATGGGGATTGCCTATGTGCCGCAGGAACTTGCGCTGGTGGACTATTTTACAGTGGCTGAGAACATCTACCTGGGTCGTGAGCCATATATAAAGGGTACAAAAATCGTCGATTTCCGAAAAATGTATGCTGACGCAAGCGAATTGCTGGAGAAGCTGAAAATCAAACTAGAGCCAAAGACGAAAGTCAAGGATCTCAGTGTCTCCGGCCAACAGATGCTTGTGATTGCGCGCATTCTTTCCCAAGATGCCGAGGTCATTATCATGGACGAGCCCACGGCCCGTTTGGGATATCACGAAATCGATGAATTGCTGAGCTATATTCAGTATCTCAAGGAAAATGGAAAAAGCATTATCTATATCTCTCACCGCCTGGAAGAAATCTTCAAGATCGCAGATGAAGTAACTGTTTTGCGAGATGGGTGTCTCATCGGTACCAAGCCTGTCTCTGAAATGAATGAAAAACGCCTCATCCATATGATGGTCAACCGAGATGTGGAGTTCACAGATGAATTTGTTCAGGGGCACCAGCGGGGAGAAGAGATTTTGCGTGTGGAAAACCTCTCCCGGTCAGAGCTTGTAAAGGATGTATCCTTTAACCTTTACAAGGGAGAAGTCCTGGGGTTCTTTGGACTGGTAGGCGCGGGGCGTACGGAGACCATTCGCTCTATGGTCGGCGTTGATAAAAAAGTCAGCGGAGATATTTATTTAAACGGAAAGAAAGTGGAATTCAAAAATATTCGGGATTCCATTGCCGCCGGTATTATGTTGGTTCCAGAAGAGCGGCGTCAGCAGGGGTTGGTTCTATCACTCCCCATTCGGGAGAATGTCACGCTGGGAAATCTGAAGAAGTTCAGTAAATTCGGTTTGCTTCAAGAGAAGAAAGAGAAAGCGGTTGTGACAGAATGCGTCGATAAAATGACATTGAGCCGGCGCAGCATTGAGCAGCAGGCTGGAGAACTATCTGGCGGAAATCAGCAAAAAGTTGTGCTTGCAAAATTAATCGCGCATGACGATATCCAAATCTATATATTTGATGAGCCGACCCGCGGTATCGACGTGGGTGCGAAAAGCGATATTTACCGGCTGATTTCTGATTTTGTAAAGATCGGAATCCCTAGTATCGTCATTTCTTCTGAAATTCCGGAGATCCAGGCGCTGTGCGACCGGGTAGTTATCATGAGTGAGGGCAGGGTTACGGCGATATTAAACCGAGATCAACTGAAAGATTCTAATGAAATCCTAAAATATGCAATTTCCTGATGCCATTATAATAGGTTTCCAGGGTATGCAGAGGCATAATGATACCGGAGGGAAAAATGGAAAAAGCTAAAACAATCAATTTGGGCACATTGGCCAAAAAGTATGGCACAGTTGCTGCATTCATCGTGATCTGCATTTTCTTCTCACTCAGCACAGACGTCTTTTTAACAAGAAGCAACATTTTGACGGTTTTGAGACAGATTTCTATGCTTGCGATTTTGGGTGGGGGCTTAACGGTCGTGATGATTACAGGCCGAATCGACCTCTCCATTGGATATGGGACGAGCTTGCTGGGCATTTTCTGCGCGGCTCTGATGGTGGACTTTGGCATTTCCATGCCAGTGGCAGTGTTGTTGACTTTGCTGGGCGGTGCCTTAATCGGCCTGCTGAACGGCACGTTAATTGCCTATGGCGGTGTTCCTGATTTTATTTGCACGTTGGGTACGGGCTTTCTACTGTCCGGAATTAACCAAGCGTATACAGAGGGCCATCCGATTTCCGGTTTGCCGGACAGCTTTGATGCTTTCGGAAACATGAGCTTTCTCGGCATTCCGACCATGATCTTCATTCTAGCATTCTGGTTGCTGATTATCGCGGTTGTGCTGAGCAAGACGCGTTTCGGCCGTCATACATATGCAATCGGCGGCAACAAAGAGGCTGCCTTGATGTCTGGTGTCAATGTGAAATCGAATTCCATGTGGGGCTTTGTCTTTTGCGGGATTGGAATGGCGATTACAGCGTTGGTTTTGACTTCGCGTATGGGCTCCGCTCATGTGACGGCAGCAGATAGCTATCAGATGCAAGCAATCGCAACGGTTTATTTAGGCGCGACCGCTTTTAAGGAAGGAGAGCCCAACCTAGCAGGCACTCTTTTGGGCGCATTGATTCTGGGCGTTCTGAAAAATGGCATGACACTGATGAATATTTCCTACTACTATCAGGATATTGCACAGGGTGTGGTAATCCTGCTGGCCGTGATCATTACCTCCCTCCAGCGCAACCGCAAAAAGTAAGGAGGCTCATATATGTTGAAGACGCAAGGTAAACGGCTTCGAGAACATATGGAGGAGCTGGGAAAGATCGGTGCTGCACCCGAAGGCGGGGTCAACCGCTTTACATACTCCAAGGAATACTACGAGAGCGTTGAACTTGTCCGACGTTACATGGAGGATGCCGGACTTGAGACGGAAGTTGACCCCGTAGGCAATGTAATCGGCACTTGCCGTGGGGATACTGATCGGATCCTTTTGCTGAGTTCCCATATTGACAGTGTGCCCAATGCCGGAATTTTTGATGGGTGTTTAGGCGTGCTGGCCGCAGTAGAGGCGGTCAAAACGCTTCAGGAACATGACATCCAATTACAGCACACGGTAAAGGTCGCAGCTTGGGCAGAAGAGGAGGGAAACACCGTTGTCGGGCTGTTAGGAAGCGGCGCCTTTGTTGGGCACATGGATGACTTAACAGACATCGCTGTTTCCAAAATGGAGCAATTCGGAATTACTCGTGAAAATGTCCGTGCCGCTTATTTCCCAGACCTTAACAAGATTGACGCATCTTTGGAACTCCATATTGAACAGGGGGGGATTCTGGACCAGGAACAAATCCAAATCGGCGTTGTAAATGGAATTGTGGGGATTGAGCGGTATACGGTAACCATTCAGGGCACCAAAAATCACGCAGGAACGACGCCCATGTATTTGCGAGACGATGCCATGACTAAGGCAGCCAACTTGATTGTGGAACTGGAGCAGTTGGCACGGGAAATCGACCGGGATATGGTCTGCACTGTGGGTTGGCTGAACGCATCTCCTGGTGTGGCCAATGTCATTCCAGGGCAGATCGAGATGTCTGTGGAAGTGCGCTCTATGAACTCTGACTCCATGGATCGTCTGAAACAATATATTCAGACACGTTTCCCAGCAGGTGTGTGTGCATTGAAAACCACTTTTCAGCAAGTACCGGTTCCGATGTCCGATATTTGTAAGAGGGCCATTTCAAAAGCCGCAAAAAATCTCGGATTATCACAGCGCACACTCAACAGTGGTGCGGGACACGACACGATGATTCTGGCAGAGTGCATTCCAAACTGCGGCATGATCTTTGTCCCCAGCGTTGGCGGTGTCAGCCACTGTCCACAGGAATGGACAGAGTGGGAGGATGCAAATAACGGCGCCAGCGTCTTGCTTGGGGCTCTGCTAGAACTGGATGACAAAGACTCAACAGAATTTGAATCGAGATAAATTGGAAAGGATACGGCAATATGAGAACACTGGTAAAAAACGGGACCATTGTCACAGCAGAGAGTGAGTACAAAGCAGATATTCTCATTGTCGATGAAAAGATCACGTCAATCGGCACCAATCTAGAAGGCCCCTTTGATAGAATCCTGGATGCAGAGGGCAAATATGTGCTCCCCGGCGGTGTGGACAACCACGCCCACTTTGAGGCGCTCAATACGGACGGCATCACCACAAACGAGCCCTATGCGACTACCTGGGTCGCCCTGCAGGGAGGAACGACTACCATTGTGGACTTCTGCACCAATGAACCCGGCATGAACCTGGTGGATTCCGTCAACTACCGCCTGAATGTCCGCGCCAAAGGCAAGGTGGCTCCCGACATCGCCATTCACGCCTGCTGCAACGATTTCACGGATGAGACCGTCGGTGAGATCAAAAAGCTGGTGGAGATGGGTGTTCCCACCATGAAACTGTTCCTGGCCTATAAGGGCACCTCCCTCTACATGGATGACAGCAAGCTGCTGGCCTGCCTGGAGGAGGCTGGCAAGCAGGGCATGACGATGATGGTCCATGCGGAGAATCCGGACGTTCTGGATAAGTGCCGCAATGACGCGGCCGCTACCGGACACTATGAGCCAAAATACCACTACATGACCCGCCCCCCCTACGGCGAGGCGGAAGCCGTCTCCCGTGCCATCCGGTTTGCGGATGCCATGCACTGTCCCATGTGCATTGTCCATGTCAGCTGCATCGAGGCTGGCGAGGAGATCCGCAAGGCTCGTGCGGAGGGCAAGGCGGTGATCGGCGAGACCTGTCCCCACTATCTGGTGCTGGACAAGCACAAGATGGACCATCCGGACTGGCACATCGCCGCCCGGTGGATCTGCTCTCCGGCCCTGCGGGACAAGGAGGACCAGGATTACCTATGGAAGGCGCTGAATGAGGATTGGCTGTCCATCTGCGGCTCTGACAATTCCGGCATCCCCCAGGCACAGAAGAACTGGGGCTGGGACGAGGAGCATCAGCGCTGCGACTTCCGGATGGTCCCTAACGGTTGCCCCGGCGCCGGCGACCGCATGAATGCCCTGTGGACCTATGGCGTTGCCGCCGGCCGCATGACACGGCAGAAGTTTGTGGATGTGTGCTGCACCACGCCGGCCAAGCTGAACGGCATCTATCCCCGCAAGGGGACCATCCAGGTGGGCGCTGACGCGGACCTGGTGCTGTTCGACCCGGACTACAAGGGGACGATCACGCTGGAGACCAACCCCACTGGCGTGGAGTACAACGTGTTCGAGGGCCTGGAGCAAATCGGCCGCGCTGATACGGTGTTGCTGCGCGGCAGCGTCGTGGTGGAAAACGGCAGGTATCTGGGTGAAGTTACAGAAGTTGTGGCTGACGGCATTACCTATCAGGGATGCACCAGCGGCAACGGCAAGTTTATTCCCGGCAAACCCTATGGTTTGGGATATGACCTCTTGAAGAGATAAACATGGAGCAGGGAAAACGCCTGGAGGAGTGCCTGTGTGTCCGCCGAAGCATACGGCAGTTTACAGATCAGCCCGTTGAGAGAACGATCATTCAGGCACTGCTAGAAATGGCCATTCTGGCTCCCTCAGCCAGTAACCGGCAGCCGTGGAGGTTTATCATTCTGGATGATCCAGTCCTTGTTCAGAAGATTCGTGCATTTTCTCCCGGAATCGGAGGAAATCCGCCCTGCCTCATTGTATTTTGCCTGGATAGCCAGCGCCTTCCTGTGATGAGAAACGGTACGATTGATCGGACCTGCGGAATTATCGATCTTGCTATGGCGGCGGAAAACATGATGCTGGCAGCTACAAGCCATGGGTTGGGGACCTGTGTAATCAAATCATACCACCCGCAAATTGTGAAAAAGATTCTGGAGCTGCCGGAACAGATTTGCCCGGAGTTTATAGTAACGCTTGGATACCCAAAGTGGAAAGTACCGATGCCAAAACGGCGGTCACTGGAGGAAATATCTTCCTATAATTTAGAGGTGTCACATGAGCATGGAAGAGACCTTTAAGCAACTTCTCTCCTTCCAGATTGCAAGTGCACTAGAATGTGCGGGAGAACCCAATTCCTATGGAGCTGTGCGGCTTTTGGAATCCGCGCAGAAACTAATTGCATTCGGGATGCAGTGGAGAATCAGCAGTGATGCACGGCTTCTCAAGATTGCAGAACAAATTGAGAACGAAAGGGGGACCGCCCTGACCGACAGAGAACGGTTCTACCACAGCGTGGAGGAGATTTCCCTGTTGATGGTTGATATTATCTGAGTACTTGTTTGAAGGAGGAAAACCATGGATATCTATGAAAATTTGAAAAAGTGCGGCATTGAACTGCCAGAAAAGCTGAATGCCGCCGGTCTTTATAAACCAGTGAATCAGACAGGGAACCTGATATTTGTTTCAGGTCAGGGTAGCATGGACCGTGGAAAGAATTTGACTGGCCGCGTGGGGGTAAATGTCACGGTAGAAGAGGCGCAGTATGCGGCAAGGGTTTGCGCAATTAACACTTTGTCTGCGCTTGAAAGCTATCTTGGGAACCTGAACCGGGTCAAACGATGCGTCAAGATTCTGGGCTTTGTCGCCGGGGCTGACGATTTCACCGAGCAGGCTAAGGTCATCAACGGAGCGTCCCAAGTATTCATAGACGTGTTTGGTGAGGAGGGGCGTCACGCTAGGTCTGCTATCGGAACAAATAGCCTACCCCTCGGCCTGACGGTAGAGGTTGAGTCTATCTTTGAAATTGTGTAAAAGGAGGAATTGAGGGTGCTCGGCCAAATTTTAGAACCCATTCAGATCTCGGATATGCTAGCGGCCAAGCAGCGGCTGCGGAAAGAATTTCCGCCTTCCCCGTTACTGTCAATCGCGCCGCTGGATCAGGAATTGGGAACCCCCGTCTATTTAAAGGCAGAAAATTTGCTTCCCTCTGCTGCCTATAAATTCCGCGGGGCCACCAATAAGATTAAGACCCTGATCGAGACCTCCGGTACAGAAGTCCGCATTATTACGGCCTCATCCGGTAACCACGGAATGGCCTGTGCGTTGGCAGCAAGCCGCCTTGGAATTCCGGCGACCGTTGTTGTCCCTGTCCCTACGCCGCAGATTAAAAAAGACTATATTCGGTCATTGGGTGCCAACCTGCTGGAAATCGGAGAAACCTATGATGACTCTTTTCTTGCAGCCTGTGAGCTCGCGGAAACGGAAAAGATGTTTTATGTGCATCCTGTCTCTGACCGCTATACTGTCGCAGGCCAAGGGACCATCACATTGGAGCTTCTGGAGCAGATCCCGGACCTGGATCAGGTAATCGTCCCTATAGGGGGCGGCGGGTTGATCACGGGTATCTCCTTTACAATGAAGCAGTTGAAACCATCTGTAAAACTTGTCGGCGTCATGCCAGAAGGTTCCGCAGTATACTATGCCTCCAGGCAGGCAGGGAACCTGTTGACACTGGAACACTGCGCCTCCATGGCAGATGCATGCGTACGAAAGACCGGGGAGCCGTACCTCTATCCTTATATTGAGCAATATGTGGACGAGATTGTAACCGTCACGGAGGAATCCATTCGAAAAGCCGTCAAAATGGCCTGTCTGTATGGCAAGTTGACTCTTGAGGGGGCTGGAGCAATGCCGCTTGCCGCTCTGCTGGAAAACAAGTGTCAGGCCATTGGAAAAACCGTACTGATCTGCAGCGGTGGTAATATCGACCAGAAGGTATTGAATGCCTGCCTGAACATTTAGGTGGGATGGTTGACCGGGCATAAAGATTTATCGCAGCCTAACCATATGGCCCTAGTCGGGATTGTTTGTCCAGATGGACTCTCCCGTTTCCGGATTGTAGCCAGCTGTATATTGTTTTCCCTCCCCCGTCTCATATCCAAGCTGTGAAGCGTGTAAACGGGGCTGTTCCTATATCGTATCCCCATTAACCGGATTGTAGGTCGCATCGCCAGAGATTACGGGATTGGTGGAGCGGAAATCTTGATTTTTCCTTTTCCAAATCGACTGTTATGACCAGGCGATAGCCAAGCCGACCGCTTTTCGGCAGACTGTGTACCTGCCGGAAAAGACTACTCGCGAGAAGGCCCTCAGTGATAGTGTCAAGGAGTGGACCTGTTGACAAGGTCCTCAGAAACTCCAATCTTAGGGTATAATTAAAATTAAGAGGGGAATGGAGCATGATGGCACGGTAAAGCGGCCAGATAGGCATGGTAGTTCTGGACATAGAAGAATTGATTCCTGAAAATCAATTGCTCTGCAAATCAGTCATAAGATTTAACTTGATTTTATCTATGACTTTGCGCCCCCGTACGATCCTTCAAATAGTCATCTATCTGTTGATCCTGTCAGTATGTTTAAAATGCTGCTGATAGGATACCTGCATAGTATCAAGTCAATGCACCGGCTTATCCAAGAAATCCAACTAAACATTGCATATCTCTGATTTTGTGCTTTCGAGTTTGAGGAGAAAATATCAGTAATTCAGCAATACAAGGACCTGTGAGCGGAATGAAAGCGGCTTCCTCCAAGCGGCTTCCTCCAGTAAGCTTTTCTAGAATTTGTTCGTCGCTGTATAGAACAGAAACTCCAGCTCTGTAACCCATGTGAAGGAGCGCTCCATGAGCGTTTTCCCGTAAAGGGGATCAGCGCTTCCGCTGCTGCAAAGACCGGCACAAGGATCGAAGCGGCCTTATATGCTTCTGCGCCAGCGGCCATCCCTTAGCCAGCCAAGGGGAGGTGTGCTTGCGTGACCTGCAGAAGGAGAAGCTGGCGCTGTTCATCCTACCAAAGGGACCGCTTTCCATCGCACAGGTACAGGGGCAGCTCATGGGGGAGCGGCTGCTTTCAGAATTTTATTTCTGCGATTCGGCGGAAGAAATCACTGTTCTGGTGGCATCTGGTTACGGTATTTTGGCCCTCCTGGCTCTGCTGCTTCCGGATATGCCGCTGATTGCAAAGCTCCCGCTGAAAGACACCGAACTGGTCTCTTTTGGAATTTATTATCGGGCGCTCCAGGGCAATCCGGCGCTGAGAGCCCTGATCCAATGTGTCAGGGAGTATTTTGCGCAGCCGCTTGTGTAGGCAGCAAAAAAAGATAATGCGCTTCCATACAGGCCAGAAGCTTCTGATGGAAGCGCATTATCGCTATATAAATTGTGAAAAGGTCCAATCCCGGCACAAAGCCAAAAGTTAATGGACAGACACAGCAAGAAGATCCAATGGCTCTATTGAGGGATAGCCTCGTTTAACCTAACACATACTGTAAAAAGCTTATACTTTTATTTTCACTACTCTTATCTTATACTTTCTATAGAGACACATAAGACTTTGATAAGTGAGGTGCGGCTTCTATGATGTATCCATTTCTGCAAATCGACGGTGATACTGAAATCGTTCATTCCGATATGCTTCCAAACGGCGAGGTCAAAGTATATATAGAATATATAGAAAAGACGGACGCCAAAGATGGATTCCATCACGCCGCCTGTTTTCTCCCGGCGTACCGCTGGGAGAATGTTGATGGCTTCACTCCCGAGGAGATTGCTCGGTATCAGGAAGTGATTGAATCGACTGTCCACTTAATTTTAGAGTTTGCCCGACAGGGAGGCTTTGAGAATGCCTCAGGTTTTTAAGATCGGCCCATATTGGGTGTACTTTTGGGCCAACGAGAGCGACCCTCTGGAGCCAGTTTATGTCCATGTGGCGGAGGGCACACCATCCGCCATGCGACAAAAGTGTGGATTACAAAGGCGGGGAAGTGTCTGCTATGCAACAACAACTCCCAAATCCCGGACCGTTTCCTACGGAATATTTTGCGGATCATTGAAGCCCGTGGCAGTGAAGTCGTAGAGAAATGGAGAGCGTTTTTGGGGGAGGCTAAATTTTTCTGCTGACTCCTAAATCAGGACTCGTTAAATCAAGCATAACCCTTGTAATCGTAGATAGTTGTTTATACTAGTGGATTATTCTTTTTGCTTTTTTGTAAAGCTAAGGAGCAAAAGCATACCCCGGGTTGCATGGCTGCCCAAAGGGGAGAAGCCTATATTGTTTACAGCCCTGCAAATTCTGAGCTGGCTTAGACTGAAAGTGGTTTGTCTCGTTTCTCGCCCCAGTGGCCAATAGAGGCAGGCGAGAGCAATCTACTTTTATATGAGGGCGTTTTGCCCTTGCAATGTGCCATCAGTTCAACGGCTTATGTTCTCCAAACAGAGGGGGAAATCGAGATACTAAAAAATATCTCACAAAATAAAAAAGAGGATTGATAAAAGCGATGGCATAGAGTATAGATATCTTTATTGTTTTGCGCGGCAGGTGTATTGCTCGAAAGGATGACAGCATCAATAAAGCATCAGAAATGTAAAGGACGAACTATTGCGAGTCGGCCAGTGTTTGGGACAGTAGGGACGTTTTATATAGAGTGCAGACTTCCCCAGCCACTCCAAAACCGCGTGCCGAGGGTTCGAATCCTTCTGCCCCTGCCATTGATTCTTCCAGAAAACCCTGAGAAATCAGGGTTTTTTGTTATTTCTTCGAGGGAATGATTTTCGAAAGACCGCGGGTGATGCTTAAATGATGCCCTGAATGTGGTATCTGGCGTCATCCGTTTTTACTGTTTCCGTCTGCTGCAGCATCATTTTGGCATCAAAGTTTTGTGCCCCCGGCCGGTTGGCTTCCGGTCAGGGGCGCTTTTTGGGAGGGTGCTTCAGAGATCGAATCCTGCCGTGATCCCTGCCAGGCGGGAGGTATCCTTTTTCACGTAGTAGAGTTCTGTGATCTCCGAGGTGGAGTGGCCGAGGAGGTCGGCCACCTGTCGGGGAGAGAGGGAGCGGATGATTCCATCCGGCTGTTTGACTCCGTTGGCCAGATTGGTGGCGAAGGTGTGGCGGAGGGTATGGAGTCCCCGCTGTTCCAGGCCATCCGCTTCCAGGATGCGGTAGTATCGTTTCCGGAAGTTTACCGGCCGGGTATAGCCTCCGTGTTCATCCAAAATAAGGGGCTGTCCTCTCCGAAATACCGTTCTGCTCTCAGCTCCAGAATGGCGTCCACTGCAGCTTGGTTGAGTGGAACATCCCGCTTGCTGGAGGTTGTTTTCAACTTACCGATCTTGACCTCCCGGCCGCTGATGGATTCGGTGCCTTCTCGCCGGGAAACCTCCTTCACACCCCGCTGGAGGTGGATGACCCGGTTTTCCAGGTCGATGTCACTTGTTCAGCAGTCCGAGGGCTTCCCTTGTGCGGAGTCCGGTGTTCAGCATCAGCGTATAGGCCGCCGCCTGCTGATAGATGCGCGTCCCGTTTCCCCAGGCCCTGACAGCTTCCGCTTTGAACTTTGCGATCTCCTCCGGGGTGAAGATGGTCACAGTTTCGAAGGTTGGCAGTTCCTCTTTGCCCTGACCGGCCATAAAGCTTGACTTTTTGATCATGGGGGCCGCAGTCATAGGGTTCCTGGGAATTGCTGAGTCAAATAGTGGAAGTAGTCGGTAAGGATGCTGTGGGCTTTTTGACCGTGGTGTAGGCGTAGCCTTTGTGCATTCAGTGATTCGGCAGCGCCTTGATGTCCGCCGAGGTGATGTCGCCAACCACCTTGCCGCCGAGGATCGGGTAGATCTGATGCTTGGCAGTGCACTCCAGCCGGTCGTAGGTACCACGCTCCACAGAGGAAAATTTGAATACCCGGAGCCATCTGCCCATACTTTCCTCCAGCTTTGCCTTGGATTCATCTGAGGCTGTGAGCTGTCGGCCGAGGTCGGCAAGGTAGGCAGTGATTTTATCTTTGACCTCTTGTTTGGTGGTCCCGCAAAAGGACTTTCGCTTTTTCGCTCCCTGCTCGTCCGAGTACCAGACCACGCCGTTCCAGCGGCCGTCTGTTCGCTTGAAGATGTTTCCGTTTGTCAGTAATTTTCGCTGCATATCCAGCGCCCTTTTCTCAGCTACACACAATACCACGCCCTCCTGCGGATAGCCATATAAAAAAGCGGAGAGGTCAGAATATTGACCCGGGAAAGACTTTTATTGTTCCAGCACCGCAGTATTTGATGCACATACATACTGAACTTATAGCCTTGGCACATCTGATCTGCTGGGAGAAAATCAGGAGTAATCCAGGGTTTCACATATTTTCTTGAGGCGGACTCGGCTGCAGACCATATTTCTTCAGAAGTATATCCTGAATATCCTGCGCTGAAATTTCTCTATGTTCAATTTCTTCCAGTATACCGATGATCTTTTTGATGACCATTTTGATAGATTCATCATCAAGCACATCCCTGATTTTGCCCGACTTTTCTGGTCCAGTCTGCGCCCCGCATCACCAATTCCGCTGCCAGGCGCATGTAATTGAAGTCGTTCATAAGCTCATCTTCAAAAAATCAGCAAAAAGCGCCCTGAACCAGCAGGACAAGGTGCCGCGGCGATGCAAGAGGACCCCGCGCACACAGAAGCCAAAACGCTCCGGAAGTGGCACGATGCCATTCCAGCGCAAGTACTGCGGATGCAGGGGGAAAGAATCCTGCGCCCTATACCTCCATACAATCTTCTGCCATCCAGGCCATACTGTCGGCCCCGGAGCTTCACCGGGGCATGCCCCTCGGCTCGTGAGCTGTACCGCCGACAGGGAATCGCCTCCCGCACTGAAGATCTGATTCATTTTTGCAACACCATACGCCTTCGGGCGTCGCTGGTCAAGCTCGTGTGCGCCGGGGATCTCTGCGGACCGGACTGTCGGCGGCTTCGGCGAAGGCCGGTCCGTTGAGGAGCGCGGACCCGATTTATAACCGGAGGCTATGGAGGACTATTCCTTCTGGATAATTGATTTCTCCGGGGGGGCTTGCTAAGATCAATTCATGAACGGCTGTTTTTCACAGTGGGGGCAGAACCGCCCCTGATCGTCAGCCGGAACCAGCATTTGAGGACTGCCGTGCCGGCCGTCTGCGGGCGGCGCGGCAGGACGATTTGAGAAAGGGCGTGAGAACTTTGAAATTTGCCACCAGTGAGCAGTGCTTCCCGTGCTGGGGCACTCTGGCTATGAAAATGGCCCGCGAGGCGGGCTTTGATGGGATCCAGATCACGGACGGCGGCGGATACCTCCAGCCCCATCCCTTGAATCCGGGCTTCGTGGAGTATGAGCGGTTCGGCCTGGACCTGCGGCGGAAGGACTCCTTCCCCCTGACGGACCGGACTGTCCAGACATATTATCTGGAGGCGGCGGAGGCATGTCAGATCCAATTAACGGGCATCTATCTCTATCTGCTTGGACACCAGGGTTTCATAAAATTTGCCGACAGGACGCCTCAGGGCCAGCAATGCCGGGAGACCATCCGCAATGCGGTCGTCAGCGCGTCCCAGATGGGACTTCCCCAGGTGACGATTCCCGTATTCGGCATGTTCGGCATCGCCCAGCAGACCTATGCCTTCCAAAAGCTTCAGTACGCTACAGAGCTCGGAAAGGAATATGGAATCCGGATTCTTGCCTCTATGGACGACGCGCCGGCGGAACGTCAGATGGAAATCCTGGACCGGCTGGAGGGCAGCTTACAGCTCAGCCTGAACACAGTGGCCCCCTCTCTCAACGCCGTCGGGGATGCGGTGGAGATGATCCGCACGCTGGGCGGCGCGCGGCTCGCGCAGATCCGGTTTCAGGATTACGCGGCTGACAGCGAGGGATTCGTGACCAAGGAGACAAGCCGCCCGGCCTTGCTGGGCCGGGGAGCCGGGAGGACAGAAGCCTGCGCCGCCGCTGCCCGGGAGATCGGCTATTCCGGCTGGATATGTTCGGACACACCCTATTACAGTGCGGATCTCCAGATTCCAGGCGAGAATTACGCCGCCCTGGCCCGCAGGGACCGGGAGGTCCTGGTGGGCCTGTTCGGTGAATGAGGAGGGGAGCATATGTCAAAATTGAAATTCGCCGCCTGTGAGTGGTGCTTCCCGTGCTGGGGGGATCTGGCTGTCAAGATGGCCCACGAGGCCGGCTTTGACGGGATGCAGTTGGGGGATGCGGGCGGCTCCATGAACGCGTATCCACTGCGGGATCCCGGCGTACAGGCGTACTATCTAGAGGCCGGTGAAAAGTACCACATCGAGTTTCCGCAGATCCACCTGTATACACTGGGTCACCAGGGATATTACCGCAGCCGCCTGGATTCTCTGGAGGGGAAGGACTGCCTGGAGAGCATCCGTCAGGCAGTGATTGCCGCCTCTGAGATGAAGGTCCCCAGCGTCATTATCGACGGCATGCGGATGAACAACCCAGCCAAGCGGCAGCACGTCCTGGATGTGGCTTGCTATGCGGTGCAAGTGGGCGAGGAGTACGGAATCCAGATCGGCATGGAGACGGACATGACGCTGGAGGACCACTTCCGATTCTTGGACGCTCTGGACGGAAAGCTGAAGCTGTGCTTTGACCTGCACAACCCCGTGATGTACGGCACCGGCTACCCGCCGGACATGGTGCGGGCTCTGGGAAAGGGCCGGATGGACCACTTCCATATCAAGGAGTCCCAGCCCAACGAGGACGGCTTTGTGACTGTGGAGACGCCCATCGTTTTAATGGGCCAGGGCGGTACATTCTTCCGAGAGTCCGCCCAAGCGGTGAAGGACATCGGCTTTGAGGGCTGGATTGTCTCTGAGAACTTCTATTTCCGGCCGAATATCTTGTCGGAGGGCTATGACTACATCAGCGCGGCCAGGAAAGATGTGGAGACCCTCCGCGCGGTATACGGCGATGCGGTGTAACTGCAGCAGGTGCGGCGCTGGAAGCGACGGCGTTTCGCAGGGCCGTCTGCCACTCTCTGGGAGGATTGGCGGGTCTCTTGGTGGACCTTCGCAATTCTGCCGCGGATCGAGGGCATTCCGGAGCTCAGCAGCTCTTTGGATGGGCGCAGGCGGGCTTCCGGGCGCTGCCACACAAAATGCCACCGACTATGCTGTGCGAAAAAGTCCGTTGGAGAACAACTTCATCCTGCCATCCGATGCAGAAAGACACGCCTTGAAGCTTTTTCCCATGTACTCAGAAAAGGCCGTAGCCGGCATTGCCGGCTACGGCCTTTTTATCTCTCAATGCCATGCTGTGTTCTGGCTTCTCCATAGCTTGCCAAGGAAACGCGCTCTGCCTGGCCCGGGGACCTGCGCCAAATGTTTTTTCGTACTTTCCGTACTGGTTGATGCCCGCGGGGGGTCCCATCTCTCCAGTCCGCCCGTCTCTGTCGGGGAGAGTTGGCTGAAAAGAGAGGCCTATTCTTTTGCTTCCCAGCGGCGCGGGGCGACATCGGTCCTGTACAGCAGGTGTTTCTGACAGACAGGTCAGTTTTTGATATGGATGGCTCGTTTTTCCACCGTGGAGGCCGTCTCGCAGATTGACTCCGTGACGGTGGCATGAGAGTGAATGGTAACGATGATCTCATCCACCGTGCACCCCGTGCCGATGGCTAGGGTGCCTCTTCCAATCAGGTCCGTCGCACGGGGCCCGACGATGTGCATCCCCAGGATCTCCCTGTGCTCCCCGCCCGCGATGATCTTCACAAGGTCCTCGTCTCCGTTGAGGATCAGGGACTTGCCGTTGGCCGTCAGCGGGAACTTGCCCATCTTATAGCTGAACCCCTGCGCTTTACACACCTCTTCCGTCAGTCCCATGGAGGCCGCCTCTGGCTCCATGTACACACACGTGGGGTTCGCGTAGTGCGCCTCCTGGTTGAAGATGTTCTCCGCCGCCACTTCGCCCACCGCCGACGCCGTGTGGGCCGGCTGGACATATCCCTTCACGCAGCCGCCGATGGCACATGCGTCGGGCACATAGGCCCCCATCCTGCCGTTGACCAGAATCCGCCCCCTTTTGCTGACGATCCCCGCCGCCTTCAGATTCAGTCTGGCCGTGTTGGCCTTCTACTCCACTGCCACCAGCACCTTCTCCGCCTCAAAGGGCAGCGTGTCCCCATTCTTGTCCCGACAGACCACCGCTGCTCCTAAGGGACTGGCCTCTACCGACTGCACAGAGCGCACTCCAGATGGAACTCTATTCCCATCTTCTTCATATGCTGGACGCCGATTTTCGTCAGAGCCCCGTCCAGCATGGGCAGCATATGGGCCAGCGCCTCCGCGGCCGTGATCTTCGTGCCGAAGGCCACATACGCACACGCAAGCTCCAGCCCAATCACGCCATACCTCGATCACTACCATCAAATTCGGCAATGCCTCCAGGGACAGTACCCCTTCTTCACGGTGAGCTTCCTGGGGCTGGTGAATTCCGCCTCTCCGCCCACCTCTTGACCTTGTTGATCTTCAGCAGCCCCGTCACGCCGTTTGTCGGCTGCCTGGATATGGCGTTCTTATAGGCAATCACCTGGAGGGACCTCCACTCCGCTCACCTTCATGCCGATGTCGGCGCCCTGTTCGTTCATCTGTGACACCAGCTCTGCCGTGTGCAGCAGGCACTTGGCGGGGATGCATCCCGCGTTCAGGCACGTGCTGCCCATGTAATCCGCCTCCACCAGGTCGCCTCTGCGCCCAGCTGCGACGCCAGGGGCGCCGCCACGTACCCGCCGGTCCCGCCTCCGATTACAATAATTTTTAGATAAATACCTTTTGTATCGTTTATCATTCCCGCACAATCAGTATAAAGATAGGGAAAATATCAAAATAGTTTTTCTGGTAAATGCAAAAGGAAGGTGATATAATGTATCATAATGTGATTGTTAAACGAATAACCTATTTTATTTATCTGCGGCGTTGAAACTTGAAAGGGGAGGGAAGCTTGGATATTCGGGAATTGAAGTACTTTATCCAGATCGCAGATTCCGCCAGCTATTCCTCAGCGGCAGAGAAACTTTACATCTCCCAGCCCGCCTTGAGCAAAGTCATCCAGAAGATGGAGGAAGAGCTGGGCTATGACTTGTTCTTCACCCATCAGCGCCAGCAGAAGCTGACGTCAGAAGGGGAACGGTTCTACTATAAGGCATCCCGCTTGGTCGACGAGTACAACGACTTGTTAAAGCCACCACAGATTCAGGAAACTGCCAGCCAGGGCCAGATATTCCTGGGCTTTCCGGATGTGGCGGGGATCTGTCTTTTCAGCAACCTGATTGCCGACTTCTCCCGGCTCTATCCCAATGTGAAGCTGCAGATCAAGGAGAACGGTTCCAAGCGGATCATGGCAGATGTGGAATCCGGCGTGCTGGACGTGGGGTGTACTGTCGCGCCGGTGCCGGAGGATCGGTTCGATGTCCGTCCCCTGATTCAGGACATCTCCTACTTGGTGGTCAGCATCCATCATCCGCTGGCACAGCGGCAAACTATCACCCTGCCGGAACTGAAGGACGAGCAGTTCGTGTTGCTGGGGACGGAGTTCTCCACCCACCATGACATCTGCACGGCCCTGCGGGAGGCCGGCGTAGAGCCGAAAATCGCCATGCTCTCGACCCAGTGGGATTTCATCATCCAGCTGGTACGGCTGAACTATGGGATTTCCTTCCTCCCGTTTTCCCTGTTCCGGAATTTCTCCTATCCGGACATCCGCCTGCTGGAGGTGGACCATCTGGTGCGCTATGAGGATTTGGTGCTGATCACCAAGAAAGGGCGGTATCTGTCCCGCAGCATCAAGAGTTTTCTGCGTTTTGTGGAGGAGCGGATCGAGCAGGAGGGCGTGCTTCCAACGCGCGTCCCCGCTGCGGCCGCCAAGAATGAGGAGGATGCCTGTGGACATTCATGAGCTGCGGTGCTTCGCTCAAGCCGCAAAGGACGGCAGCTACTCCGTCGCAGCCGAAAAGCTGTGTATCTCCCAGCCTGCGTTGAGCAAGATCATCCAGCGGATGGAGAATGAGCTGGATACCAAGCTCTTTTACACCTTTCAACGCAGGCAACGGCTGACGGACGAGGGAGAGGTATTTTTAAAGAAAGCGGTGCGGGTCATCAATGAGTATGACAGCATCACAGAGTCCGCCCACCCCAACAAGGGTTGCTACCAGGGGCAGATCTTCATTGGATTCCCGCCGATTGCGGGGATCTGCTACATGAGCGAGCTGATCGTGGAATTTTCCCGCCAGTATCCGGGCATCAAAATCAACATTCTGGAAAAGGGAAGCCAGCGGATCATGGAGGAGGTGGAGTCCGGGGCGCTGGACCTCGGATGTGTCAGTGCCCCGGTGGCGGAGGACCGCTTTGACCACGCCCCCTTTGTCCACGATGTCTTCCGCTTGGCCGTCAGCAGTCAGCATCGGCTGGCAGGTCGTTCCTCTGTCTCCATTTCAGAACTGAGAGATGAGGATTTTATCGTCGCAGGCTGCGACTTCTCCACCTACCACACCATGCGTGCCGCGTGCCTTGAGGCAGGCTTTGAGCCCAAGATCGCCCTCCACTCCTCCCGGTGGGATTTCATCATCCAAATGGTCCGTCTGAATTACGGCATCTCCTTTCAGCCCCTCTCGGTCTTCAAGCGGTTTCGATTTCCGGATATCTGCCTTCTGGCCGTGGACCACCCGCTCACAGACCACTGGCTGGAGCTGATCACGAAAAAGGACGGGTACACCTCCCGCAGCGTCAACCGTTTCATCGGCTTTGTGATGGAGCGTATGGAGCAGGATCCGGACGCCTCATCCCTGGTCTCTCCAATGGCAAGGAAGATTGACTGAAGTGCCGCAGCCTCACAGGTGGCCATTGGGCTCGATGATGATTTTGATGGAGGTGGGGTCGGACCAGTTGGTGTCCAGCGCCTCAAAATAGCGATCCAGTGGGAAGGTATGGGTGATCGTGAGCTCCGGGTCGATCTTACCATCGGCCATGGCGGCAAGGCACTTGCTGAAGCTGTGGTGCTGGAAGGTGGTGCCGATGTAGTTGAGCTCTTTGCGGACGAACAGGCCCATGTCCAGGGAGACGGTCCGCTTTTCCGTAGTGGGGAAGGAGTAGTTGGCAAAAGTGCCGCCCGCCTTGAGAAGCGGGATGCTCCGTTCCGTCAGATCGGCGTTCCCAATGGCGTCGATGATCACATCCAGTCCGTGGGGGAAGCGTTCCCGCAGGATGGCCTCATGGGCCGCCGGAGTGCCCGGGTCCGCGAGGATCGTGCCGATCCCCCGGCTGGCGAGACGATCCAGCTTGCTGGGCTGGCAGTCCAGCACGGTGACGGTTCCGGCGGCGCTGCCCTTTGCCAGCTGTGCCAGCAGGTTGCCGCTTGCGCCGCAGCCCAGGATCAGAACATCCGCCGAATAGGGGATGCTGCAGCGCTCGATACAGCGGAAGCTGCATCCCACCAGCTCGGTCAGAGCGGCGGCCTTGAAGGAGACGGTGTCCGGAATGGCGTAGACGTGGCTCTCGTTGACCACCACCAGCTCCGCCATGGCGCCGTTGACGCTGTGGCCAATGGCTTGGTAGTCCTCGCAGAAGGCAAATTCGCCGCGCTGGCAGTGATAGCATTTCCGGCAGGGTATCCCGTTGTCCGCGGTGACGCGGTCGCCGGGCTTGAAGTGGGTCACGCACTTTCCGACCTTTTCCACGATGCCGGAAAATTCGTGTCCGGGGATGACCGGATAGCGCCCTAGCACGGCACCGGCCCGGTCATGACTGGTATCTGCTGGCTTGCAGATACCGCAGGCCATGACACGGATAAGGACCTGCCCGTCCCCGCAGACGGGATCGGGAACTTCCACGATGCCGCCGTTGGCGCGGCCGGGCTTTTGATAAAGCAGAGCTTTCATATTGGCTTCCTTTCTGTCTCGTCTTTTACTGGAGAAGTGCTGTAATCTCTGCCTGGGCCATGGATGCGCGGGGGCCCACGACGCGGCTTCCGACTTCAAATGTAATGCCCAGCTCTTCCCGCATATCGAAGTAGGCAAAGTGTCGGCCCAGGAAATGGCCCTCCAACAGGGGAACCTTTTTCAGCTCCTCCTCCAGAAAGCGCAGACCCTCCTCCCGGTTGGCCAGGCGGATATTCAGGTGGTGGATGCCGGGGCCGTGCTCCTTGAGAAAATCACTGATGGGGTCTCCAGTGCTGCCCTCCACAGGGGCGAACATCTCAATGTCCATGCCGCCCATGAAAAAGTTGACCTGGTGGTAGGCGTATTCCCCTCGGACACCGTTGTAGATTTGGGGCTCCAGCCGCCCGCTGCGGATCAGTTCCAGGGACTCCCCGAAGGAGACGGAGGACTCGTCGATTCCGAACAAGGTGCGAACTTGTTCCAGGCCCTTTTCCAGGTCCGGGACGACAACGGCGACCTGGCAGACCAGATCCAGTTTTAATTTTGTCATGACACACCTCCTTGCTCAAAGGCGCTGGCGGTAGAGTTCCGCCGCGGCCTCCGGTTCAAATGGTACGTAACTGGCGGACAGTAGCCGCTGCTTCGTCTGGAAGATGCTATCCACAAAGCCATGGATGTCTTCTCCCCGAACGCCATAGTCCCGCAGGGGCTTCAGCGGGCACAGGGTGCCCAGGAGCGCGCCGAGATTGGCAAACACCGCGCCGGTGAAGAGGCCGGCTTGCTGCAGCACAGGGGTGAGCAGCTGGCGCAACTCCTCCAATAGGGGGCCGTCCGCCGTCTGCTCATAATAGGAGAAGACCGCGATGAGGAACTGATAAATAGTCTCGCCGTGGGAGACTTTGTACAGCTCTCCGATAGGGTAGGCCAGTGCGTGGACTGGGCCGGCACCCCCGTTGTTGACGGCTATGCCGGCGAGGCAGCTGGCAGTCAGGAACTGCTCCAGCAGTGCGGGAGATGGGTGCCCGGCATCCTGCAAGAGATGGAGATACCCATCCATCAGCAGCCGGATGGACCGGCTGCCTGCCGCGCGGGCGAATTCGTTCCCTCGGACAGGGGAAACAAAGGACTCCATAGAGTGTCCCAGGGCATCCACCGAGCAGTGGACCATCACCCACCGGGGAAGGGTGGTCAGCAGTTCCGGTATCAGGACCGCGTGAGACGCGGAGAGCTCCGGGGCCAGGACACCTGTCTTGAGGCCGGTGTCCTTCATGGTGACGATGCCACCGAAGGTGACCTCGCTTCCCGTGCCGCAGGTAGTGGGCAGGACGATGAGCTCCTTGTCCAGCTCCATGGGAATCTGCATCTCTATGACCCGCCGGCAGGGATAGGCATCCTTCACGCACAGAATCTTGGCGATGTCGATCACACTGCCTCCGCCCATGGCGATGATGCGCCGAATGGAGAGGCAGGCAATGTCCCGGAGGATCGCGTCGATGACCTCCTCCTTGGGCTCACCCAGGCCATACTGGTCCTTGATAACCACAGAGCAGGTCAGGGGCCGCCCCTCTAAATACTGCCGAAAGAGAACCTGCTCGGTGAACAGGAGATCCCCCTGTCCTACGGAGAAGGAGGAGAGGAACTCCGCCAGCGTGGAAAAGCGGTGGATCGTCGGCTTTACACAAAACAGATGCATCCGCTCACCTCACACTGTCCGCCCACAGGCGTCCCTGGGGCCGCACGGCCCTATCATCTGTGCAAAGGGAGCCATCATAAAGCCCGCCGTGTCCGTGAGATCGAACAGCTGATAGCGCCCCGTGGATGAGCTCTCCTCATTCTCGGAGGAGATTCTGTCTATATTTTATCGTTTACAGTTACAAAAGCAAATTTCTAATCGGCATACAGGACCATAATGACAGGTTATAGAAAAGCGATTACATACTGCAATGCGCCAAATGCAGGGGTTTACTGGAGCTTTTCGGGAAAACTGCAACAAAAAACCCCCAGCATATATCTGTTAAGAAAATGTCATAATTGGTGAGGAACGGTGGCAGGGTGCCGTGCACGTTTACGCCTCACCAAAGGCGGCCTTCAGGGTTTCCACGTCCCGCTTGGCGGAAGAGACATAGTCCTCGCCGTTCTCGTTCATGTTGCGGCGGTTGTAGAACGTCTCCGAAATGATCCACCCCTCATAGCCAATGTCCTTGATGGCCTGGACGGATTCCTTGAAGAAGGTGCCGCCTTGGCCCAGCAGAACGATGGGCGCAGTCTCCTTGGTCACGAAGCCCTCCGCGTCCGGCTGGGACTCCTTCATGTGGAAATGATCGATGCGCTCCCGGCCCAGGACCCGGATCATATCGGGGGGATAGCCCGTCCCATACATCACCGGATTGTGGGTATCAAAGCACAACTTCAGTTTGCCGTCGAACTGATCCAGGAACTTGAAATGGTCCTCCAGACGGATGTCTGTCTCCATGGCGATCTGCACGCCATAGTCCTGGGCCACCTCCACGGCGTATTTGTACATGTCGAACACGTGCTTGTGCTGCGCGGCGCCGTACATCCGCATGCCCTCAATCATCACGGTGGGGATATGCATTTCCGCGGCGGCAATGATGCCCTTTCGGATGCTCTCCATGCACTCCTGTCCCTCCGGGGAGGACTGGCTGTACCGGATGAAGTTCTGGCGGACCAGCGTGTAGAGATGAATGGACTGGAGCTCAATACCATACTTGACCGAGGCCTCCAGATAGCTCTCCTGTACCCGCTTGTTGTTCAGCGGGTAGGAGTTGGTGGAGCCGCCGGCATCCGCCAACTGCATGCCGGTGAAGCCAGCCTCGTGAGCCATCTGCAGAGCCAGTGGGCCCCAGCAGGGGAAGCTGAACTCGCAGACGCCGAATTTAAAACGTCCCATAATTGCAATTCCTCCTGATCGCTCAAGCGTTTGACTCGTCACCGGACTCCACCACAGCCCGGATCACCTTTCGGTTGGCCACCATCTCTAGGCCCTTCTCCAGATCGTTCAGATCGAAGGTCATGGAGGAGAAGTTGTCGAAGGGATACTTGTGCTGGAACTTGTCCAGGAACACCAGGGATTTGTGGAGGTATTCCGGCAGGTACCGGGCCACGCCGGTGACGGTCAGGCTCTTGCGGGTGATGTAGCCCGGAGAGAGTGTAGCTTGGGCGGAGAGAGTATTGGTGCCGATGATCATGTACCGGCCCATGGGAGCCAGGTGGTGCAGCCCCTCCTCCACGGCGGCGGCCACTCCGGTGACCTCCACGGCGGCATCCGTGCCGCGACCGCCGGTTAGCGCCTTGACGGCGGCCTCCCGGTCAGCCATCTGGGGCAGGTCGGTCATGTTGATCAGGTGGTCTGCGCCGAATTCCCTGGCAACTTCCAGCCGCTCCGCCACGCTGTCGATCACGATGGTGGTGACGCCCTTCTCCTTGGCAATGGCGCAGGCGTAGAGGCCCATGCTGCCGGCACCCTGGATCAGCAGGGTCTCGCCGGCGGTGATGCCGATGTGTTCCAGGCCGTAGTAGATTTGGGAGAAGCGACAGTTGGCACCGGCTGCGAGGGAGTCCGGCAGGGTGTCGGGTACCTTGTAGAAATACTGCCGGGGATGGATGTAATAATGTGTGGCAAAGGTGCCGGAAAAGTAGGGGAAGTCGTCGGGAGACTGTCCCAAGTGAATGTAGGCGTTCCCACACTGGTCATAGCGGCCTATTTTGCAGGCCCGGCACTCGCCGCAGGTGATGTAGTAGGCCGCTACCACCCGGTCGCCTGCCTTCACGGACTCTCCGGCGTAGTCCTTGGTGACGCCCTCGCCCAGCCGCTCGATGCGGCCCACAAACTCGTGGCCTTGGCAGGTCTTGTCTCCGCCGACGCCCAGGGACGCACCGGTTTTCCAGTTCTTCACGTCGGAACCGCAGATGTTGCTGCTGAGTACCCGCACCAGCATGGCACCCGGCTCCACCTCCGGCAGTTCGTGCTCCTCAAAGCCGACCTTGCCGTTTTTGCCGAAATATGCGATCTTTCCAGTCATACTGTTAGGTTCCTCCCTCTGCTCATTTCCGCTCCATGGAGGCGTTCCAGGCTACCTGCACAGCCCGCGTGCCGCTGAAGCCGCCGTCTACGGGGAGGCACTGGGCAGTGATCTGGGCGGCCTCCTCGCCGGCGAAGAACAGGCAGGCGTTGGCAATGTCCTGGGCGACAGTTACACGGCCGGTGGGAGTGATGGGGATAAAGGACTCGTCGATCGTGTGGGGGACGTGGCAGTTGTTGTTGGTACGGGTGAAGCCGGGCAGCACACAGTTGATCGTGATGCCGCTGGGACCCAGCTCAAGAGCTGCGGCTCTGGAGAGAGCCATGATTCCGGCCTTGGTGGCAGCATAGATGCTGGAGTTCCGCTCCCCCTGCAGGGCGCCGGTGGAGGAGATGTTGATGATGCGACCGCCGTGGCCCTGCTGGATCATCTGCTTTGCGGCTATCTGGGTCATGAAGTAGGTGGCTTTGAGATTCAGGGCAATGGAGCGGTCAAAGGATACTTCGTCCGTCTCCACAAGAGGCTTCTTGCAGCCCCAGCCGGCGTTGTTCACGATGATGTCCAGTTTGCCAAAGGCATTGAGTGTCTGTTCCAGCGCGGCTTCACGGCCCTCCCCGCTTGTCAGATCTGTCCCGATGGCGATGGCGCGGCCTCCGAAGTCCAGAATCTCCTGGGCAGTCTTCTGGGCGGCCGTTAGGCCGCTCCCCACCACGGCCACCGCAGCGCCCTCACGGGCGAACGTGGTGGAAATCGCATATCCGATGCCCTTGCTGCCGCCGGCCACCAGGGCAACTTTTCCCTCAAGTCTGTTCATATGCATACCTTTCTTTCAATATTGTAACAGTTTGTCTGCCGTGTACTTACGTTGTTTCGTGCTCTGCGTAATACTGCTGGGCCATGGGGCCGACCACCATGTCACCAATCTCGGCGATGAAACCGAAAGTGTCCCGCCAGTCGTAGAACTCGAATTCCTTGCCCCGCATCTTCCCGCTGTGAAGCACAGGAACGCCTTGCTCCTTCATGCTGCGGTCCAGAAGGCTGCGGTCCTTCATCTTGATATTGATGTGGTGAATGCCTTGCCCGTGCTTCAGTAGCCAGTCAGAGAAGGGGTCTCCGCCGTTCTGGTTCAAGGGCTCCACGTACTCAAAATCGATCCCGCCGAAGCTCAGGCGGGCTGTTTTGATGTAGAACTCCTTGGGCTCCCCCCAATAGGTGCAGTCCGTGAATGTGCCCTGCTGGGCCATATCCTTCGTGGTTTTGATGACAATGCTGCTCTCGTCAATCTGAAAGTACTCCGTCAGCTGCTTTATAGTGGTATCCACACTTTTGACGACCATTGCGACCTGGAATACAACTTCTGGTACAATCTTTTCCATCTGTCCCAATCTCCTCCCAATCTGATTTATGCATGAGACTGACAGCATCCGACCGCGGACTATGCGTTCAGTATATCGTCCCCCTCTCTAAAAGTATAATAGTTATTATTTACAGGCGGGTATTCCGGCAGGTTATAGCTGTCCCCTCTGCCGGGCGGAGAGGACAGCGCAGACAGGCAGCAGGCCTTGTATAATTTGAGGGAATAAGCCTGTATAAAAGTTGTGTATTTGCAAAAACGCGGGGAACTGTCTATCATAAAAAAGGAAAAGCCAGAGCATGTCATATTGTAGCTTAAGTAAACAAGGAGGAATAGTGGCAAATGGCAGATCTTTCTTTGCTTTTAGAGTTGTTATAACAACTCTGATTATCTCAAAAAAGCCCAGAAATACGGGCAAATTACGGGATAGGGACACCGAATTTACTACCCATTTACTACATTCGGAGGGAGCCTTGACACGCTGCCTTTTCCCATGAAGCCCGCTATCCCAAACAGCGCACATCGAAAAATCGAATACGACACCGCAGACAGCGGCGTTCTCTTTTCCCTTTGGGGAGATCAGGACGCCGCTTTTTTGCGACCAAATAGAGGAAGGAGCGACTGCCTATGTACTTTACGTCCGGCAGCGACCGGGCCTTTGAACAGATCATGCAGACAAGGCCAGGTGCGGATCATTTTGACAACGGCGAAGCCGGAGCGCCGGAGGACTGCGGCACTTGCCGATTTTATCGCCCGCAATGGAAATATCAATTCTGCGTTTACGCAGAATGCCCTTACCAGCCGGGCAAGCTCACCGCCCTTGACGGAGCGGTGAAATTTCAAGTGAAAGGAGTTGACGACGAGATGGCAGTTTTTCGTGTGGAGAAGAACCGGGGCTACACGGTGATGTCCAACCACCACCTGCGGAACAAGGACTTGTCCCTGAAAGCCAAGGGCCTGCTGTCGCAAATGCTGTCCTTGCCGGAGGATTGGGATTTTACCCTAAAGGGCCTCTCCCTTATCAACCGGGAAAGCATTGACGCCATACGGACGGCGGTGTGGGAGCTAGAAAAGGCCGGGTACATCACCCGCCAGCAGAACCGGGACGGCAAGGGCAAAATGGCCGATATGATCTACACCATTTATGAGCAGCCGCAGCCCCGGCCAGAGGCAGCGGAGGAAGAACAGCCGGGATCGGAAAACCCGGTGTTGGAAAATCCAACATCGGATAATCCAACGTCGGAAAACCCGGTATCGGGAAATCCAATGCAATTAAATAAAGATAAACAAACTAAAGACCCATTAACTACGGATGGATTAACTACCGATTCCATTCCTATCCTTTCCCCTCCCTCTCCTTTGGGGAAAACAGCGGCTACGCCGCCGGAACGGAAAGGAACGGGAGCAAAGTCACAGAGCGCCGTAGCGGTTTATCGGGAAATCATCATGGACAACATCGAGTATTCCCATCTGGTGCAGAACACCCGACTTGACCGGGAACTGTTGGATGAAATCGTGGACTTGCTGGTGGAAACCGCATGCAGCTCCCGAACGACTATCCGCATTGCCGGGGACGATTACCCCGCCGAGCTGGTGAAATCCAAGCTGATGAAGCTAAACAGTGCCCACATAGAGTTTGTCTTTGACTGTATCAGCAAAAACACCACGGAAATCCGAAATATCAAGAAATATCTGCTGGCGGTTCTGTTCAACGCCCCAAGCACCATTAACGGCTATTACACGGCACTGGTGGCCCACGATATGAACACCGGCAAAATCTGAAAAAGGAGGACAGCCCTATGAAACAGGGAACTTTGATTTTTGACGAGCAGGCAGACCGCTATGACATCCGTTTTGACCTGGCGGATTACTACGGCGGCCTGCACTGCGGAGAAACCTTTGATGTACTGGCAGGCGGCAGATGGAGGCCCACCCGCATAGAAATGGCTGATAACTGGTATCTGGTGGGTATCCGCACCGACGACCTCTCCGGCCTGCGGGTGCGGATCTAAGCTGTGCCGCCTGCCTGCTTTGACTTTCCAAAGGAGGGATAGCAGTTGCAGGAAGAAATCGAACAGAAAACCATCGCATTAGCGGTTAAGACAGGCAAGCTCACCGGCCAGGTATTGCAGGCGGCCATGAAGAAATTTCTGGCTGCCCGTCAATCAGCCAAGAGTAACCCCCACCAAGGCAGACAGAGCTTGCGGCAGCTCAAAAAGGACGGTTGCGCCCTGTCCAACATTGAAATCACCGATTCCAACATCGGCCTGTTTCGGCCCTGCGCCAAGAAATACGGAATTGATTTCACCCTGCGGAAAGACCGCACCACCCATCCGCCCCGGTATATCGTGATTTTCAAATCCAAGCAGGCGGACAATCTGGAACAGGCGTTTAAGGAGTTTACAGCCAAGAAGCTCAAACAGCAGGAACGCCCCTCCATCCGAAAGACCCTATCTTCCATGAAACAAAAGGCCGCGGCCAAAGATAAGCAGCGGGCAAAGGAGAAAGTCAAGGAAAGGGGGCTGTCGCTGTGAAGCCAGAAGTAAAAAAACAAATCCTGTCCAACGCACCATATCTGCTGTTTGTTTACCTGTTTGGCAAGCTGGGACAGACCTACCGGCTGGCGGCTGGGGCGGACTTGTCGGAAAAGCTCTTGCACCTTGCAGACGGCTTCTCCCTTGCCTTTGCAAGCGCCGCCCCCAGCTTCCACCTGTTCGATCTGGCGGTGGGCGTGGCCGGTGCCCTGCTGCTGCGGCTGATGGTGTACTGCAAGAGCAAGAACGCCAAGAAATACCGCAAAGGCGTAGAGTACGGCAGCGCCCGTTGGGGCGGCCCCAAAGATATCGCTCCGTACATCGACCCGGTGTTTGATAACAACATCCTCCTGACCCAGACGGAACGCCTCACCATGAACAACCGCCCCAAAGACCCCAAGACCGCCCGGAACAAAAACGTGCTGGTCATCGGAGGTTCCGGCAGCGGCAAGACAAGATTTTTTGTGAAGCCGAACCTGATGCAGTGCGTGTCCAAGGACTATCCGGCCTCGTTCATTGTCACCGATCCGAAAGGGGGCCTGATCGGTGAGGTGGGGCAACTCCTTGTACGGTGTGGCTACCGGGTCAAAGTGCTGAATACCATCAATTTTTCCAAGAGTATGCGGTACAACCCATTCCGCTACATTCATTCGGAAAAAGACATCTTAAAACTGGTCAACACCCTGATCTGCAACACCAAGGGAGAGGGCGAAAAAAGCACCGAAGATTTTTGGGTGAGTGCGACTCGTTCGCTGACGGTAAAAAGTCAGCGGACAAA
>ULYF01025786.1_pt1 | contig 33854 bp, 25 predicted proteins | sample 1961941 | NCBI WGS metagenome assembly ULYF01 (sample SAMEA4835857, study PRJEB28245) | human gut metagenome | biome: gut microbiome; material: fecal sample | place: Denmark | collected 2008 | reverse complement strand
TGCATAAACTGAATTTTGAAAAACGGGATAAGGTTTTATATCTTTATGATGAAACAGACGGTGAAGATAGTTTCTTTTTGTATCGCAGCGGACAGTTGGAAAAACAAAAGGGTTACTATATTTATTATGAGAAAAATCCGGAGATGCTTCATTATATGGAGAGGGAAAATAATCGTCATGTTCATATTGTGGAGCAGGAAGATGACCGCGTGGTGAGAAATATTCGCGGTATTATGGAGGAAAAAGAAAAGTTTCGGACAAAGAAAAAACAGAAGGAAGTACATATGGGGTATGGCATAGCGGCAGTGACTGCATTAATTGTCGTGTTTGCATTTGTTGTACTGATGCAGAACCAGTCTGCGCTCAATCAGGTGAAGCAGCAGTTGAATACAATCCAGACAATGAACCGGTCGCACCCGGCAAATCAGGACAAGACGATTGTAGAGACACAGAAAGCAAAGCTTACCCCGTGTCCATCAACGGTTCCACCAACACAGGAAAATACGTCGGTGCCGAGTGTTTCGCCAACGCCCGTACCTTCGGCACCTGCGCAAAATGGCGTTGCACAATAATTCTTTTCTATGCTATAATATAAGTTACCGTAATCAGAGAAATTTTCGATTCGAGTACGAGCAAGAAGGGTAGAAAATGAAAGACTTTTTGAAAAATAAACAGAAATGGATTGTAGTCCTGGTGATTTTGGGGCTGATGTTTGTTGCCGGCGGCTTTGGTGTGGCCTCTTATTTATATGGAAATCGATGTTACCGTGGCTATGAAGTGAAAAACAAAGTAAACCGCAGCGACAGTAACAATGTGAATTACCGATATCATAATGGAAATATTTTAAAATACAGCCGCAGTGGTATTAGTGAGATTAATAACGAAGGGAAAAGTTTGTGGAATGGCGGTTATGAAATGAAGCAGCCACAGGTGGACGTGTGTGGCGATTATGTGTCGGTTGCTGATGTGAGCGGGAAACAGTGTTATATTTATAATGGAAAAGATGAAGGCGTTACCGTTGAGACAAGCCTTCCGATTGTGCGCGCAAAAGTGGCAAGACAGGGCGTTGTTGCGATTCTTCTGCAGGATAAGGATTCCAATGTTTTAAACATTTATAATCCGTACAGCAATGCAGAGAGTTTATTGGTGGAAATTCCAACCAATGTTTCGGAGGAAGGATATCCGCTTGATTTTGATATTTCACCGGATGGGAAAAGTGTTGTCACTTCTTATATGATAGCAGGCAGCAGTGATTTTGAAACGAAAGTCAGCTTTTACAATTTTACGGAAGTTGGACAGGACAAAAATACATTGGTAGGCGGAAAGTCATTCGGAAACAAGATGATTGCCGATGTTGAATTTGTGTCGGATGATGAAGTGCTGGTTGCCCACGAAAAGGGGTATTCCATTTTTGGACAGATGAAACAGCCGGAAGTTGTTACGGAAAAAACATTTTCAGATTCAATTAAAAGCCTTGCTGTGGGAGATGATGCGTTAGCTTTTGTCCTGCAAAAAGAGGGAAATGCAAAAAAACAAACATTAAATTTGTATGATTTGTCCGGCAGGGAAAAAATGCAGCAGGACATTTCTTATGAATATGCAGATATGGAAATGTACGGGGATGAAATTATTTTTACGGGAAACCGTTCCTGCAATATTTTGAGAACCAATGGACACGACAAATTTGATTATCATTTTGAGCAGGAGATTGATGCGGTGTATCCGACATCAGACGGACAGGTTTATACGCTGATTGATTCATCAACGATACAGAAAATACGATTGCAGACGAAATGAGAAAGGAAAAAACATGAGTACAACACTTGTGGAACTGATTGCCACCGGAATCTTTTTGGTGTGCATACTGGATGGCGTTCATAAAGGACTTTTATTAAAAGTATTTTCACTTTTGCGGATGGTTGCGGTGCTTGTCCTTACGATGATTTTGGTGCCGGTTCTAAAACCGCTGTTTGCAGCAAATTCTGAAGTGCAAAGCGGTGCGGCGTATGTAATTGCGCTTCTTGTGGCAGTGATTGCGGTGGGGATTGTAGTCCGTGTGCTGAAATTAGTAGACCACATACCGGTGCTGAAAACCGTAAACCGGCTGGGAGGTGCCATTTTCGGTGCTTGTATCGGAATTGTTTTAATCTGGGTTTTGCTGGCAGTGATAGGAGCGTTTCAGGATGTAACGTGGTGCAGGGAGATTTCGGAGTGCGCAAAACAGAGTGAAATTCTTCGGACGATTCAGAAATTTGACCCGATGAGTTATGTATTGAAAAAAATTGATTTTCCGATGTTATTTTAATGGCAAATCAATGGAAATAACTGAAAAAAACGGCTTGACAAAGGAAAGTCCACACGATATAATGATTTAGCATGCGTTTCGTGTGGGCTTTTTTGTGTCCTCAAAAATAGGACAACTAGTTCCGCAGACCATGACAAATTAGATTACAGGAGGTGAAAATTAATGCCAACTTTTAACCAGTTAGTAAAGCAGGGTAGAAAATCGGTTGCTAAGAAATCCAATTCTCCAGCACTGCAGTCATCCTACAATTCTTTGAAGAAAAAGTCCGTTAATACGAGTTCTCCACAGAAGCGTGGTGTTTGTACTGTTGTACGTACTGCTACTCCGAAGAAGCCTAACTCAGCACTTCGTAAGATTGCCAGAGTTCGTCTTTCCAACGGCATCGAGGTAACAAGTTATATTCCGGGTGAAGGCCACAACCTTCAGGAGCATAGCGTTGTTATGATTCGTGGTGGACGTGTTAAGGATCTTCCTGGTACCAGATACCACATTATCCGTGGTACATTGGATACCGCAGGTGTAGCTGATCGTAAGCAGGCTCGTTCTAAGTACGGTGCCAAGAAACCGAAAGCTGCAAAATAAGCTAATTTAAAAGTACCGGATTAATTTTTGCATCTTACTATATAAAAGTGAGCAAACTTTAAACTGGTGCGGACACAAGTCGTGAGTACCTGTGAATTAATTATTATTAAGGAGGGAAGTAACGTGCCACGTAAAGGACATATTCAGAAAAGAGACGTATTGGCTGATCCAGTTTACAAAAATAAGATTGTTACAAAACTGATTAACAACATTATGCTGGACGGTAAAAAGGGCGTTGCTCAGAAAATCGTATACGGTGCATTTGAGCAGGTAGCAGAGCAGACAGGTAAGGATGCTCTTGAAGTATTCGATGAAGCTATGAACAACGTAATGCCTGAACTCGAGGTCAAAGCTAGACGTATCGGTGGTTCCACTTATCAGGTTCCAATCGAGGTTCGTCCGGATCGTCGTCAGGCGCTGGCTCTTCGCTGGTTGACAACCTATTCTCGTGCGAGAGGGGAAAAGACCATGAAGGAGAGACTTGCCAATGAGATTATGGATGCTGCAAACAACACTGGCTCATCCGTAAAGAAAAAAGAAGATATGCACAAGATGGCAGAGGCAAACAAAGCCTTCGCACATTACCGCTGGTAATTCTTGTGCCACCTATTTTGGAAAAAGGAGGAACTGGCTTTGGCTGGAAGAGAATATCCACTTGAGCGTACCAGAAATATTGGTATTATGGCTCATATCGATGCCGGTAAGACAACACTTACAGAGCGTATTCTGTACTATACCGGTGTGAATTATAAAATCGGTGAGACTCATGATGGCGCTTCCACAATGGACTGGATGGAGCAGGAGCAGGAAAGAGGTATTACAATTACTTCTGCCGCTACTACCTGTCACTGGACTTTGGAAGATCATCACAAAGCTAAACCGGGTGCATTGGAGCACCGTATCAACATCATTGATACTCCTGGACACGTAGACTTTACTGTAGAGGTAGAGCGTTCACTGCGTGTACTGGATGGAGCTGTTGGTGTGTTTGATGCAAAAGCTGGTGTAGAACCTCAGTCTGAGAACGTTTGGCGTCAGGCTGACACTTACAATGTACCACGTATGGCATTCATCAACAAAATGGATAAGATGGGTGCAGACTTTTTTATGTCAGTACAGACGATTATTGATCGTTTGGGTAAAAATGCAATTCCTGTTCAGATTCCGATTGGTCAGGAAGACGATTTCGTCGGATTGGTTGATTTGTTTGAGATGGAAGCATACTACTATAAAGATGACAAGGGCGAGGATATCGAAATCACTGAGATTCCGGATGATTTAAAAGATCTTGCTCAAGAATGGCATGAAAACCTTGTTGAGAAAATCTGTGACTTGGATGATGATCTGATGATGCAGTATCTTGAAGGTGAAGAGCCATCCGTTGAAGATTTGAAGAAAGCTCTTCGTAAAGGAACAATCGCTTGTGAGGCTGTTCCGGTATACTGTGGTTCTGCTTACAAGAACAAAGGTGTACAGAAGATGTTAGATGGTGTTATCGAGTACATGCCTGCACCAACAGATATCCCTGATATCACCGGTACAGACGAAGATGGTAACGAAGTTGTTCGTAAATCTTCTGATGATGAGCCATTCGCAGCATTGGCATTTAAGATTATGACAGACCCATTTGTTGGTAAGCTGGCATTCTTCCGTGTGTATTCCGGTACATTGAACTCCGGTTCTTATGTACTCAATGCAACAAAAGGAAAGAAAGAGCGTGTCGGACGTATTTTGCAGATGCACGCAAATAAACGTAGTGAATTGGATAAAGTATATTCCGGAGATATCGCAGCAGCTGTTGGTTTCAAATTGACAACAACAGGTGATACTATCTGTGATGAGAAACATCCGGTTGTTCTGGAATCCATGGAATTCCCTGAACCGGTTATCGAGCTTGCTATCGAGCCGAAAACAAAGAACGATCAGGGTAAAATGGGTGAAGCTTTGGCAAAACTTGCTGAAGAAGATCCGACATTCCGTGCTCATACTGATCAGGAAACCGGTCAGACAATCATTGCCGGAATGGGTGAGCTTCACTTGGAAGTTATCGTAGACCGTCTGCTTCGTGAGTTCAACGTAGAAGCAAACGTAGGTGCTCCACAGGTTGCTTACAAAGAAACATTTACAAAAGAAGTCGAAATCGATTCGAAGTACGCAAAACAGTCTGGTGGTCGTGGTCAGTATGGTCACTGTCGTGTTCGTTTCACACCGATGGATCCAAACGGCGAGAACACTTACGAATTCGAGTCTACAGTCGTTGGTGGTGCTATTCCGAAGGAATACATTCCAGCTGTCGACGAAGGTATTCAGGAAGCTGCTCAGGCAGGTATCCTTGCTGGATTCCCAGTACTCGGTATTCATGCGAACTGTTATGATGGTTCTTACCATGAAGTCGATTCGAGTGAAATGGCATTCCACATCGCTGGTTCCATGGCATTCAAAGATGCTATGAAGAAAGGTGATGCAGTGCTGTTAGAGCCTATTATGAAGGTTGAAGTTACGATGCCTGAGGAATACATGGGTGACGTAATCGGAAGTCTGAACGCAAAACGTGGTCAGATTGAAGGTATGGACGATATCGGTGGTGGAAAGATTGTTCGCGCATTTGTTCCACTTGCTGAGATGTTCGGTTATTCAACAGAACTTCGTTCTACTACTCAGGGACGTGGTAACTATTCCATGTTCTTCGAGAAATACGAGAAATGTCCAAAGAACGTACAGGACAAAGTATTGGCACAGAAGAACGGATGAGAATGTTAATTCGTTAATGTAACAATTTTGGGGGGTTGCTTTTTTAGCAACTTTCCCATATAATTAAGCTATGTGTATATAGCAGATATTTCTAAATTAAAATTTAAAAAATGTTAGGAGGACGTTTAGAAATGGCTAAGGAAAAGTATGTAAGAAGTAAACCGCATTGTAACATTGGTACCATCGGTCACGTAGATCATGGTAAAACAACTTTGACAGCAGCAATCACAAAGGTACTTGCTGCAAGAGTATCCGGTAACGAAGCTACAGATTTCGAGAACATCGATAAGGCTCCAGAAGAAAGAGAACGTGGTATCACAATTTCTACTGCTCACGTTGAGTATGAGACAGAGAAGAGACATTACGCTCACGTTGACTGTCCAGGACATGCTGACTACGTTAAGAACATGATCACTGGTGCTGCTCAGATGGACGGCGCTATCCTTGTAGTAGCTGCTACTGACGGTGTTATGGCTCAGACAAAAGAGCACATCCTTTTGTCTCGTCAGGTAGGTGTACCATATATCGTTGTATTCTTGAACAAATGTGATATGGTAGACGACGAAGAGTTGATCGAACTCGTAGAGATGGAAGTAACAGAGCAGCTTGAGGAGTATGACTTCACAGATTGCCCAATCATCAAAGGTTCCGCTCTTGGCGCTTTGGAAGATCCAAACGGCAAATGGGGCGATGCTATCATGGAATTGATGAACGCAATCGACGAGTATATTCCAGATCCAGAGCGTGACACAGATAAGCCATTCGTAATGCCTGTAGAGGACGTATTCTCTATTACAGGTCGTGGTACTGTTGCTACTGGTCGTGTAGAGGCTGGTACTCTTCACTTGAATGATGAAGTAGAAATCGTTGGTATCAAAGAAGAAACTCAGAAATCCGTTGTAACTGGTATCGAGATGTTCCACAAAGAGTTGGATGAGGCTCAGGCTGGTGATAACGCTGGTGTACTTCTTCGTGGTATCCAGAAGACAGACATCGAAAGAGGACAGGTTCTTTGTCAGCCGGGAACTCTTACATGTCATACAAAATTCACAGCTCAGGTTTACGTTTTGACTAAGGACGAGGGTGGACGTCATACTCCATTCTTCAACAACTATCGTCCACAGTTCTACTTCCGTACAACTGACGTAACAGGTGTTGTTCAGCTTCCAGAAGGAACTGAAATGTGCATGCCTGGTGATAACGTAGAAATGACAATCGAATTGATTCACCCAATCGCTATGAGCCAGGGTCTTACATTCGCTATCCGCGAAGGTGGACGTACAGTAGGTTCAGGTCGTGTTGCTACAATCATCGAGTAATAACGAAAATACGTTATTTCAGAGATATTGTAATTGGATTTTGCAACAAAATTGCAACAAATTTGTTTGTAATAATGCGTGATAATGCTGAAATATGCATGTTTCACAGCATATGGTGAGTTCAATTTCATAAGATTTTGTACCTTAGGGCACTTTCCTAGTAGTTTAGGAAAGTGCCTTTTTTGTGTTATGGAAATCAGGCAAAGATTGGAGGTGAAATATATGTTAAAAGTAAGATTATCTGGCACCAAAAAGGAACTTCGCTGGTTTTTAAAGAAAATGCAGCGAGATTGCCGGTGGCAGGTAAGAAATATTTCAAATTTTAGTTCTATAGAAAGAACGAATGGAAAGTATAAACGCTTATATGTAGATGTTTATCGAAATGAAAAATAACAAAAAAAATACGGAGGGTCAGAATTATGTGTAAAGTAATCGCCATATGCAATCAAAAAGGTGGTGTATCCAAGACTACCACAACCGTAAATCTTGGAGTTGGATTAGTAAGAGAAGGAAAGAAAGTGCTTGTCATTGACGCAGATCCACAAGGAAATTTGTCACAGAGTCTTGGAATTGAAAATCCGGATGAACTGGAGATTGCACTTCCGAGTATTATGGAGCAGATCATCATGGACAAGGATGTGGATGTGACAAAAGGAATTATTCACCATGAAGAAGGAGTTGACCTTATGCCATGCAACATTGACTTGTCAGGAGTGGATGTTTCTCTTGTAAATGCTATGAGCAGAGAGTTTGTTCTAAAAACATATGTGGAAAGCATGAGAGATTTTTATGATTACATTCTCATCGATTGTATGCCGAGTTTGGGAATGATAACGGTCAATTCGCTTACGGCATCGGATCGTGTATTGGTTCCGGTGCAGGCAGCTTATCTTCCGGTAAAAGGCTTGGAGCAGTTAATCACAACCATTTACCGTGTGAAAAAGCATTTGAATCCGCAGATTCAGTTTGAAGGGATTTTGATTTCTATGTTGAATGCAAGAACTAATTATGCCAAAGACATTATGGAACTAATCAAGAAATATTATGGGGAATCCATTCCTATCTTTGAAAGTAAAATACCTTTTTCGGTAAAAGCCGCTGAAACATCAGCAGCTGGAGTGAGTATCTTTACACTGGATAAGAAACATCCGGTGGCGCAGGCTTACGAGAAACTGACAAAGGAGGTAATCGCTCATGAGTAGGACAAAGGCTTTGGAAAAAGTGAAATTAACGAGTTTTGATGATCTCTTTGGTGGAAGGGAAACCGAAAAAGCTGCCGAAGCAGGAGATGTGAAAAAGATAGCACTTTCCGAACTTCATGAATTTCATAACCATCCATTTCAGATTCGTTCCGATGAGGAACTGGCAGAGATGATTGAAAGTGTCAGAGAGCATGGTGTACTGGTACCGGGAATTGTCCGAAAACGCAAAGAAGGTGGTTATGAGATTATTTCCGGGCATACAAGAAAGCATGTGTGCGAAGTGCTTGGATTAGAAACAATGCCGGTATTTGTGAAAGAAATGGATAACGATGAAGCCAGCGTAGTTATGGTAGATTCCAATATTCAGCGGGAAAACATCCGGCCGAGTGAAAAAGCAAAGGCATACAAAATCAAGTATGATGCCATGAAGAATCAGGGCAAGGCAGGAAACAGCCTGAAGATGATGTCCGAGGAAAGTGGCGAAAATTATAAGATGATTCAGCGCTATATATGGCTTGCCAGATTAAGTGATGCGCTGCTGGCTTTGGTAGATAATAAGCAGCTTGGATTGGTTCAAGGTGTCAGCCTGTCTGTTCTTTCGGAAGAAGAGCAGGGTATGGTTTATGATGCTGTTTGCCGGTATGGGAAGAAAATATCGACAATACAGGCAAATGAGATAAAGAAATTCAGTTTGGAGGGGAAATTAGATGCTGACAGATTGGAAGAGTATCTTTTTTCGATTCCCAAGCAGAAAAAGAAAAAAGAAATTACTCTGAGAAATGAACGACTGTCAGAGTATTTTGAGGAAGAAACCACAGAAGAGGAAATGATGAAAATCATTTTAGAGTTATTGGATGAATGGAAACAAAAGAGAGGAGGCGGACAAAATGAATAAGATTATTTTACTGGGAAATGTGACGAGAAATCCGAAAACTACAAGAAAGAAAAGTGAGGATGGCACGGACATTGTTATTACCAAATTTGATCTTGCGGTAAATCGAAAGACAAAGCAGAAGTCAAATGCGGATGCGGATTTCTTTCATTGCACCTCATTTGGAAAGCAGGCTGAATTTGTCGAGAAATATTTTCACAGCGGCTCTCGTGTATTGGTTATTGGACGGGTACAGAACAATAATTATACAACCAAAGAAGGAAGCAAGGTTTATGGATTCAGTATCATTACAGAAGAGGTTGAGTTTGCACAGAAGAAAAGTGCGGAAAAACCGGCAAATAAAGAAAGTGATTTTTCATCTGTTGCAGATGAGGATCAACCATTCGATGGCAGGTAGGTGATATCATGGCAGAGGGTTTCTTCCGAAGTAAAAAGGGTTTTACAGTCGTTCAAAATGAAATAACAAAGGATGCAAATATTTCCTTGAAAGCAAAGGGATTATATCTTGTTATACAGGCATATATCTCCATGCCGGATAGGAAGTGGACCAAAGAAGATTTTATGCGTTTGGCGAAAGAAGGGAAAAAGGCTTTTGACAGTGCATGGAAAGAACTTAAGGAAAGTGGATATCTGAAAGTACATATTATGTCGGACAATGGACGCTGGCGTACGGAGTATGAACTGTTGGATGAACCGGAAGAGGGTCCACACACCTTGTATCATAATGCAGATGGAAAAGTCACAAGTGATAACCTTCAACGGGCAGAAAAGAAGAAAAACAACTTGGTTTCTGAAGAGGAAAAGGACCATTACCCCCAAAATGGTACGAATGGTATCAAGGACCATTACCCCCCTTTTGGTAGTAATGGAAACGGTAGCAATGGTTACGGTAGTAATGGAAACCATACTAATGCAAATGGGGGTAACAATAATAAAGACTATAATATAAAACCTGATATAAAGACTGATCTATCAAATCCTCATCCAAATCAAGATGTTGATACGATGGAAGAGAAATATTCGATGGAGTTCATAGAGCAGCATTATGAGATGAAACCGAAGTATGTTTCTGCTTCGCAGGAAAAATCCATTAATACGGTTAAGGATGTGTTGTATGATGTTTTGAATACCCAGAAACCGGTGCTGCGGGTAATGGGCGAGGACAAACCAGCTTCAGTTGTGAAATCAAGGCTTTTGAAATTGGATCGGATGGATATTGATTATGCCATTGAACAATATCAAAAGCAGGTGACAAAAGTTCATAACCATAAGGCATATATGCTGACCGTGCTTTATCAGGCAAAATCGCAGGGGGAACTGGATATCAGTAACCGTGTTATGTATGATTTTTATGGAGCAGGCAGAAAAGTTAATGGCACAGGAGGTGGAGCGGATGGATAAAAAGAGTGAGCATGTCAGAATTCCAGTATTACTTCGGATTAATAATCCGAGGCATCAATTCGTTTATAACATTTTGGAAAATGTGGAGAACAGAAGTGCCTACATACGAGAGGCTGTGATTTACTATTACAGACACCAGGGCATATCGACGGAGGAAGATGACATTCTGGAGGACATCCGGAAGGTAGTAAAAGAGTGCAACAGCCAGCTTTTAAATGAATTGGACAAGCGAATGGAAAGTAAGAATTCCATTGATTATAAAAAACTCAAAAATATGTTTTAACGAACAGGCAAATACAGTATAATAAAAATTGCCAGGAATGACTGGCGTACAGTGAAAGGCGTGTGATTGATATGAAAAAGATGGTAAGAGCATTGATTTTGGTTATTGTATGTGTGATGATGACAGCACCGGGGACGGAAATTCAGGCGAAGACGAAGAAAATATCGCTGGTTCTGAATGGCAGAAAACAGAGAACAGTAACCATTTCTAACTCGGATAAAAAATCCGAGATGAAGATTAAGGTTTCAAAGAAATCTGTGGTGAAGGTGAAGCGGATTAAAAAGTCCAAAAAAATCCGATTTACAGCGAAGAAGAAGGGGACGGCAAAGGTTACAGTTTGCTGGAAGAATAAGAAGAGGAAAAAGAAAACAAGTGTGTACTTGGTTAAAGTTTCTGAAAAGCAGAATAAAGCAACAAAGAAAACGCTTACAGCCAAAGACAATGCCATGCGGGTATTCCGAAAGCAGAATGAGTATAGAACCGCCGCGGGTGTCGGGAAATTGGAGTGGTCAGATGAATTGTATGATTTTCTTATCTATCGCATGAACAAAAGTGGTTATGACGAGCATAAGAATCTGAATGCAGATACCAGAGATTATTTCGGTCTTTATGCTGTCTACAAAAGACTGTTATTTGCAGAAAATATGCTTACCAGTGGCAGTGATTCTCCCACAGAAGTGATGAGGCGCTGGACAAAGAGTAAGGGACATAAGAGAAACTATCTGGATGCAAATCATAAATGTGGAGCAATTGCAAAAGTGAGTACCATGTGGTTTGCTATTTTCTGGGATGGAGAGAAAAGTGATTTTAAGAACTGGCGGAATTATAAACTGAAAATGTATTCTGTAAAGCGGTTTGATACAAGCACAAATAGCTTTTTGCAAAACTGCAAGATTGCTTATTATGATATGGCGGACAAAAAGAATCGTTTTTCTACGACAATTGGTGAAGCAAAGTACAAAAATATAATACTTGAAGTTGGAAAAACGTATCGCTTTTATGAGACGGCAACGGATGGAACCTATCAAAAAGCAAATCCGGTCAGTGTGATAGTAGAAGAAAATGCTTTGGGAGAAATCATTCTTTCGAATTAAGAATAAATCGATACAAGTAAATATTTTTTGAGAAAAGTCTTTTAGTAAAACTAGAGGGCTTTTTTCTTTTGCCAGAAAGGAGGCGATGAAAATGGGAAGAGCACCACCAGAGAAAAGTAGAAAATCAATCATAATAAAAAATCAGGAGAGGAAAAAATGAAGACAAAAATCAGAACAAAACGAATTATAGCAGGAATGCTGGCATTGTTTATGCTGTTTGGTTCCATACCATTTAACAGTATATCAGTGCAGGCGGCGACAGGAAATGTAAAGGTGGATTCTCTTGGAAAAAAAGGTAGTGTAAGTTATGGCTCAAAGACCAAGAGTGGTACATGGTTTCAAATGAAAGTGGCTGGGAAAAGGGCATTTTGTCTTAGCCTTGGAAAAACATGCCATACAGGGAATACCTATGAGAGTACAGAAACCTATAAGTGGGATCAGAATACCGGTGGAGAGAGACATGGTTACTATGCCAAGATAATTCGCTGGTATGTGAATGACAAGAAGCGAAGCAAAAAAGCTTTTATCATAAGTCAGGCATTGATGTGGTCTGTTTCTGAAGACCGCACATCGGAGACACAGTTAAAAGATGTCATAAAGCAGGTAAAGAGTAATACCGGTTATTGGAACGATAAAATGGTGGACAGTTTATATGATTCCATCTTTAAACCAAGTGGTAGCTGGACAGCAGAAGCAACCTACTGGAAAAAGCAGGGCAGTAATAAATCCTATCAGACACTTATTACAGTAGATGCGGATGAAACAACGCATGATTACTCACCGAAGTATGTCAGTAAGGATGAGTATTACCGCCAGAGAATTACGGTAAAGAAAGTGGATGAAGACGGAAAAGGTCTTTCCGGAATTCAGTTTACTTTGGATGCAAAAAACATTGATGAATTGTATTCCTTTGAAGTGACAGACCGTGATGGAACAGATTTAGGTACTGCCGACACGAATAATGACACAGAATTTTCCATAACAGGATATACTAGAAATTCCGGTAGAATTGCATGGAGAATGACCTACTATATTTATACAGAAGAGTATGCTTATTATCCGGATGACGAACTAAAGAAGATGTCAGCAGAAGAGAAAAAAGCAGCGAAGAAAGTTTTAAAGGATGATTATGAACTGGATGAGGGCGTTGATTTTGGAAAGAATATGACAAAAGCGGAAGCGGAGAAGTTGATGAACGATGACCTAAATGCCATCAAAGAATCCATTTCCAACAGTTATACTCTTACCGAGAACAGTGCAGGAGAAAATAAAAATATTGTCCTTGATCCGGTTTATGCGAAAGGTGTTGATATCACACTTGGTAAAAATGACAGCTGGTATCGTAATGCAGATGGCAGCTGGCCGGATATGCAGGTTGAAATTCATTCGGATTACGAAAAGGCATATCAGGCAGGTGTGACAAACAAGTATAAGAAAGCAAGTATCCGCATTGAAAAGTATGATGGGTATTCTGCGGATGGCAATGCCCATGGAGAGGCAAACCTTGACGGAGCCAAATTTCAGCTTTATGCAGATGCAGCATGTCAGACCAAAGCAACCGTATATGATGTTTCCGGTAATGCTAAAACTGCAGGAGAGTATACCATCAAAGATAAGAAATGCACTACCGATTATCTGAGAAGCGGTGTGAAATATTATCTGAAGGAAACGGCTGCACCGAAAGGATATGTGCTTAGTGATGTGGTAAAAGAAATCCAGGTGGATGCTTCTGCTGAAGCAAATGAATTTACGGTAGAGTTGAAAACAGAAAGATATCCTAATACACCGATTCTTGGAAAAGTTGCTATTCAGAAGTATTATTCGGATGTGGATACCGGATTGCTTGAGCCGGAGGCAAATACTACGTTCCAAGTGTACTTGAAAAATAAAGGAAGCTATGATCAGTGTACGGATTATGAACGTGCGACAATCAAGACTGACCATAATGGGTATGCCGTAACAGGAAATCTGTATTATGGAACATATGTTGTACATCAGGTGGATTCCGGTGATGTAGATGCCATCCATGTGAATGATTTTGAAGTGGCGGTAACAGAGAATGGAAAAGTGTATACCTATCCCCTCAATAACAAACTGTTCAAAGCCTATTTGAAAATCTTGAAAAAAGATAAACAGACAAAAAAGCAGGTGCTGAAGCCGGGAACTGCTTATCAGATTTACAAGGTAACAGAGGATGGCGAGGAACTGGTTAAACAAAGTTACAGCAATGGAAACCAGATGAAAACCATAGATACCTTTATAACGGATGAATCCGGCGAGATTATGACAGTGAAGCCGCTTCGCTCTGCAAGGTATCGTATTTATGAGGTGGATTCTGCAAATGGACTTCATATCACAGAAAAGTTTATTGAAGTTGTAATTAACAGCAAGGCAGACAATTATGAATCTTATGTTGATGAAGACGGCAATACACATGCGGTGATCACCGTAACTTATACAAATGAAGAAACATACGGAAAACTGTCTGTTTCCAAAATCGGTGAGATACTGACGGGATGGGATAAAGATAAGAAAGAGTTTGTCTATGGGAATAAAACTTTGAAAGGTGCCAAGTTCGAAATCTATGCAGATGGTGATATTGCCACACAAGATAATCAGGGAGATACATGGTTTCGAGACGGGGATAAGGTTGCCACAATCATCACCGGAGACAAGGTAGAGTTCGCATCGGATTGTAAAGGAATCTGTAATTATTCGGTAGATGATAAAGAGGTTGTGCATCTTACGCTTCCTTTGGGAAAATACAAAGTAAAAGAAGTAAAAACATTGTATGGTTATGTGTTTCCGGAAAAGAATGAATGGAATCTGGAGTTTACATGGAAAAATGGCAGGGATGAATTTGTCCTCAACTCCACTTCTGATACCAATGATAAAGGTGAGCTGAATCTGCATAACAAGCTGGCTCGACCACAGATACAGTTGTGGAAAGAAGATGCGGATACGAAGCAGCCAATCCGTGGCGCTGTATTTGGTCTGTATACGAAACATGATATTTTCAATGTGGACGGTGAGAAAATTGTAGATGCAGGAACAGAGCTTACCACGCTTACGACAGGGACAGATGGTTCTGTTATTTCGGATATGATGCTGCCGCTTATGGATGAAGCCGATACAGAGAGTGGCAGTGCAGAAAGTGTGAGTGGTTCTGCCGTATCGGTTGAAGCTGGTTCACAGGAAAATGAGGGAACGAAAACGCTTAATTCAGGAGAATACTATCTGAAGGAATTGTCTGTTTCAGACAGTTATTATCTGGATCAGACAGAGATACCGGTAAAACTGACTTATAAGGATGAAAAGACTCCGGTTATTTATGCACAATGTATAAAATCCAATAAGCAGACAACCAATGAGATTGACAAGGTATCGGTAGCCGATTCCAAAGAACTTGCAGGCTGCAATCTCAGGATTACGGATGGGGCAGGAAAGGAGATTATTTCCTGGACTTCTGGCAATAGGGACTCGGTGAAAGTATCGGTAACACCAGAAGATGGTTATCAGAATTTGAAGTATTCTTTTGACGAAAACGGAAACCTTCATGTGGGTGGACTTTTCCATGATAAGGAATACACGTTGACAGAAACAAAGCCAGCCGATGGTTACGTGACTGCGGAAGCTATTACCTATATGCTTAAGCAGAAAGTGGCAGAGGACGGAACGGTGACTTCTGTGGTAAACATCAAACAAAAGGATGGTACATATCTGGAGCAGGAAGACGACAAGACGGTTATGAAAGATGGCCAGACACATATCCTGCTTTTGAAGCTGGACAAAAAGACTGGACAGGCTCTTGGTGGTGCTAAATTTGTTGTCATGGATTCCAAAGGGAATGAAGTAATGAAATTTGTTACCAAAGATGATGCGTATAACATCACGGGAAAACTGGTCGTTGGGGAAACCTATACGTTCAAGGAAACTTCAGCACCTTCAGGGTATCGTCTTGCTAAGTCTGTAAAGGTAACGATTAAAGATACTGTTGATGTGCAGAAGGTTACCGTAAAGGATGAGCCGATTCCCGATGTGCCGGAGACACAACAGACTGGTGGAATGATACTGATTATTCCGATGGTGGCAGGATTGACTATGGTACTTGGTGTTGCGATGATGGTATGGAAGAAAAGGATTTTGAGAAAGTAATAAGCTAAATATATGTTATAATCTTTAGGTAAGAGACACGCGAGATTGTCTTTCCTGAAGATTATGACATATTATATTTATGTGGTTAATATTAAATAAGGTGTAACAAATAAGAAATTGGGTATATTATATAAATAAGGAACATTTGAAAATGTTTAAGGACATTATTGACAAAAAAAGATGTATTTGTTATAATTTGTTTGCGGAGTACTTGACTTTTTTAAAATACAAATGTATAATATTATATCTGTCAGATATGGAAAGTTATGTATATATATGTAATTATAAGGAGGAACAGTGATGGTTGATATACTAGATGCGGCACGTTATTTAGTGTTTTTGTCATATGGGGAACAGAAGTATTCGCTGACTCCGCTAAAAATACAAAAGATTTTATATTTGGCACAAGGGTGGAGTTATGTATGGGATGGCGTTGCGGCTTATCCAGATGAATTTAGTGCATGGCAATATGGACCTGTTAATGAGAAAGTGTATGAAACTTTTAAAAAATATGGCAGATCTGAAATCCCTGAGAAGGAAGGTATTGACGAATTAATTGATCAAAATGTCGAAGAAACGTTAGAAGCTGTATGGCAGGAGTATGGGAAAATGTCGGCATATGATCTAGTGGAATTGACTCATAAACAAACTCCGTGGCAATATGCATATCCACACAATTTAGAAATAACTAATAAAAGCATAAAAAATTATTTTCAGTCAACTTTCTAGTTGACTGAATTTTGTATATAATTTAATAAACCACAAAGTGATTAATGTATTATGGATTCAATTGTTGTGATCACGACCATGAGCTTAAAAATTTTATGCTTAATTAGTGAGAACAACTCATGATAGCTTATAACTGCATTTGCTAGTAAATGAAAGGAAATGGAATTATGGGAATAATTTTAAAGGGAATAGAAATTGAGAATTTTAAATCTTATACGGAAAGGCAATATATTCATTTTTCTGACTTATCAGTGTTACTTGGTGCAAATAGTAGCGGGAAAAGTACTGCGTTGCAAGCTATATTGGTTATGAAACAAACACTTGAATGTAATAGTCCGGATGAAGAACTATTATTATCAGGAAAATATGTTGCGCTTGGGGATTTTGATGATGTAATTTCGGATAAAGAAAAAAAGTATTTCGTATTGTCCTTAATAATGGAACAAATTGGAAAATCAGAAAACACAGCTGCAAATGATCAGTTTAAGATATCGTGGCGTTTTAAGTGTGCAGAAGATGGAATGTCGACCATTTTGGATACATTAGAAATAATTTATGAAAATATAAATCTGTCTTTTAAGAGAACAAATGAAGGTTTTCATAATATGTATATTTCAGAGGAGAGAAGTCCTTTTAGTGTAAAAATAAGTAATTTAGTTATGGCTGAGTTTTATATCCATTATGATACGAAATTAAACGATAACGCAATCAGCCTGTTGAATGAGTTATCTAGAATATTTATATCAAGAAAGACTGCAGGAGCAGCAAACAATCGTCCGGTTTGTTTTGGTGAAATTGATCGATTTTACATAAGATTGCTAGATAAAATACAACGTGGAGATGAAAAGTCTTTGGCAGGCGATGGAAAAAGAAATCAAATATCCAAACAATTATGTGAGTTAATTGACGGATTTGGTAAATTGGTATTTCCGAGATACAAAGAAATCTCACAACTCGTTCCCAAGGAATTGTGTTCACAATTGATAAGTATTGCATTATCAGATGTTGAAGATATAACAGAGATAGAGCAAATGGTAAAAGAACATGAACACTTCATTGAAAGATATAATAAAGAAAAACATAATGTAGAGGCGTATGAAGGCCGTTATAATTTAGGGCATAATCCTTTTGCAAGATTTGACAATAATGAGGAAAAAGAAGATCGTTTTACTCAATTAAAGTATGCACTAGATTTTTATAGAAACTTTTTGAAAGATATTTTATCTAAGGTGTTTTTTGTTGGCCCAATTAGGGAGAATCCAAAAGGATTATATAATATTGGGTTTGAAACAAATCCAAAATACGTGGGACCTACAGGTTCATATTTTGCTTCTGTTTTGTTGCATGAAAATAAAAAAGAGAGAAAATATATTTTGCCACGGAGAGTTGAAAAATGCACTTTATTACAGGCTTTAGCAGAATGGATGGTACACTTGAATGTTGCAAATGCTGTAAATGTTGATAAAAAAAATTCATTTGGTTTTAGTGTTTCTGTAGAAAATATGGAGCAGGTCAAATCAGATATTATGAACGTGGGCATTGGAACAAGTCAGGTACTCCCTGTTTTGATATCTGTATTGTTGTCGGAACCAGGTGAAATATTGGTTTTTGAGCAACCAGAATTGCATTTGCATCCATATTCGCAGAGCAGATTGGCTGATATGTTTGTAGAATTTTGTAAATACGGAAGGAAAATAATATTAGAAACACATAGTGATTATTTTCTGTTGCGATTAAGGTATCAAATTGTTAAGGAAAACATTTTAAATGAATGTGTGGCTGTGAATTTTTTTCGGAACGCAGGTGGAACAAAAGTTACTTTTGCAAATATATCAGGATTTGGAAATATAGAATATCCAGAGGATTTCAAGGATGAAACCCAGGAACTGTTAAACGCAATACTAGAAGCTTCGCTGGAGAGAAAGGGATTGTTATGAATGTATTGATAGATCCATATATGTTTGAACTATCAAGTGAACAGGATATATGCAATAATTTATCCTTTTTTATGGAAATAATTAAATTGTCTCAAAGTTCAAATGATTTTTCAATTACAGTTTATAAAGGAATGATTGAGAGGATGCAACAAAGAACTATTCAACCATTTCCAATTAAACTAGATGAAATTAGAGATCAAGAATTGAAAAAGATTATACTTCAAATTAATGATTCTTTTGCAAAGGCATTAATAAGGACAATTGAAAGCATTGACATTGATGGTTGTAGTGGAGATCAAGAATTCGTGGTTGATGGACAAGAAGTGGATGACGAACACTATTTTGAGTTATATAGTGTATTATTAATTCCTTGTTATTCGCATAACCTTTATATTGATAGGCGAATTATAACTGGAAACAAAAGCAAAGGTAAACAAATCGGTGACAGGTTTAAATTGGAATGTGGTTGTAAGGAACATAGGTATTTACAGAAGTATCAGTTCGTTGGAATTGAAGATTTGATTCCTATTAAAGACAAAGTCATTCGAATATTAAAGGAAAAAAGAAAAAATGGAGAAATTCCGATAGTTGATAGAGTGCAAGCAAGAATAGGAGATCATCATAATCATGTAAAGGCTGATGCGAAAAAATTTGCTTGGCTGGATGAACTATCAGCAAAAAATAAAAGCGTGTTATGTTTGTTACAGGAACTTGGATTGTTTAAGATAATATTTGAAAGGATCGTGCCTGCAGGAATAAGAGCAATAGGCACTATGAGTATAAAGAATGTTGAAGAAAAAGAGCAGCAAGATATAGTTAGTGTCAAATTTTCTGCAGAAACAGGAATGTTAATAATAACGTCATTGTATTTTCCTAAAGGAATTGGGAAAGTATTACATAATTATTATTCTTCAGAACAATTAACATATAAAAATGTTAGTGAGTTAATTGAAAAAATTCAATGAAAGGTGAGATATTAAAGGATAATTATGAACCAACTAAATAACATTTCAGCCCCAAAGGGAAGAAAGGTATTTTCAAGAAGAATACTTTTCTTCTCTTTTTTTATTTTAGCAGTCATTGCTTTGGTTCTGGGGCTTTGGTTAAAAAGAACCGTGGATCAGGAGATAAAGCAGGACAACATAGAAAAAGAGATTACCACGGAGAAAGAAAAGAGTGGTGTACGGAACCTCCACAAAAAGTACAAAGATATGATCGGGTGGCTAGAAATCAAAGGCACCGGCTTTTCTTATCCGGTTATGCAGACTGGCATCAAAGGTCATCATGAAGGTGACTGGCAGTATTATCTTCACCGAGATGTGCATGGTGATTACAGCTTTTATGGGACACCGTTTTTGGATGTCCGCTGTAAGACGGACAGTGACAATCTTATCATTTACGGTCACAACATCAACGGGAGACGATACTTTGGCTATCTGCAAAATTTCCGAGAGGAAACATTTTTTAAGGAACATCCCGTGTTTTCGTTTACTCCGGTAGAGGGAAAGGAGCAGGACTATCATATCGTTTCGATATTGGAAACGGACAAATATGCAGATTACTATTCTTTTACGGATTACGGAAATGAGAAGGATTATTACGGGATGGTAGAGAAAATCCTAAGTCACAGCAAGTTTCAGAGTGAAGCGGCAAAGAAGATGAAAAAGGAAATGGATGAAAGTGATGCAGAGACATTCTTTCGGAAATATAAGTTTGTAACGCTTTCCACTTGCCGGACGATGGATGGGAAAGATAAGCGGCTTATGGTAATCGGCTGCAGGAAACGATAACAGGAAGTAAGGAGGACAACAATGCATAAGGAATTAGAGGTTATGAAACCACGCTGCAATGGATTATGGAAAAGGTGCACAGGAACAGCAGCATTGATCTATTTTTGGATACTGACAAATGTGCCGGTTGCAGCACTGGCGAAAAGTGAAAAAGGAAAAAGTGATGCAACAGATACCGGAGTGACGGAAGTTACGGACGGCATCAATGTAATCAAGGACTTGGTTCTTGGCTGTGTTGGTGGAGTTGGCGTGATTTTTCTTGCCTGGGGACTGTTAGATTTTGGTACCGGGTATTCGGCACATGATACGACACAGCAAAGTCAGGCAATCAAAAAGGTTATCGGTGGTCTGGTTATGATTGCAGTTCCGGCAATTTTGAAACTACTGGGCGTTTCGTAATGAAGACTTGGAATCCTGAAAGGAGGTGATGACGGTGGGATTGTGGGATTCTGTAACAGGATTTTTTTCAGATTTAGGAGATTTCTTTAGCGGTAAAGACTTTTTTGAAGCTGCCGGGTACGCATGGAATGACATGATGAAACTGGCAGCCGATGTTTTGACGAAAAATCCATCTTCCGGCACCTATAAAGATGTTTGGGAAAATATATCAACGATCTATACCACCTTAAATGTAGTTGCAGTTTCCTTGCTCTGCATTTTTTTCTTGTATGGATTTTGCAGGGATAGCTGTGATTTACATGCAGATCTGACATTTGAACGAACGATAAAAATGTTCATTCGGTTGATCATAACCTCAAATGTGATGAGCATGGCGTTAAGTTATATGCCGAAGTTTTTTGCATGGGGCAAGAATCTGACATCTGCAATTTTAGGAGAAAATAAACTGTCAATGATTTATGACTTTGATGGCGTAAAGGTGTATGAAAATATATCTAGTGCAGACTTTGGAACGATGACCGCTTTTTTAACAAGCATCCTGTTTTTCTTATTTACCGTGGTGTGTGGATTTATCGTGGTGCTGACGGTGTTAAATCGTATTCTGAAGATTTACATGATCGCTCCGTTTGCAGGTGTGGCATTGTCTACCCTTGCAGCCGGCGGTCAGACGGCAAATGTGGGTTATTCCTATATACGCACCTTTTTCGGATATGTGTTTTCTGCGTTGCTCATTGCGGTAGTGATTGTTATCAGTGCCAGTTTTATCAATACCGTTGCAATCGACACGAATAATGCAATCATACGGCTGTTGGAGTATTGCTTGAAGATGGGGGTCATTTCATCCTCGGTAAAGATGTCGGACAGTGTCATGCAGAAAGCATTTAATCTATAGAAATGGAGGAAATCAATGACTAAAACAATCAATCCGGATGTGGCTGCCTTTAAGGATGATTTCTTCAAGGGATTATCTTTCAGGGAGTGCGTATTCGGAGCAAGTGCACTGCTTACAGGAGTGGGAGGAATCCTGCTTCTGCATTTTTACTTTGGTGCAGGGATCAATACAGCTATTACACTGTGTATGCCGGTGATCGGTATCATCGGACTTTGTGGATTTTACCATAAAAACGGACTGACATTGGCTCAGCTTGTGAGAAGGAGTATAAAGCTCATGTTTCAAAAGCCCTATGTCTATGAAACAAGAAATCAGTGAAAGGAATTGGAGGTACAGACAAATGGAAGCAGAAAAAAACGAAGAAAGAAATGATGAGAAAATGAGGATGGATATTGAAAGGAATACAGACAGTGAAAAAAGGCTGATGGGTTACATAACCGCCATTGCAGAAAGCCGGGATCAGTAACAGCAGCGTTTGGACATTATGTCCAAACCAAAGCAGGTGCAGGAGGAAAAAGGAATGACGAAATATGTAAAAATCTCTGTATTAGCACGAGAGACAGCAAAGAAAGTCTGTCGTGGCAGAGAGCAGTGGATTCGATACCTTGATGTTGCGTCAAGGTTATATAAGTATCCCTTTGAGGACCAGCTACTCATCTATGCACAGCGACCGGACGCAACCGCCTGTGCCTCGCTTGAGATGTGGAATGAGAGGATGTTTTGCTGGGTAAACCGGGGAGCAAAAGGAATTGCCCTTATTGATGGGGAAAGTGAAAGACCAAAACTTCGATATGTCTTTGATGTGTCCGATGTTCATAAGGCAAGACGGATTGGCAAAGATCCGTTTATCTGGCATTTGAGGGAAGAGCATAAAGAAGTGGTTCTTGCCGAACTGGAGCACATTTATGGCAGTACCAATGATGCCCTTCCTTTTGAAAACCGTATTTATGAGATTGCCGAAAGAATAGCGGAAGATTTTTATGAGGAAGCGGTCGATGAGGTGATCGATGAAGCGGCAAACAGTTTCCTGGAAGATCTGGATGGGGATGCAGTTGCTGTCCGGTTTCGGGAAATGCTGGTGCAAAGTGTAAGCTATACCATCTTGAAGCGATGTGGATGTGATATGACGGAGTTTCTCGATGATTTTACCTTTGATTACATCCATGAGTTTAATACACTCAGAACCTTATCGGTGCTTGGCAGTACCACTTCAGAGTTATGTGAACCCGTGCTGATCCGAATTGGAAGAACGATTGCAAGGTATGACAGAGAACTGTTGCATAATAAATCAGTTGCAAAGGAAAATAAGTCTACGGAACGAGTTATCCGTGAAGAAGATTTTGTGATTGGAATAGACTCCAATACAGGTGATTGGTTCATTTATGATAATGTTACAACAAGCAATATTTGTTATTGCGATTCGGAAGAACATGCAAAGGAACATATCCGATGGATGGTAGCGAACAATCAATTTTATAAAACAGAAAGGGCGGTAGCAAGGCATGAATCTGACATACGAAAGGAACGGGGACTATCGGATTCCCAATCTGATATCTTCGGAGCAGGAAGGAACAATGCTGACGAAATACGGAGTGTTGCGGAAGAATTATCTGAAAAACCACAGGAGGGGGATTTACACGGGACTTCTTTTGAGCGGAGAACTGCTGACACACTGCCTGGAGATACAGGAACAGGCAGAGGAGAGGTTCGAGGTGCTGACACAGAAGTTGTCGAAGAACCAAACCGTGACGGAGGAACTGAAACAGAACAATCCGATGCAGTGGACGAAAGAGATGAACCGGATCTATCAGCAGGCGGAGGAGATCGTTCTAAAGGAACTGGTTTATCAGTAGCAGAGTTAGAGCAGTATGCACCGCCTGCAGGCAGTCCATATCGACAGATGGATTTATTTTCTCTTATGTCGGAGCAGGTGGGAAATATTGCAATGGCACAGGCAGAAATGCCATCGGAAAGATTTCTTTTTGGCACGATAACTGCGGGGCAGATCGAGGAGATTCTTCGCACCGGCGGAGGAAAGGAAAACAGCCGGAAACGAATTTATCATAAGTATCAGACCGGAAAAACACCAGAAGAAATGGCGGCTTTTCTTCAGAAAGAATACGGAGAAACCGGCAAAGGATTTCAGCTTGGAGGGGAACAAATATCGGTCTGGTTTAATAAGGATGGGATGTATGCGGCACATGGCACTTCTGCTTTTGAGCATACCGAGGCACATCTTTCATGGAGTGCTGTGGAGTCTGTGATTCGTGGACAGATGAAAGCAGGCAATTATATTGACAGCAACGAAGCATATCTGGCTGACCAGTTTGTAAGAAAAGAGTTAGCCGATATGCTTTTCTTTTATTTCCGGGATTCGGTTGGAACATTTCCAGAAGAACTGGGAATCAGTGGATATAATTATCCGGGGGAACATGAATATATTGTCGATATGTTAACTCAAGAGGATGAAGTCCGAAAGGTGATTGCACAAATGGACAGAACCATTCAAAGAGTAGAAAAAGGCGAACTGGAGTACCGATTCCGGTTAGCAAAAGATCCAAAAGAGCTGCGGGATGATCTTGCCGACCTTTTGAATGAAAGAGTTGAGTTCCCGTTATCAGAAGAAGTAAATGTTGTCACGGAAGATTTTATCACCGCAGATGAGATTGATCATACTTTATCAAAAGGTTCCGGCTTTGTTCATGGAAGCTTTCGTATTTATGACTTCTATCATCAGGAGCATACCTTAAAGGAAGCTGCTGATTTTCTGAAAAATGAGTATGGAACCGGAGGGGCTAGTCATGCGCTGGCTGGTTCCGACCATAGTTATAAAGATTATGATGCCAAAGGAATCAAATTAAGTAAGGGATCTATTTTCACGCCGGATGCAGAAGTTCTTTTATCATGGCAGGTAGTAGCAAAACGAATTGGAAAACTGATAAAGGAAGATCGTTATCTTACACCAGCAGCGAAAGAAAAGTATATCCAGTATAAACAGGAACAGAAAGAGAAGGCGCTGCAGCAGGCAAAGGAAGAACTTGGATCCGTGAAGGATACTCCCGAAATGGAAGAATCTGTTCCGGTCAGTGAGAGTGATATTTTGCAGGAAACAGAAAGCCAATCTCCAATACAAAGTCCGTCGGACATTTCAGCAGAAAACTATGTAATCTCCGACATGGAATTAGGTGTCGGCACAGCGAAAGAAAAGTTTCAGCGAAATGTGGAAGCCATTTGTACACTGGAAACGATTGAATCGGAGAAAAGACCGGCAACAAATGAGGAGCGGGAGGTCTTATCAAAGTATGTCGGCTGGGGCGGTCTTGCGGATGCTTTTGATGAAACCAAGAGTGCTTGGGCGAAGGAGTATGCAGAGCTGAAAACACTGTTGTCAGAGGAAGAGTATATTTCTGCAAGAGAAAGTACCCTGAATGCCCATTACACCAGTCCTGTGATTATTCAGGAGATTTACCGGACATTGCAAAGAATGGGATTTACAAAAGGAAATCTTTTAGAGCCTTCGATGGGAATCGGCAACTTCTTTGGTATGCTGCCGGAGACGATGCGGGAGAGCCATCTGTATGGTGTTGAGCTGGATAGCCTGACAGGACGAATAGCCAGACTGCTATATCCGAAAGCCAATATTACCGTGGATGGATATGAGAAAACAGCATTTCCAAATGATTTCTTCGATGCTGCTGTTGGCAATGTTCCATTTGGTCAGTACAAGGTGGCAGATAAGAAATACGATAAATACAACTTCCTGATCCATGATTACTTCTTCGGAAAAACTTTAGATCAGGTGCGTCCGGGCGGTGTGATTGCATTTATCACCAGTAAGGGAACGATGGATAAGGAAAATCCAAAGGTGCGAAAGTACATTGCACAGAGAGCAGAACTATTGGGAGCAGTCAGACTTCCCAATACCGCATTCAAAGCCAATGCCGGAACAGAAGTGACATCGGATATTCTTTTCTTACAGAAGCGTGACCGCATTGTAGACATAGAACCGGACTGGGTGCATCTTTCACAGGATGAGAATGGCATAGCAATGAACAGCTATTTTGTGGAACATCCGGAGATGGTTGTTGGCTCGATGGAAATGGTAAGCGGACCGTATGGAATAGAGAGTACCTGTGTGCCGGATGATTCACTTCCTTTCGAGGAGCAGTTACAAAAGAGTCTGTCTTTTGTTAAAGGTTCTTATGAGGAAATTGAGCTGGAAGAACTGAATGAGGAGTTGACGGTAGAGGTTATCCCGGCAGTGCCGGAAGTGAAGAACTTTAGTTATGCGCTGATAAATGATCGGCTGTATTATCGGGAAAACTCCTTGATGCGTCCGGTGGAAGCCTCCGAAGGAATGCTTGAGAGGATCAAGGGCATGGTTGCCATAAGGGACTGCACGCAGGAGTTGATCCGATTACAGTTAGAAGATTATCCGGATGAGCAGATTCATTTCCGGCAGAAACAGTTAAATGACCTGTATGATTCTTTTGCAAAAGATTATGGGAGGATTTATTCCAAAACCAATAAGCGTGCGTTTCATCAGGACAGCAGCTATTGTCTGCTCTGTTCACTGGAGAAACAGGACGAGGAAGGCAACTTTCTTGGAAAAGCGGATATGTTTACGAAGCGCACCATAAAGAAAGCAGAAGTTGTGACCAGTGTGGATACGGCAAGTGAAGCATTGGCGGTTTCATTGGCAGAAAAAGCAGCGATTGATTTTGAATATATGTCGGAACTGAGTGGAAAAGACGAAGATACGCTGATCGATGAGTTGACCGGCATTATCTTCAAAAATCCATTTAGTGAGGAATGGGAAACGGCGGATGCTTATTTAAGCGGAAATGTGCGAAACAAATTGGAAGTAGCTGAAACTTTTGCGAAGAATGAACCCATGTATGCGGTCAATGTGGAAGCCTTGAAACGGGTACAGCCGAGAGAACTGGATGCCAGTGAGATTGAAGTCCGGATTGGAGCAACATGGATTGAACCGAGATTTATCGAGGACTTTATGAGAGAAGTGTTTGAGACACCGGAGCATTTATTAAATCGTGATGTGATAAAGATCCAGTATTCCGATGTGACTGGGCAGTGGAATGTGAAAGGGAAAAATGCGGACTTTGGAAACGCACTTGTAAACATGACATATGGAACCAGCCGGAGAAATGCGTATCAGATTTTGGAAGACTCCCTGAATCTGAAGGATAGCCGTGTGTATGACACAGTGATCGAGGATGGCAAAGAGAAACGGGTTCTCAATAAAAAGGAGACAACGATTGCTGCACAGAAGCAGGATGCCATGAGGGAAGCCTTCCGGGACTGGGTATTTCGTGACATGGACAGGCGTAATGAACTTGTAAGTAAATACAATGTATTGTTTAATTCCACCAGACCACGAGAGTATGACGGTTCTCATTTGAAGTTTCCGGGCATGACACCGGATATTGAGTTAAAGGATTATCAAAAAAATGCCGTGGCTCATGTTTTGTATGGAAATAATACACTGCTTGCACACTGTGTCGGTGCCGGAAAAACATTTGAAATGGTTGCGGCTGCAATGGAAAGCAAGCGTCTGGGGTTATGTCAGAAAAGTTTGTTTGTCGTACCAAACCATCTGACGGAGCAGTGGGCCAGTGACTTTTTACGATTGTATCCGGGAGCCAATATTTTAGCGGCTACCAAGAAAGATTTTCAGCCGGCAAATCGTAAAAAGTTCTGCTCACGGATTGCTACCGGCGATTATGATGCGGTTATTATCGGGCATAGTCAGTTTGAAAAGATACCGCTATCTGCCGAACGGCAGACTGCCATTATTGAGCGACAGATTGCTGAGATCACGCAGTCGATTGAAGAAATCAAAGCGGAGCAGGGAGAACGCTATACCATTAAGCAGATGGAGAAAATGAGGAAAACCCTTCAGACACGATTGGACAAACTCAATGATACTTCCAGAAAAGATGATGTTGTGACCTTTGAACAGTTAGGAGTGGACAGGCTTTTTGTGGATGAAAGCCATTATTACAAAAATCTTTTCTTACATACAAAAATGCGTAATGTAGCCGGTATTGCCCAGTCGGAAGCACAGAAATCTTCCGATATGTTTGCCAAGTGTCAGTATCTGGACGAACTGACCGGCGGAAAGGGCATTACCTTTGCAACGGGAACCCCGATTTCCAACAGTATGACGGAATTATACACCAACATGCGTTACCTGCAGTATGATACGCTGCAGCGGATGGGACTGGGGCATTTTGATTCCTGGGCATCTTCCTTTGGAGAGACGCAGACAGCGATCGAACTTGCACCGGAGGGAACCGGATACCGTGCAAAGACGAGATTTGCCAAGTTTTACAATCTGCCGGAGTTAATCGCCCTGTTTAAGGAGTGTGCGGATATTCAAACACCGGATATGTTAAATCTACCCATTCCGAAAGCAGAGTATGAAAATGTGGTATTACAGCCGAGCGAACATCAAAAGGAGATGGTCGCATCGTTAGCGGAGCGGGCGGAGGCAGTCCGTGACCGGAGAGTGGAACCGCATGAAGATAACATGTTAAAGATTACAAATGATGGAAGGAAGCTGGCGCTGGATCAGAGACTGATCAATCCGCTACTGCCGGATGAAGAACATTCCAAAGTAAACGCCCTTGTGCAAAAGGCGTATGAGATATGGGACAGGACAAAGGCAGACAAATCTGCACAGCTTATCTTTTGTGACCTTTCGACGCCGAAGATAGTCGGGAAAACAATCGCAGGTGATGGAAATGATATGTTAGAAGCAGAAGTGTTTGATGATGTCTACCATGACATTAAGCGAAAGCTCATGAACCGGGGTGTACCGGAAGAAGAGATTGCCTTTATTCATGAAGCGAATACGGAGTTAAGAAAGACGGAGCTGTTTGGCAAGGTAAGAAGCGGACAGGTTCGTTTTTTGATTGGTTCCACGCAGAAGATGGGAGCCGGAACCAATGTGCAGGACCGTCTGGTTGCCCTGCATCATTTGGACGTTCCATGGCGTCCGTCAGACATTGAACAGCAGGAGGGACGTATTCTCAGACAGGGTAACAGAAATGATACCGTGTCTATTTTTCGTTATGTGACAGAAGGCACCTTTGACAGTTATTCGTGGCAGGTAATAGAAAACAAGCAGAAATTCATCAGCCAGATCATGACAAGTAAATCGCCGGTACGAAGCTGTGAGGATGTGGATGAAGCAGCACTTACTTATGCCGAGGTCAAAGCACTTGCTACCGGAAATCCTTATATCAAGGAAAAGATGGATTTAGATATTCAGGTATCCAGGCTGAAACTGATGAAAGCAAACCATACCAGTCAGATCTACCGGCTGGAGGATAACATCGCAAAAAATTATCCGAAGCAGATTGAAATTCTGCAGGAGCGGATTCGGGGATTTCAGACAGATATGGAAACCGTGCGAAAGAATCTTCCGGCGGATAAGGACAACTTTTCCATGAAAGTGGGAAACCGCATCTTTACGGACAAAAAGGAAGCAGGAACAGCTATTCTTGCCATGTGCCAGGAGATGGATTCCCTGCAGCAGACGGTAGAAATCGGTGAGTATGCCGGTATGAGAATGAAAGTCACTTTTGATTCTTTTAACCGCAAGTTTGTGATGAGTCTGAAAGGAGAACTAAGCCACAACTTTGAACTTGGTTCGGATGCGTTTGGAAATATCACAAGACTTCACAATGTTTTAGCTGGCATGGCTGGGGAACTTTCAGAAGCAGAGACAAAACTTAACAATGTCACACACCAGTTGGAAACGGCAAAGATGGAGGTGCAAAAGCCGTTTCCTGCGGAGGAAGAACTGAAGGAGAAGATGGAACGGTTAGCGGAACTGGATGCCCTGTTAAATATGGATGAAAAAGGTGGGACACCGGTACTCGAAAATGAACCGACGGTTACTCCTTTGGGCGAATGGCTGTTAGAACATCTTTTGCCGGAATTTATGGAAGAGTATGAAATGACAGAGGAACGGGCGAGAGAAGTGCTGTTAGACGCCCTGCCGGAAGAAGAAAGCGAAGTGGTCTGTTTTTCTTCGGAGCAGAATGCAGAGAGCCTTGATAGTGAGGAAATGCAAAAGCAGATGTCAGAATATATGGATGGTGATTTTTATGCCATACCGGTATCGGATACGGAATACCTGATTGCGCCGAAAGTGGAGCAGGACAGTGTGATTTATCTGCGTTCCATTTTAAGTCAGTTGGGAGATTCGGTGTTATCTTCGCCGGCAATGAAATCCCATGCTGCGTATGAGTATGATTCCGGAACAAACCGGATGAAGCCGTTTGACCATATGAGAATACTGAGAGGACTTTGTGCGGTAGGTGAGGAAAGGCATATCTACCATGCACGGTCACGAGAACCAACAGAAACAAGAACATCCAACTTGGCACAGGTACATTAAAGGAGCGTTTGGACATCATGTCCAGACAGAAAGAAAAGAGGTAAAACGAAATGAAAAGTTATAGTGAATTTATGGAGTATATCAAAGAAAATGTAACGGATTATCTGCCGGAACGGTTTGAAGAGGCGGAGATTAGTATTCAGCAGGTAGTGAAAAACAACGATGTTGTGTTAGATGGATTGAGTATTCGCAATCCGGACAGCAATATTTCACCTAATATTTATCTGAATCCATTGTACAAGCAGTACCAGAAGGGAAGAAATCTGGATGAACTCGTATCCGGTATTGCAGATACTTATATTGAAAATATGGAGCCGATTGAAAACAGAACTTTTCAGGTTCAGATTGAGGATATAAAGAATTATGAGGTGGTAAAGGGAGAAATATTTCCAAGACTTGTGAATCTTGAAAAGAATACGACCCGTTTGCAGAATGTTCCTTATATGCAGAGAGAGGATCTGGCAATCACGTATCATGTGAAAGTGTCAGGAAATAGAGATTCAATAGGCTCGTTGATGATTACAAATGAATTAATGGAAGTTTATGGGGTGACAAAAGAAAAATTACATACCCAGGCAATGGAAAATATGGAGCGGTTATTGCCACCGGTATTTTTACCACTTGGTGAAATGATAGTTGATGTTATGACAGAAGATTTTGGAAGGAATGAAGGGGTTTCTCAGGAAGAAGCAAAAGAGTATGTAAAAGATATGATTCCGACAGGAGGACCGAACGTATATTGTTTGACAAATCAATATAAAATGAATGGAGCAGTTGGCATCATGAGTGAGAGCATACAGCAGATGGTGGCAGACAGGGTAGGTGGAGATTATTATGTTCTTCCGTCATCCGTACATGAAGTGCTGATCGTACCTCAAAGTGCCGGCATGGATCCGGAAGAACTTACGGATATGGTAAATACGGTGAATGAAGGATGCGTAATGCAAGATGAAATTTTATCGGATCATGTTTATCAATACGATGCGAAAGAACATAAACTTAGTCTTTGCGCTCCGGCAAAAGAGATGAAACAGGAGCAGACAATGGAACAGAACCGGCAGCCTGCATTTGAAGAAAAGAGTATCGATGCCACAAAGCAGCCGGAACAAAGTCACGAACCAATCAAGCATAGTGGCAGAAGTCATTAGTCAGGAGGGTGTCATATGAGTGAGAGAAAAAGGATAGAAATTGATTCATTAGAAGAACTCAAACAACTGATTGAAGAAAAGGATAAAGATACCATGCTGGTGATAACAATGGAGGTGGTTTCGGATGAGTCATGAATTAAAGCAGGTGGACGTTCGGTTAAAACTGACCGACAAAGAGAGTGTGTTCAGCAGGGAAACTATTGATACGCCAGAGAAAGCGGTTTCTGTCCTGGCACCGGTGTTAGCAGAACTTGACCGGGAGGAAGTTTGTGTTGTCAATCTAGATGGAAAAGGACGCCCCATCAATTTCAGTGTAGTCAGTATCGGAAGTGTCAATACTTCTTTTGTGACAGGAAGAGAGTTATATAAATCTGCTATTTTATCAAATGCGGCAGCAATGATCATGCTGCATAACCATCCTTCGTCGGATCTTAAGATGAGCATGTCAGACCGTAATATAACGGAGAAAATGATGTACGCCGGCATATTGCTGGACATTGATTTTTATGATCATATCATAGTGGCAGGAAGGACAGGAGAATTGTTTAGTATGCGGGAAAATGTACCAGAATTATTTGATTCAAAGCGTTATGCACGTTCCTTTTCTCAGGTGGCAGACAATGTGAGAGAGGAGGCATCTTATCATGGGATGCCTCCGACTACTTATGAGATTCTGCAGATTAGGGAGGGCAGCAATGGAGAAGCCTATCGCTTTTTTAAAATGAGTCATGTGCAGGCGGGTGGCTTGCAGGTAAAGGCAGAAGATTATGAGTCGATGTATAAGGAAGAATTGAAGCCGGGAGAAACCCTGGACACCATATATGAACGGTTTAATATCCACCGTCCGAAGGATTTTACAGGGCACTCGCTATCGGTAAGCGATGTGATCGTTTTGGAATCCGAGAGCGAGAAAAAAGCATTCTATGTGGATTCCTTTGGCTTTTCTGAATTGAAAGACTTCTTTGTGGAAAGGTTTGAACGGACGGAACAACAGAAGGCAATCATAGCAGATTTTCGAGAGAAAACAGAAAAGTATTTTCGTCCGGTAGAAGGGATGAGTGCAACAGAAGTGGAAGATGTGGTACGGGATTATCTGATGGATACGATAAGACGACAGGATTTATTGATACAGATTGGTGAGGTTATGGTTTATGGAAGCCGGTGCCGGGGAACAGAAAAATCGACTTCGGACATCGACATCGTAGTTGAATACAAGGGAGACATTCGGGAAGATGATTTGTTCAACCTGCTCCATGAGGATGAATTTCTCCTAGGAAATCATAAGGTAGATATCAATCCGATTCAAGCGGACAAGTCCGGAAATATCGCAGAGTTTTTGCAGCAAGCCACAATTTACATGGAAAGTGAGATGGTGTTTTCTATTGGAAACCGGTATATCTATATCCAGGATGCAACGGAAGGGTATGACTATACCATTTATGGATTGGATATGAAAGAGATTGATGGTGGCGTATATGATGATTCGGACATATCCATCTATGAGGCACTGGATGAAATCGTAGCAGATCTGCGAGAATATCCGGACGGTAACATTGTGAGGGGAAACATCAAAGAGGATTCACCATTGGTTCCGGTCAACTTAGACGAATTTGAAGAAGCCGTAGAGTGTAGCCGGTATGTTCCACCGAAAATCACCTATACGGTTGCTGAGTGCGGTGAGTTTCATTCCATGGGAAGATACCGGGATGATGTAGAATACGTCGATGAGGCAATCGCACTTTGGAATGAGTATAGAGAAGGAACTCATAATGGTGTTCCGAGCATTGGCATTTTGGTACATACATCGGGACAAACAGAACTGGAAGACGAACAAGTGGATCTGGTGTCCGGTAAGACGATAGATTTGGATATGATACGGTATTATCCAGAAATCAATACTGAAGAGGCTGCTATTCAAAAGATTTGTGAGTTGGTTGAAAATCTCCATGATGTAGAGGTAATCGGTAAAGTGCCGGAGAATGTGTCAGCAGAACTCATTCTTCGTGAATTTGATCCAAAGCAGGAGATATACAATGAGGAAGAACGAAGTTTGATTAAGGAATATGCTTTGCAGGTGAAGGACATGCAGAAAACCAAAGGATTATTAAGGTGTATTTGTTATCAGGAGAAGTTTGGAAATCAGGATGTTGCTCTTGCTATGATTACGGCAAGGGAGGAGATAGAAGAGGTGAAGAGAGGTAAGGTGAAGTTTGTAAAATAATGTTAGTAATTTTGTCCTTTCTTTATAATAGTGGTGGGTGTATAATAAAATGAAGAATAGATGCAATAGTGTAGGTGGAAAGAAATTTTGTGATTGTTCTTTTCATAGTTTTCATGATAAGAAAGTGGGTACTATAAATTAACAGGAAGAGGGAAAAAGATGAAAAATAGAAAGTGGATAAAGAGAATAATTGTTTTAATAAGTGTTATTTGTTGTGTGGGAATATGTTTGATTGTTACTAAGAATAAAAACACAACACGAATTGAATGGATTCACGAGCTATCAGAGAGATTTAATAAAGATTTTGAAATGGAAGAATATGGAGA
>ULYF01004902.1_pt1 | contig 35978 bp, 36 predicted proteins | sample 1961941 | NCBI WGS metagenome assembly ULYF01 (sample SAMEA4835857, study PRJEB28245) | human gut metagenome | biome: gut microbiome; material: fecal sample | place: Denmark | collected 2008 | reverse complement strand
GCTCTGTTAAGACCTCTGATCTGGCTTCTCATCTTCTCAGAGATTGAAAGACCAGCTGCGTCATCACCAGCACGGTTAATTCTGTAACCTGATGATAACTTCTCTGTTGACTTAGACAATGCGCTCTGTACACCTGTCAACTGTCTGCTTGTGTTCATTGCTGAAAGATTGTGTTGTACTACCATAATTTTTTCCTCCTTGAAATTACAGTGACATCCATGCCACTAATATTTTATTTGCCAGAGTCGGATGAACTCTGTTATTTATTATATCGGACTTAAATCAGAAAACTTTAGTCCGAATAATAACATTTTAAAAAATCACTTTTTCTTGTCCATAAATTGAGGTTCTGTACTAAGCTTGTTCATATTTTTATAATATGCGTTAGCCATCTGCGTACTTCTCTTTGCATTCTGTACTTCTTTTCTCATTGAACGAAAACGTTCTTCCACCACGCTTTTATTTCTTGCTTCCTGAGCTTCCACTTTCACTCCGAGTTCCGTAACTTCTCTTATGAGCTGCTGCATAGCCTTAATTTCATTGCTATATTGCTCTTTATTTGCCAAAAGCTGTTCCTTAACTCTGTTAAACAAAGACGTAAAGCCTTCATCCATCTTTAGAAGCTCACTGACAAGCATATCTTTGCTATCAATATTAGTCTGAAATGCAGCACTGTCAAATTCAGCTGCACCTATTATATTACTCTGCTCGTCATTTAATGCAATAAGTTTTTTCAGAATATCCCGTTTTTTTTCAAGACTTTGTTTCATTATCTGCAAATAATTATCTGTGCTCATATAGCCCCCATTAATCTATGCCTGATATTCTCCTGCTGCATTCCCTGAGTTTTTGGTTTTCGCCATAACTTCTTTCCATGTATCTCTCATGCCACGCAGTTCTTCCAATGCCCTTTCAAGCATCACTTTATCTTTCTTTATGTTAGCTTCAACAAGCAAATCATATATATACCTGTATATCCTGTCAAAGTCCTCAGCTACAGGATATTTTCTGTTAAGTGTAGACTGGAACTCCACGATAATATCTTCTGCTTTTTTAATGTTAACGTGAACCTTTTCAATATCATTTTGTTCAAGACCTATAATCGCTATATTGCAAAACTTAATTGCACCCTCATAAAGCAGTAATGTCAACTCTGCCGGAGAAGCTGTTAATATTTTATTTCTGTTATACTGCGCATAAGCCTGATTAATTGCCATTTTGTACCTCCGTGTTGAAGCTGTTTATTTGCATTTTAATTAATCTATTTAAGGCGCCGGCTCAAATAAATTTTTTATAAGCTGCCAAACAGTCCCGATAATGAAGACTGCTGAGAATTAAGTGCTGCCATTGCAGACTCCATACGTGAGAACTTCTTATAATAATAATCTTCCCACTTTGCTATCTCATCTTCCTTATCAGAAATCTTTGTATTATATTCCGAATACTCAATAGCCATCTCTTTATCATTATAAATAGTATACATACTGCTCATTGATGTTGATGCCATTCTCTTCGTAAGATCATTATAAAGATTTGTTGAAAGCTTAGAGAAAAACTCCATTACTAACTCAGGATCATTTGCGATCGCTTCTCTTAAAGCATCATCTTGACCGGCTGAAACTGAATCATCCTTATCTCCGTCAATATGAAGAACACCTTTTTCATTTGTGCCTGACTCAAAATAATTCTGTGTCTTTATTCCAAAGCTTGCAAGTGAATACTTCTTACCTTCTATTTCAATGCTCATTGACATAGCATTTTTCATGGCTGTAGATGTATTTCCGAGAATAGAATCTTTTCTTAATATAGAATCTTTAATCTTCTTCTCCCACTTTTCAACCTCATCGTCGCTCATAGCTTCTTTTTCTTCGCTTGTAAGCGGCTCATATCCCTTTGCACTTGGCGCATTATAGGCTGTATCGATAGCTGTTATTAATGTATTGTATTCTTTGATAAAATCTTTAATTGTGTCATATATTGCATCAACATCTGTTCCTGTAGTAATTGAAACTTTTTCATTGCCTGTTACCGCAGTAGCCTGAATTGTAAGACCATTTATTGAAAAGTTATTTGTATTACTGTTAAATACTGCACCATTAAGAACAATCTGAGCATCTGCTCCTGCAATCCTTACTGCTCCGTCTGATGATGAATTTGTCAGGGTGTCAAAGTTAGCACTTATATACTGTGCTTTTTTTGCAAATTTATCAGCAATATTAGCCCTGTTATCAGCATTTTCAGCATCCACCTTAGCCTTAAGTGCATTATACTCAGCACTTCCGTCTGCTGGTGCAACTGCCTTTCCTGCATCTGTTATTGTAACATATTTTGACATATCATCAAGTACAGACTTATTATCCTGATAAAGTTTTTTCTGATTTTCATAATCAGTAACAGCCTTTGTCTTCTTATTATAAGAAGCAAGCTCTTCCTCACTCATCTTTGACGTATCGTATGTAACATTGCCCTCACTGTCAGTAACTGCATATGCAGCAAACTCATTAGCAATCTCAGCCTTACCATCATCAATAGCTTTCTGGATATTTTCTTCAACTGTTAAATTAGGATCTTTTTGTACTGTATTATCCGAAGCTATTTTATCCATTGCAGCTTTTGCATTGTTATACTTTTCCGCATAAACTTTAGCTCTGTCTGCTATATTTATTTCTATATCTTTATAAGCTTTCTCTATTTCCTTCTCGAGTGCGTCAGGGTCTGATGCATAGGAAGCCCACTTCTGATACTCCTTATATTCCTCAGAGTCTTTATCAAGAGCTGTGAGAAGCCCCATTCCCTTTAACGCTTCAAGTCCCTGTGCATTTCCTGCTGTTATAGAAAAATCATTTGACGCACCTGACTCTTTTGAGCTTATAAAAAATCTCTGATTTGTCTCGTCAAAATTTGCATTAAGACCTGACTCTGAAAGCTTTGCAACAAACTGGTTAACAGTCATATCAGATGTAAGTTCAATTGTTTTCTGGCTTCCGCCCGTACTGACAGTTATAGATGCTCCATCTGCTGCCGAACCAAACATTGTACTAAGCTTACTGCTTCCTGTAACCTTTACATCGTTACCGTTTTCATCTTTTCCCTTAACAACACCACCTGTAAGATATCCAGTAGACGCAAGCTTTTTAACCTCAAGAGTCTGTGTTCCGTTAACCGCTGACTGACTTGCTGTAACCTTTGCATAAACACTGTTAGAAATAGATGCCATCTTCAAACTATATGTCTGTGACAATCTTGCGGCCGACAGCTTACCGCTGTAAAAGCTGTAAATACTTTTATTCATAGCTTTCCAGCTGTCCTGTTTCCATGAATGCTTTGTCTGTGCCTTAACAAGATTATCCTTCTGTAGAGAATAAGATGACACAAGCGCAGAAACAAGCGCTTCTGTATCCATTCCCGATGCTAATCCTGATAATCTTATACCCATATTAATCCTCCTTTTTCACGCCCTCATTTGTTCATAACAAATTTGCGATAAAAAGCGAACCTCCGTGTTCGCTAAATATTTCTATCATTTATCTCTTTTCATCAACTAAAATACCTGCAAGTTCCCAAACCTTTGCCAACATTTCCAGTGCTTTCTCTGAAGGTATCTCTTTGATAACTTCATCCGTCTCTTTGTCTTTTATTTTTATAGTAATCCTATTTGTCGGTTCGTTATAACCAAACTCAGCCACTGTATTACGATTAATCAGTTTATTAATCTCATTAACATCCTTCATCGTAGCATTTGAATTCTGTTTTCTGCCATCTGAACCTGTACCACTATTCTCTGCCGTATCAGATGCCTTTTGTACTGAAACTGCCTGCTGCATTGAAGCTGATGATAATTCCTGTGCTGCCGCATCAGATACCTCAGATGATTCTGAAACCGGCCTTGCTGCCACACTGCTCTGAATATTATGAGCAGCCACTCTGTTTATTGATTCGATTCCCATTATTCCACCTCCATGTGAACAAATAATCATTTATACTATATGCTTTTAAAAGTTATATCGGAAAATTTGAGTTTAAGTTAACCCTCTGCATGGTTTTTTTAAAATTTTTATAACATTTGCTTTATTTACAATATCATTTTTTAAACAAACTCTGAATATCCTTAATATCAACTGAGCCCGCTGCTTCCTTATTAGCCTGCTGTATCTGTAAATACACTTCCTTGCGGTATACAGGAACTGATTTCGGTGCTGATATACCAAGCTTAACCTGATCTCCCTTAATTTCAATAACTGTTATCTCAATATCATCATTAATAACAATTGCCTCGTCTTTTTTTCTTGATAAAGCCAGCATCTTATTCACCGTCCTTTTCTTTTCTATCTTTTAATAAATCATATATAGGATATCTCACCATATAATCATCATTATCTGCGATAAGCTGAATTCCTTTCATCGTATCTACATTAATAATCAAAGGGGCTTTAAGATTACATGTCATCATCTTAATATCCGACGGTACAGTAAGTGTTACAAGCACTAAAAGCTCTGCATTTCTTATATCTGTTCCAAGCGTATTAACAAGTTCATCTTCCACTATAGGGTCATAATCCGGCATTACAATTTCGGGCCTTATCACCGGAATTGCAAGCGAAACGTTCTCTAATGACTGAAGCCACATTATATTGCTGTCCTCTTCATAAACAATCGTAAATTTCTTATCTTCCTCAAATCCGATTATTCCTTTTTCTAATGTAATGATTTTACTCTCTGTTGTTTCAATTTCACCAAACCATTTTGTCTGTACTTTCATGCTATATCATACCTTTCTGCCTATTCCGGCATCAATCACTTTATTTTAATATTGCACGCAATCTTATAAGAAATCCAACAACGTTTTCTGCACAACTTTACTTGCCGCAGTAAGTGAAGCATTGTAAACAAGCTCCGCCGCTGAATAACCGATTACTACCTCTTCCAAATCGACATCCTCATTTTCGGATTTTAACTTTGTAAAGTTTGCTTTCTGTTCTGTAAGACGTGATTTCGTAAGCTGCAGTCTTGCGTCTCTGTTACCTGCATCTGCCTTTGCAAGTGCAATCTGTTCCTGATATTTCTGCATCTGATCAACACCGTTTTCAAATGCCTTTGTCATCTCTTCCTCGGCAAGTTCTTTCTGCTTGGTGAGTCCTTCTTTTATAAGATTTAACTTTTCCTGGCTTGGCGAATCAGCATACTGGTCCTGTTTTAACATTTCATCAACCTTTTCAATCTGCGTTTCCACATCAATCACATTCTGAACCGCTGTTATAAGATCATCAATATCACGCCCGAGATAAATATTAAATGCTTCGTTTGCTTCAGTATTTACCTTAAGCTTCTGCGAAAAGTTAATATTATATTCTATATCTTCTGCCTTCTTTTCATAAGCTATCGGAGGATTTTTAGAGTTATCAACACAATCAAAATACATTATAGGATTCTGATCACCTTTTTTAAAGTTGCTCTTTGAGTATGTAAACTCACAGCTGTCAGCCTTATAAACCTGTTCATATACGTTCTGTCCTAAATATATCTCTCCTGTCTCAGGATTAAAGGCCGCATCGTCAGCTCCCGGAATATAGTTTTCATCCGTTGTCTTAGCCAGATTAATCTCTGTTCCGTCAGAAAGCTTTAGTTTAAAATTCCCATCAGACTCAACTTCATTATATGCTATTCTTAATCTGTGCACATTCTGAACATTAGGTGCAATAACATTTCCGTCTGCATCCTTTTTAACATCCATATTCAAAATATCCTCATTTGAATATGCATTAGTATATGACTGCTTAAGTGATAAATCTTCCCTTGTAAATTTCTGTGTAATTGTAAAATCAGCATCCTTTGCAGCCGCATCTGACTGATAGTTAAGAGGTACATCTGTCATATAGCCTGAAAAACAATATCTTCCTGCATATTCAACATCACCCTCTGCATAATAAGCCTCTTTTAATTTATTAAGACTTTCCACTATAGTATTACGCTCTGCTGATGAATACGAATCAGTTGCACCCTGAGTACAATATTTATACAAATCAGTAAGAATTGAATTTGCCTCATCCAGAGCTCCCTCTGTAGTCTGAAGCCATGATGAAGCATCAGGAATATTTTTGCCCAAATACTGCTCAACCTGATTAAGACTTGAACGAAGTCTCAATGCCCTGATGGCAATAATAGGATCCTCTGATGGTTTACTTATCTTCTTCTGTGTAGAAAACTGTGTATCCATCGTATTCATCTGATTTTTATTAATCTGTATATTAGCCATGCTGTTATTTATCATCATCTGGTTAGTTATTCTCATAGAAACCTCCGTTCTGCTTACCATTATACTAAACTTATATGCCTGTCTGATTTATAAGCTTATCATAAATTTCATTCATTATAGACATCATCTTAGAGCTTAAGTTATATGCTTCCTGAAACTTTAAAATATCCATAACCTCTTCGTCACTGTCTACACCCATAACAGATAATCTTTGATTATGTATCGTATTTCCAAGATTATCATAATTTTTCCTTAAATTAGTTGATTTTTGTGCATCTATTGACATGTCACTTACAATACTTTCAAGGAAATATGATGCTGTACCGCCATCAAAAATCTTAGCACTCTGCAAAGCATTGAGCTGCTCCATTATATCCTCATTTGCCTCACCTGTATTAACTACAGATTTAATTGCAAGTCTGTCCGGGGCATCTATTAATATCTGATTAATCGTAACATTCCCCGCTGTCATCGTATCAGTGTTGTCAGACACCACAAAAAGTGAAACACCTTTTTCTGATCCGTCCGACGTGTAACCTGACTTTAAGATATTATTTACAGCTTCTGAAAAAGTTCTGATAAACTGATTAAGCTGTGCCTGATAGTAAGGAACTCCCTTATATTCCGTATTGTCTCCCGGCTTATCCGTAGTTGTCAAAACCTTATTGCCGTCAGAGTCAAGAACATAATTTCCGTCGGCGTCCATTTCATGGTGCTCAACCTCTCCGTTACAGCCGTCACGAATATCTACAAGACCTCTTAACCGTCCGCCAAGAGTATCGCTATAAATATCAAAAGGCTGTCCTGATGCCCACTGTACATCATAAAGACCTTCTGCATCTGTGGCGTTGCGTCTTTCCTGTCTTGCAACAACCTCAAGCGTATTATATGAATAAGATGAAACAAGAGTCTGTCCGTTAATACGTACATTAAAATCTGTCAGATTGTTTCCAATTGGATTCTCTGATACCTCTATATTAGCAATCTGTGAAAGCTCATCGACCAAAGCATTTCTTCTGTCTCTCAAATCATTGGCATTTCCGAAATTTGCTTCTATCTGATTAATCTGCTTATTGAGTGCTGCGATATTTTTTGCAAGTGAATTTATCTGTTCAACAGCGTCTTTAATTTCATTATTTGCATCTGCCTGAACATTCTTAAGATTAGTACTTAATGTATTGAAATAATCAGCTAAACTTTTAGCATTGTTTATGAGCTGATTTTTTGCAGAAGCCTCTCCCGGTGTAATTGTAAGCTGATTTACTGCCGCAAAGAAATTCGAAAACTCTTTAGTATAACCCTCAAGCATAAACTCATTAAGATAATCCTGAATCTGATTCATATAATTATCTTTAGCACCGTAATGTCCGTAATTTGAAGTATTGTTTCTGTACTTTACGTCGTAATAACTGTCCCTCATCTGATCTATTGAAGTTACGGTTACACCTGAACCCAAAGTTCCGTAAGTTGCATATGTTCTTATGGCGTCTGCCGCCTTTGTGTTTACATGCTGCCTTGTATAACCTTTTGTATTTATATTAGAAATATTATGACCGGCAACATTCAAGCCGGTATTAGCCGCCTGAATTCCTGAATATGCTATTGTCAAGCCAAAAAACGTTGATGCCATAATCGTATCCTTTCCCAGATTTTACTGTTTTAATAGTTATAATTTCACCGTTTATTAAATTTTCTTAAATCAAGAACCAAGTGATGTCACAAGATGCTCCAGCATCTCACTTATTACATTAATATACCTTGATGAAGCATTATAAGCCTGCTGGAATTTTATCATCTTTTCAAGCTCTTCATCTGAAGAAACACCCTCTGTCTGGAGTCTCTGATTATTATAACCATCGACCATTGTTCCCTGATGTGACATATAATTGCCGAGAACCTTTCCGACTGTAGCAAACTCACCAACAAAGTTGTTGTAAAATGTCTCAAAATTCCCCACAGCATAGTTTTCCGGATTTAATGAGGCAAAATCACCATTCCATGCATCAAGAAGTTCCTGAGCTTTTTCTACGTCCTCTTTACCCTCTTTGGTTGTAAGAGGAAGCTTTGAAACATCCTGCGCAACCACCGAGTTAATCTCTACCTGTCCGAGCTTGTACTGCGAAAGCTCTCCTCTTTCATTTCTATTATTAATAACCTTCAGTCCGCCGGATTCTGCGTATCTTGGAGTATTCTGTCTTGAGAAAAGTTCTTCTCCCATAGTCTTATTTTCATCCATACCATATCCGACTTTATCTTCATCAAGAACTTTATAATTATAAGCTTCTATATTTGCTTCATTAAGCCCATCAGGATCCGTATATAACTTTTCAGTTGACTCATATGCATATCCGCCGGCATACTTTGCACCCTGAACAGCTTTTCCGTCCTTTGTATACAAAACACTTTCAGTCGTTGAATAAGAATAGCTTTCCGGTATAAGCTCATTTCCTTTATCATCAAACAACGGGGTATTAGTTACATGATCCTTTGTCGGACTAAGAATGTCGTTAAGCGTAGTAACAATACCATTTACAAGCTTATCAACACCGGCAATAGCACTCAATATTGCAGATGGTTCAATATATTTATTATAATAGTCCTGCTTTTGCTGATAAATTGCATAATCTCTGTCGTAAGCTTCTTTTCCTGCATCTGTAGTCAAATCATAATCTTCCTTAAGCGGTTTTACAGGAACATCTGTATAATCAACATATCTGTTTCCCCTAGCCAAAAGCAGACCTTTAAGACCTCCCTTATCGTTGCCGCTTGTCGTAGTGTAAGTTTCAGCCTCAGCGTAAACATCTCTTTCAAAGCCCGGCCATGTAGGAATCATAAGGTCTGTATCTTCTGCCATTCTGTATGACATTTCGCTTACACTTGAAATAGTTACGAACGGAATACCCTCAGCACTTACCATAACCTCGCCGTTTTCTGCTTCATAATAAGAAATGCTTACATATTCACTGAGTTCATCAAGAAGCTTATCTCTCTGATCTCTTAAATCATTCGCATTTTCAATGTCTGTGGCCTCTATCTTTGAAATCCTTTTATTTAAATCATGTATTTTATTACCGATATCATTAATGGTATTAATCATATTTCCAACCTGTACATTAAGAGTTGTCTGATAATCCTTAAGTCCCTTATATACAGCATTCGATCTTGTTATAAACGCAGATGCACTCTGCAGAAGCGAAGAACGCTTTACAGTGCTTGAAGGCTCCTTGCTGAGTTCATTTATTGCTTCATAAAAATCTGTAAGACTCTCCTGATAAGTTACACCCTGCATCTCGCCAAATAAATCTTCAATCTCTTCAACAGCTTTATACTGGTTAGAATAATATCCAAGACGGCTGTTTTCATTTCTGTATGCCTGATCTATGAACTGATCTCTTATCCTTCTGATTTCAGATACTCCGACGCCAAGTCCGTAAGTAGATGTTATAGGTCCTGTCAGACCATTGCTGAATCTGACATACTGTGTATCCTTGAATGCTATCTGCTGTCTCGTATATCCTACTGTATTTACATTTGCAAGATTGTGTGCTGTCGTATTAAGTGCCGTCTGTGATGATTTTAACCCTGATGCCCCGATCATAAGGCTTCCCATACCATTCGCCATAATCATTATCCTTCCATTAAAATCTATGTCATAAAAAGATTGCGCTTGCGCAATCTTAAACGCGCGAGCGGTTCGCAAAGCGATCATTTCATTGAAATTTCCTATTGCATAAAAAAGCGCCGCCTACGACGCTTTTCTTATAAAAATCTGAATGCCAAACAACTCTTTATAGTTTTTGGCAATTATATTCATATATTATTGCTTTGCGTCAAAGCTTCCGACAGCTGACATGTCAGTCTGCTCATACGCACCTTTACTGTAATTGCCTGTCTGTGGAGCTACCATCGCATTTCTTGCAAGGTTAAGCTCAAAATCTATCATTTCCATGGATTCTTTTAACAATTCTTTATTATTTTCATTAATTCTCATCAAAGTATTGAGTGTTCTCTTAAGCTTTAAGTGTACCGCCTCTAAATCATCGTGCTCCTTAGGCTGCTTTGAGAGCATATCTATTATTACATCAATTTTCATACCGTCAGGTGAGAGATTAAGCACATTACATATATCTTTAACACATTCTTCCCTGACAGCATCCAGCTTGTTAATGCTGTCAATATATTTTTGTTCTCTGCCTAACATATCCTGAAGCTCTGTAACATTTCCCCTCACAATAGCTGAGGTTTTACTCTCTGACAATTCCAACAGACCTTCATATTCAGTATTTTCCTTATCAAGTACATCAATGAGTGTATCAATTAAACTTGCCATTCATAAAACCTCTCTTAAAATACTATTGTGTCCATACCGCTGATTATCTTCTCTGCGATATCCTGAGAACTTACTTTATAAGTGCCATTTGCTATTCTGGCTTTGATTTCTGCGATTTTATCCATTCGAACGTCAGCTGCACCCGCAACTGCCGCTTTCGCTGTCTGATATGTTTTGGCTGTCTGCGAAAATTCCAGCTTATCACTTGATGCACTCATATTCCCTGCTCTTTTAACAGCAGCCATACTGTTTGACTGATAAATCTGGCTTACCGCATTATATGCATCTACACGCATCTTAACCGCCTCTCTTTCTTCTAAGTTCTTGTAATTGTTATCGGAGCATATCAGATTTTTCTTAATAGCAAAATCTAAAAAAAACATAAAAAATCGCACAAAAAAACAGCATAGAGCCTTAAATTAAATAAAGCTCCATGCCATATATATACCGTTTATTTTTATCTGTCGAAATATCTCATTCTCGCCGAAGACGATGTATTATGCTTCTTTACCGCCTTATTCTCGTTCTGATACATACCTCCGAACTGATCAATCATGTTGCTCTTACAGCTTTCACAAAATCTTCCTGTCTTAATAGTCTTTCCGCACACCTCACATGCAATACCGATTGGCGAATCGTCTGCAAAGCAAAGTCGCTCTTCTCTAACCCATTGTTCTATCTGTTTTACAGGCACATCACAGTCCTGTGACACATCACTCATTGTCGCTACACGATTTTCTTCAATATACGCCTTAACTTCCTCAAACTTTTCCTCAATATGCCTAATACAATCAGGGCACAGATTTCTATATGAACCGCCTACATAATTATACAACCGGCCGCATTGTCTGCAATTCCTAACGTCCATAATATATTCCTCCTTAATTCACACGCCTGCGCCTATACACAAACATGCACAATACACTTTGCTTACGCCATGACTTCTTAACACCGCTGCACAGGCGTCCACCGTTGCGCCCGTTGTGTATATATCATCTACAACTAGTACTGTATTATATTCTACTATACTTTCACAAATATTAAAAGCATTTTCAATATTTTTTAATCTCTGTACTCCCTCAAGCTCTTTCATTGGAACCGTCTTCCTATCCCTGACAAGCAGACGTCTGTCCACCGGTATTCCCGTATATTTACCCAGACTGTCAGCTATCAGTTCTGCTTGATTATATCCGCGAGCTTTTAGCCGGCTTTTATGTATCGGTACAGGTATAATGACATCAGGATTCCAGATTTTTATTCTATCGCCCAACAATTCTGCCATTTTTTTGCCATACCACTCCGCATATTCCCTTTTGCCCTTATACTTAAATCTGTATATCGACTCTTTAATGCCTTGAGAATAAACAAATGCTGCCGCTGCCTGGTCGTAAATATGATTAATCCTGCCGCAGTCATAACAGTACTCACCGTGCAAACCTTCAAGCTCCTTTCCGCATTTCATGCAGAAACTGCTTCCGACATTTTTAACTTTTTCCACGCAGTTTACACACAAACCGGCTTTTCTGTCTCTGTTTACAACCTCTCCGCATATAGGACACACAGGAGGATAAAGCATATCAAGAAATATATTTTTAAATTTCTTCCCCGTCCTTTTTCACCTCGTTACATTCCTTTATTCTTATATCCAAAGATGAATACCGCTTCTGTTCATATTCATTTGCCTGCATCTGGTGAAAATATTCTTCCACACCCACCATGCACACACATTTTTTTGCCCTTGTAACCGCCGTATACAAAATATTTCGGTTCATAAGCATCTTAGGCCCCGCAAACATAGGTATTATCACAGCCGGATATTCACTTCCCTGCGATTTATGAACTGTTATGGCATATGCAAGTTCCAGTTCATCAAGCTGAACAAACTCATAATTTACATATCTTTCATCATCAAACTTAACCGTCAGCTGTTCGGTAAAATAATTTATATCCTCAATAACACCTGTATCTCCGTTAAATACACCATTTCCATGTTCACTCGGAATCCCATACCGCCCGCGCTTTTCCCATTCCAGCTGGTAGTTATTTTTAATCTGCATAACTTTATCCCCGACACGATATATTGTATCTCCTACTTCCTTTTCCTGCTTTGAACGTTCCGGCGGATTCAAGTATTCCTGCATAATCTTATTAAGCCTCTCAACTCCGACCGCAGATTTTCTTGAAGGAGTAAGAATCTGTATCTCATTGATATCAGCACCTACATAATTTGGAAGCTTTGATTTAATAAGCGTACACATGGCACTTATTATGGCATCAGCATTATCCCTGTGCACAAACAAAAAATCCTTGCTGTACTTATTAAGAACAACCTTTTGACCCTCATTTATTTTGTGTGCATTTGTTATTATCTCACTTTCCGCCGCCTGCCTGAATATTTTTTCAAGCTTAACCACAGGAAAACATCCCGATGATATTATATCCTTCAAAACATTTCCTGCACCGACACTCGGCAGCTGATCTACGTCACCGACGAGTATAAGCCTTGTACCTACAGGAATCGCTTTCAGCAGAGAATTCATTATATTTATATCAACCATTGACATTTCATCTACAATAATTACATCCGTCTCAAGAGGATTTTCCTCATTTCTGTCAAAATGCATACCGGCTGATGCTTTTTGTGTCTCATTGTTAAGACCGCCGCATATTTCCAAAAGTCTGTGAATTGTCTGGGCTTCATAATTACATGTCTCTGTTATTCTCTTTGCAGCTCTTCCCGTCGGAGCCGCAAGCCTTATGTCAAAGCCTTCCATCTCAAAATACTTTATTATAGTATTTATTGTCGTTGTCTTTCCTGTTCCCGGACCTCCTGTAATAACAACAAGTCCATTTTGAGCCGCCATATTTACAGCCTTTTTTTGAATATCGTCAAGTTCAATTCCAAGCTTATTTTCTATTCTCGCAATTCTGTCAGCAACAGCATTTTCTTCATTATTATATTTTACATCTAAATCAGTTAACAGTCTTGCGACTGATGCTTCCGTATAATAATGAATTGAAGCGTACACACACTGCTGACCTGATATTTCCTTAACAACAATTTTTCTGTCAACAGCAAGATCCATAATATATTTATCAAAATCAGCTATATCTATAAGAAGCAGCCTCTTTACTTCTTCAGTAAGCTCCTGCATCGGCAGATAAATATGTCCCTGTGATACAGCCTGCATCAAAACATAAAATATTCCGCTCTTGATTCTGAAATCAGAGTCCACTCTTATACCGGTTCTCGCCGCAATCTCATCCGCAGTCTTAAAGCCTACTCCCTCAATATCATCTGCAAGCTTATATGGATTTTCTTTTATTATGGTATATATCCCCGGACCATATCTGGCATAAATTTTGTTTGCCAGCTTCATGCTGATGCCGAAATTCTGCAGAAAAATCATGGCTTTTCGCATATCACGCTTTTCTAAAAGCTGCGCAGCTATATCCATTGCTTTTTTTTGGCTTATCCCCTTGATTTCAGCAAGACGTTCCGGCTCCTCCTCCATTATTCTAAAAGTGTCATCGCCAAATTCTTTTACAATACTTTCAGCTAATTTCTCACCAATGCCTTTAATGGCCCCGGAACTAAGATAGCGCTTTACAGACTTTGCATCTTCAGGCGCCTTAAATTCATATGATTTTATAGAAAACTGCATATAATAAACGGAATGTTTTACAAAATCCCCTTGTGCAGTTATAAATTCACCTGCGCTGATGTAATTAAAAACACCAACGCAGGTAATATCTTCATTATTATAAGTTATTTCAAATACTGTGTATCCATTATCCTCGTTACGAAAAATAATGTTGTCCACAAATCCTTCTACATATTTCACAGATTCGTAATCCAAAACAGTTCTCCTTTTAATTTACCGGAGTTTCAGCTATACCGTAATTGCGTCTCATCTGCTCATACAATATCTGCGCAAGTCCAAGACCCTTTCCTCCGTTGGATTCCGTCATAGTCTCAGCCACCTTGCTCACAAGCTCATCTCCAAAATAGCTTGCCATTGTTCCCATCGCAGAATCTGAAGCGTCAGTCATTCCAAATAAAGATGAATATATATTTTCGTCATCCTCACCGTCCACATTTGACATTTTAATCATTGATTTTACCATCTGCTCCGCAAAGTACTGCTCAAAATCCTTGCAGACCTCCATTAACTCGTTGTCAGTTGCAGATGATAAGTCTGAATTATTCAGCTTATCTTCAAGTGAATTCCCTGTCGAATTTGTATATGTATTATTGTATACCGAACCCAATCCGCTAAGCATATCCATAATATCCCTCTTTTCCAAGCAACGTATTTCTTAAGCTGCATTTGCACAACAATCTTATCTCTTAAGGTTATTAGCCTGCTCCATCATTGTGTCTGATGTAGTTATTGCCTTTGAGCACAACTGATATGCTCGCTGCGCTGTGATAAGATTTACCATCTCTGTAGCTACATTTACATTTGAACCCTCCAGGTAGCCCTGCTTTAATGAACTTTTAAGTCCGACATCATCATAATCTTCGTTTAAAGCTGCTCCCGATGCCTCACTCTCCTGAAGATAAGAACTTCCTACCTTTGTAAGTCCTGACGGGTTGCTGAACTGGAACAATCCAATCTTTATGCCTATCGTCTGAGCATTGCCCTCTTCATCAGGATAACAAAGATTTCCGTCACCATCCACAACAATCTTATTAGTGTTATACTCATCACTTAAAATTATCGGCGCCCCGTCTGAACTTAATACAGGATATCCGTCTGATGTGCAAAGCATAGAACCTTCTGTACTTCTTGCAAACAGGAAATTACCGTTTCTTGTATAATAAGTTCCGCCGTCAACACCCATAACAGCAAAGAAGCCATCACCCTGTATAAGAAAATCAGTAGTGCTTTCTGTTGCATTAGCAGGCCCCTGTGTATAATGCGATGTTATCGCCGAAACTCTTGAACCGAGACCAACCTGCGCACTGACCGGCTTATATTCTCCGTTTGCCGAAGTTGTTCTCGCCTGCAGATCCTGATACAAAAGTGACTTAAAGCCAACTGATTCAGCCTTATAGCCTACTGTATTTACATTTGCAAGATTATTTGAAATTACATCTACATTTGTCTGCTGTGCCATCATTCCTGACGCAGCACTATATAATGATCTTACCATAAATCAATTCCTCCGGTTTTATAATTCAGAAATATTAACCATTCTGCCAAGCATGGAATCCATGGCATTGATAACCTTCTGTCCGCTCTCATACTCTCTTGCTATAGTTATCATCTCCACCATCTCTGATACAACGTTGACATTCGCACCCTCAAGATACCCCTGGTTAACAGTTGCCTCAGGCTCCATAGTCGTAGCTCCGTCTACTGCAACAAATAAATTTTCGCCATACATTTCAAGATAATCGTAATCTTCAAAATCCGTCATAGCAAATGTATCTACATAGACACCATCCGCATAAATCTCTCCGGTAGGCTCAACTGAAAGCTTGTCAATCGTTACAGGCAGCTGTATCGGGCCATTTTCTCCCAACACAAAATCACCATCCTTGGTTACCAGATAACCTTCTGAATTCATCTGGAAAGACCCATCCCTGGTATACATTGTTGATGTCTCACCAAGCTTATTTGTAAATGAAATCTCAAAGAAACCTTTTCCGGATAACGCAAAATCATATGTATTATCCGTCGGTATAAAAGAACCCTGTTCCCAGTTTCTATATGTTTCACCTATTTTTGCTCCAAGCGACATATTTCCAATTGGCTGATTCATATGTCCGACAGTCATGTCCTTTATCTTAACGCCCAGGACTTCATCAAATGAACGTGTTGTACAGCCCTCTTTCTTGTAACCTGTCGTTGCTGCATTTGCAAGGTTATTGGATACGACATCAAGCCGGTGCTGGCTATTCACCATTCCTGTGTAAGCTGTGTATAACCCTTTTACCACTCGTGACCTCCATCCTGCTGCAATATAAATCGCAGCTAAAAAATTTTTTAATTATTCATCTCTGTAGCCCGCAAGGAACTCAATAAACTTACCCGTACCTACCGCAACAGCTGTCATCGGATCCTCTGCTGTCATTGTATTAATACCTGTCTTTGATTCTATCAAATCCTCAAGTCCCTGCAAAAGACTTCCTCCACCTGTAAGAACTATACCTCTGTCTGCAATATCCGATGCAAGTTCAGGCGGTGTCTTTTCAAGCACACTGTGAACAGCCTCCACAATCTGTGAGGTAGCTTCTCTTAAAGCTTCCTCTGTCTCCTCAGATGTAACCTCAACTGTTTTTGGAAGACCTGTCACAAGATTACGTCCTCTTACATTCATCGTTGCAACCTCAGGACGCGGATACGCAGAACCTATCTTAATCTTAATATCTTCGGCAGTTCTCTCACCGATAAGAAGATTATGCTTTTTTCTCATGTATCTTACAAGTGCTTCATCAAAATCATCGCCGGCTATCTTTATAGATGTGCTTACAACAGTACCGCCAAGCGAAATTACGGCTATATCCGTTGTACCGCCTCCGATATCAACAATCATGTTGCCGCAAGGTCTTGAAATATCAATGCCTGCTCCGATTGCTGCTGCTATAGGCTCCTCTATAATAGCTACCTCTCTTGCGCCTGCCTGAAGCGTAGCATCTTCAACAGCCTTTTTCTCAACTTCAGTTACGCCAGAAGGAACACACACACTTATTCTCGGCTTTTTGAGCATTCTTTTGCCAATAGCTTTCTGTATAAAATATTTAAGCATCTTTTCTGTAACTGTGTAATCAGAAATAACGCCCTGACGAAGCGGTCTTACAGCTACGATATTGCCAGGAGTTCTTCCAAGCATAAGTCTTGCTTCTTCTCCGATAGCTTTAATTTTGTTGGTGTCTCTGTCAAATGCAACAACTGAAGGCTCCTTTAACACGACGCCTTTCCCCTTTATATAAACAAGAATACTGGCAGTTCCAAGGTCAATACCCATATCTGTAGATAACATAAAATTATGTCTCCTTTCTATACTCTCTATAATCAATGCGCAACATGCGCAGTCTATTGCTAACTATCATTATATACAACATATCACAAATTTAAAAGCATTATTTTTAATTTTTTATATTTTCAGGATTACAGTGTCAAAAGGTCTGAACCCACTTGTGCTTGCAGGGTAGTGGGGGAATGACCTTGGGACACTATAATCCTATAAAGTAAAAAATGGGAGAAACACAAATTTATGTGCAGTCTCCCATTAATCTTTTCAAAATTTAGTGATATTAATATTTTTAAGCGTTTTAATATAAAATATTCCCCATAAGCTCTGCCAAAGTATTCTCGCCCCAGCTGAAATTAGTAAGATAACTACCTTTAAAAAGCTGAGCATACTTCTCATCACCCGAAAGATAATCATACAAATCACACTGTACCTTTTCTTTTACAATACGTCGTTTACCGTCCACCGTCTCTACGACATCCGAAATCCCATATTCTTCGAGAATATTTTTAAGCCTGAGAGCGACTTTGCGGTATCTGGCAAGCGTCACAGAATTAACAGGCTCGTCCTCCCACAAAAATCCGATTGCTTCCTGTGAAGAAACGTAACCCCCGCGTCTGTCTGTCAAAAGTGCGAACAGCTCTTTTGATTTTTTGTTGCGGAAAGCAATGGGCTTATCCCCCACAAAAACATCAAAATATCCGAATGTGCGTATTGATACAAGCGGCTTTACAGTGAGTCCGCTTACATCATTTTCTTCATTCTTCACATTGTAAAGCATTATATATCTCGGAGATGACCCTGACGGAGATTTTTGCGAACATATAGCTTTAATTCTGCACTCCGTCTGTAATTTTAAATCAAAATATGTAAATTCAGCCTCACCATTTTTAAGAAGCTCTGATATTTTTTCATAATCTGCCCTGCTTCGCGAAATAAAATCCTTAATAGGAGTTCCCTTCTCCATCAGCGAAAGCCACTCCTCTTTTTTGACGCCAAAAAATTCACATATATTATCACTTGCATATAAAGGTGTCACAAAATCGTCCTTTATCTCAAATGCAGCCGCACCGTCAGTAAATCTCATAACGAACTCCTGCATATTTTCTTTTAAGGAATCATATTCACTCCTTAAAAGCTCTGTCTCCTCAGCTTCAGGAACACATCTGCAGCAATATAGATTAACCGAATCATTCATCTTTAAAAAAATTCCGCGATAAAGCTTCATTTCACCGCTTGACGACCTCGCTCTGTAAGTTACCTGAGGCGGCTTTACACCTGATTTATATAATTTCTGCTGTCCGAAGTTCTTAAAAAAATGGCGAAGCTTATCACAATCCTCATAGGCCACCGTGTCTGCTATCCACTTTTCTGTCGCATCTTCCATCTGCATCGGAATATTCTCAAGCCATTTAAACATTGGAGAATTATTGCTGTATAAACATTTTACGGTATTTAAATGAAAATCATATTCAAAAATCTTATCATAAACATCTGCAAGTGCTTTAAGATAACGCTTTGTCTCATTTGCCTTTTTAAGCTGATACCGCTGCGTTACATCCATACATACGCTTTGAAATTCCTCAACACCATTTTCATTTAAACATTTTGTTACCCAGCCGAACACATATACTCTCGTTCCGTCACAGCGAAGCAGCGTCATCTCTCCTGCAAGCGGAGCACCCGCTCTGTAAACACGGTTTAAGTACAGGGAAAATCTGCGTCGTTCCTCAATCGGTATCATCAAAAATATATTATCCTTATACATTTCAAAATAATCCGGCTCTCCGCTTTTAATCTCAGGAAAACGCAAAATTTCCATCATCTTTTTATTTATATATGTAACCTTTGGCTGCTTTTCACATGTATATTTAATAAAACCGCATGGAATCGTTTCGTTTAAAAAACGCAGATTATTATTCTGATTTTTAATATCTGTAATGTCTGTAAGCACAGAACAGCCGATAAGCGTACCGTCGTCAGATTTTTTTGATGTCGTGGTATCACTTACATAAATTACTGTTCCGTCCTTTTTAACGATACGATACTCACACGTAAGCGTCTGTTCTTTTGACCTTAAATTACTTATAAATTCAAAGTATGTTTCCCTGTCATCCGCATGAACCAAATTTACATATAAATCCTCATGCTCACTTAAAAGTTCATCCTCATTAACCCCTGCCATATTACAGAGATTTATGCTGACATAATTTAAATGAACAGGCTCCGTCAAAACATATTGATGAAAACCGCTGATACTTTTACTTAATATATCTTGTGTATTAATTAACGCACTTTTCATAGTAATCCTTATTTAATTCCATAATCATTATTTTAATAAAATTATAGCATCTCATATAATAATGCGCAACGTACACTAATTTCATAGTATTTACTGCCTAAGACTGCTTTCTTTGTACACTCTTTTGGATTTTTCCGCTTATTGTCTTCGGCATTTCATCTGCAAATTCAATTATTCTAATCCACTTATATTCGGCAAGTTTCTGATTGCAGAATTCCTTTATTTCAAGTTCAAGCTCTTTAGACTCCTTATAACCGCAGCTTAAAACTACGATTGCTTTAATTGCCTGCCCGCGCAGTGCGTCGGGTACTCCGATTACACTGCATTCCATTACTGCCGGATGCTCCATAAGCACATTTTCCACCTCGTATGGGCCAACTCTGAAACCTCCTGTTTTTATAATGTCATCGAAACGACCATGAAACCAATAAAGACCATTTTCATCCATATATGCAGCATCGCCCGTATGATACACTCCGCCGCGCCACACATATTTATACTGTTCTTCGTTGTCAAGATATGACGAAAAAATACCCGGCTGTTTACCGTTTTCCGGCGGCACTATAACAACCTCTCCTATTTTTCCTGCTGGAACTGCTTCACCGTCTTTGCCGCGAAGTTCAATATTATAAAAAGGTGAAATTGTTCCCATGGAACCGGCTGCCGGCACATTACCCTTGAAATTTCCAAGCAAAAGCGTTGTTTCTGTCTGACCGTAGCCCTCACAAAGAGGCAGTCCCGTCTTTTCCGTAAATTTGCGAAAAACCTCCGGAGCCAGCATCTCTCCTGCAGTGGAAGCATGCTTTAAAGTAGGCATATCAGGAATACCTTTTCGCACAAGATAGCGATAAACTGTCGGCGGAGCGCAAAACGACGTCACACCATATCTGTTTATAATATGCGTAAGCTGCTTCGGGTCAAAATTATCAAAGTCGTAAACCATAACAGCACTTCCGACAAGCCACTGTCCGTAGAGCTTCCCCCATGACGCCTTTGCCCAGCCTGTCTCTGCAACCGTAAAATGAAGTCCGTCATCCTCGGCCTGCTGCCAGTACTTAGCAGTCACAATATGAGCAAGCGGATAAGTATAGTCGTGAATAACACCTTTCGGATATCCTGTGGTTCCCGAGGTGAAATATAATATCATAGGGTCATCAGCTTTTGTTTCCACTCTCTCAAAACTTATGTCCGCTGTTTTTATGGCTTTTGTAAGATTTTCAAAACCGGTTACATCTGCCTGTACTGTCCAAAGCTTAGGTGATGTTTTTGTATTGCTAAGCGCAGCCTTTATTTTGAAAGGAACATCATTTTGTGAGGTACAGATAATTGCCTTAAGGTTGGATGCATTTATGCGGTACACAAGATCGCTTTCTGTAAGCATATGAGTCGCAGGAATCATAACCGCCCCAAGCTTATGAAGCGCTATCGCCGCAAACCAGTATTCGTAATGGCGTTTAAGTATGAGCATAACTCTGTCTCCCCTTTTAATTCCCTCCGCCTTAAACACATTTGCCATTTGGTTGCTGTATTTTTTTACATCTGCAAACGTAAATATATGCTCCTCATTTTCAGTATTGCACCATACTATCGCTCTTTTATCAGGCATATGCTCTGCCATTACATCAACGACATCGTATCCGAAATTAAAATTATCAGGATAATCGAGCGTCAGCTTCTTAAGCTTACCTGATTCATCAGTTATTTCAGTGCAAAATTTTTGATATATGTTCATAAATTATTTCACTCTTTCCTCATTACTTAACTAACGCATTTACGCCGATACGCCTAAAACGCTCATATCTGCCCCCAACTAAATCAGGGTCTTTTGACAACTGTGCAAGTTCGTCACTCAAAAGCGTGCGTATTTTATCATAAAATTCCTTTTTGCCGATTTCTCTTTCTTCAATAATACGCTCAATAACGCCAAGCCTTTTTGCATCATCCGCAGTAAGCTTAAGGCTATCCGCCGCCTTCTCTGCTTTTGCGGCATCCTTCCAAAGAATACTTGCACAGCCTTCTGGCGAAATTACAGAATAAACGGAATTCTGAAGCATCCAGACACGGTCAGCTACAGCTAACGCCAGTGCTCCTCCGCTTCCGCCCTCGCCTATAAGAATAGAAATAACAGGAACGCACAGTGTTGACATCTCTATCAGATTTTCTGCTATAGCTTGTCCCTGACCACGTTCCTCTGCTCCAATACCACAATAAGCTCCTGATGTATCTATAAAACATACGATGGGTCTGCCGAATTTTTCAGCCTGTTTCATAAGTCGAAGTGCTTTTCTGTACCCTTCCGGATGCGGAGCCCCAAAATTACGATAGCTGCGTTCCTTTGCAGTATGACCCTTTTCAATGGCAATAACAGTGACCGGCATATTGCAAAGCTTTGCTATTCCGCCCACAATTGCAGTATCGTCTGCGTATCTTCTATCACCATGAAATTCGATAAATCCTTTAAAAATATTTTTTATGTAATCAAGCCCTGTAGGCCTGCTGCTTTCTCTGGCAAGTCTCACTCTTTCATATGCAATTTTACTCATACGCTTACCTCTCTGCCATGTATTTTAAGAAGCTCTGCCAGCATCTTTCTCTGATTTTGCCTGCTGACAATCAAATCAATAAATCCATGCTCCAGCACAAACTCTGATTTTTGAAATCCGGACGGAAGTGATTTTTTAGTTGTCTGTTCAATCACTCTTGCTCCGGCAAAACCCACTGTTGCCCCTGGCTCCGCCAAAATAATATCCGCCTCCATGGCAAAGCTTGCTGTCACGCCTCCTGTAGTAGGATCAGTCAATACAGCAATATATAAAAGACCTGCATCACTGTGACGCTTTATGGCACAACTCGTTTTAGCCATCTGCATAAGTGACAGCAAACCCTCCTGCATACGCGCACCTCCTGAAACGGTAAAACCAATCACAGGCATGCGGTGCTTAAGCGCATATTCAAATAAAGAAGTGATTTTTTCTCCGACGGCACTGCCCATGCTGCCCATCATAAAATATGATTCCATAACAAAAATGCAGCATTTTTGATTTTCAATGCTCGCAGTTCCGCAAATTACGGCTTCCTCCTCACCGCTTACGTTTCTGACCGTCTCAATTTTTTCATCATAGCCCGGAAAATCCAGAGGATTACCCGACTTCATATCTTTATAAAGCTCACAAAAGCTGTCTTTATCCGTCAATATATTAATGCGCTGACGCGCTTTCATACGAAAATGATATCCGCACGCACATACAAGGTCATTTGCCCAAAGCCGGCTTAACGGAATATCTTTACGACAGTTAGGGCATTTCTTTTCAGGTTCGCCCTCATCCTGCTGTACAGGAGCGGCACTGCGTCCGCCCTCCTCCAATTTATTTTTTGGTTTTAGAAAATTAATTAAAGCCATGTTTTTCACCTGTTACCCATAAAAGTAAGATCATAGTTTCCGGAGGTAAAACGTTCATCCTCAACTATACGTAATTGTTCTTCTATATTTGTACTAATTCCGTCAATGACAAGCTCGCAAAGAGACGCTCTCATTTTTCTAAGAGCCTCCTCCCTTGTTTTTGCAAATACAATCAGCTTGCCAAGAAGCGAATCGTAATAAGGCGAAACCACAGTCCCTGCAATAAGGCACGTGTCAAACCTTACCGACGGGCCTCCCGGAACGTGAAGCATCTGCAATGTGCCGCAATTATTTGCATTTATACGACATTCGATTGCACAGCCCTGCATATGTATATCATCCTGTGTAATCTTAAGCGGAATACCTGCCGCAATACGAATCTGCCATTTTACAAGGTCAATGCCCGTAAGCATCTCTGTAACGCAATGCTCTACCTGCAGACGGACATTCATCTCCATAAACCAGAAATTCCCGTCGTTATCAAGCAAAAATTCTAAGGTTCCAGCTCCGACATAACCGATTTTTTTGACCGCATCAACTGCGAGTCTTATAATTTCATTTCTTTGTCTGTCATTTACAGCCGGCGACGGTGTCTCCTCTATAAGCTTTTGGTTGCGGCGCTGAAGTGAACAGTCGCGTTCACCCAGGCAGACTGCATTACCATACTCATCGGCAAGTATCTGTAATTCAACGTGCCTTGCAGGAAATATATATTTTTCAATATATACACTTCCATCACCAAAAGCACTTAATGCTTCACTTGTAGCCTGAAGATATGCTTCCTGCAAATCATCTGCGCTTCTTATTAATCTGATGCCTCTTCCGCCGCCGCCGGCACATGCCTTAAGCATAACAGGATATCCGATTTGCCAAGCTTCCCTTTTGGCTTCTTCCACAGAAGCCACTGCCTTAGTTCCCGGAATTACAGAAAGCCCTGTTCTTTCGACAAGTTCTTTTAATACAGCCTTATCACTTAAACGCTCCATGCTTTCAGGCTCAGGACCGATAAATACAAGTCCGTTTTTTCTGCAAAGACGCGCAAAATGAGCATTTTCCGAAAGGAAACCGTATCCCGGATGAATCGCCTGTGCGCCTGAGAGTATGGCTGTGCTTATAATCTGATTTTCATTTAAATAACTATCCGACGCTTCACTGCCGCCAATGCAATAGCTTTGGTCAGCTAACGCCACATGTAAGGCATTTTTATCAGCTTCCGAATACACTGCAACCGTAGCAACTCCCATTTCCTTACATGCTCTTATTATCCGCACTGCTATCTCGCCGCGGTTCGCAATCAATATCTTTGAGAACATATTTCAATCTCCCATAACCGCAAAAGAAAATTCAGCAAATACACAAAGTTTTTCTCCTACTGTGACAGTACCTTCAGCAAAATAAAACGGATGCTTTGACCTTTTTATACTGCATCTTGTTTCTATTTTATCGCCCGGTCTTACAGGCGCACGAAATTTTACATTATTAAGCCCAGTATACATAGGAAGTTTTCCCTCACTCATTGCATCCTGCATCAAAATGCAAGCGGACTGCGCCAATATTTCACAAAGAATGACGCCCGGAACAATAGGGTTTCCCGGAAAATGGCCTTTTAGAAAAAATTCGTCGCCCCTAACCGTATAATGACCTACAGCAAAGCCATCTTTATTTTCCACATCGTCAAGCAGCATCATATTTTCTCTATGCGGTATTATTTTTATAATTTCTTCTCTGTTCATTCTAATCACCATTCCGCAGACGCTTTGCGTCGGAGGAATCGCTAGGCAAAGCCTCTGCGATAAAAGCTACTTTGTGACGCCTGCGACACAAATAGCTGTGTGAAAAATTATCGTATCAACATGATTTTTCACACTATACTCCATTAAACGAATTATTTTCTGATCCGGAATAATTCAGTACCAAATTCAACTACCTGACCGTTTGCGACACAGATTTCTGAAATAATACCGTCATCTTCTGCAGAAATTTCATTCATCAGCTTCATTGCCTCCACAAGACAGAGTGTCTGACCCTTTTTTACGCGGTCACCTACACTCACATACGGATTTGCATTCTCAGCAGACGAAGCATAAAATACACCGACAATAGGCGATTTTATACTTATGTAATCACTATCTGTATTTACTTTGTCCTGTCCTGACAATGGTAAAACATTGTCCGCGCTATATACAGGAGTCTGTCTTTCCAAAACAGGCGCTGTGCGTTCCAGACGCACAACCTTATTGTCCTCAGTAATTTCAAGTCCTGTAAGTCCAAGCTCGTGCATAAGTCCTGCATATTTGCGAATATCTGTCTCTTTCATAAATTACACCTTTCTAAATGCAAGACACGCATTGTGACCTCCGAATCCCAACGAATTGGACAACGCCAATGTAGCATTTACATTAACCGCCTTATTAGGTACATAGTTGAGGTCACATGCTTCATCCTGCTCATTTAAATTGATAGTTGGCGGAATAACGCCCTCATTAAGTGCAAATAAACACGCAAGAGCTTCGATGGCACCTGCCGCTCCGAGCATATGTCCTGTCATTGATTTGCTTGAACTGACATATGCTTTATGCGCATTTTCCTCCCCCAAAGCTTTCTTAATCGCAACAGTCTCAACAACATCATTCATAGGCGTTCCTGTTCCATGTGCATTAATGTATACAATATCATTATCGTTATAGCCTGCTTCTGCCATTGCATTTTCCATAGCTTTAGCTCCGCCTCTTGCCTCTGGGTGCGGTGCCGTGATGTGATATGCGTCACATGTCGAACCGTATCCGCACACTTCACCGTAAATCTTAGCTCCCCTTGCCTTAGCGTGTTCATATTCCTCTAAAATAAGCGCAACTGCGCCCTCTCCGATTACAAAACCGCCTCTTCTTTTATCAAAAGGAAGTGATGCCTCGTCAGGATTTTCTGAAGTTGACAATGCCTGCATATTTACAAAACCGGCTACCGCAGATGCGTTGATTGCCGCTTCTGCTCCTCCTGTTATAACTGCGTCCGCATAACCGTGACGGATCATGCGCATAGCCTCACCGATAGCGTTTGAACCCGATGCACAGGCTGTAACTGCCGGCATGGCACCTCCCCGGCAATCGTGGCGTATAGCAATCAGTCCTGACGCCATATTCGCAATCATCATCGGAACAAAAAGCGGAGAAACCCGCCTTGGTCCTCTCTGCATAAGCTTTGTATGCTCATTTTCAAATGTGCCGATACCTCCGATACCGGTACCAAAAAGCACCGCAAAGCGTTCAGGCTCGACCGTTCCCTCGATTTTGCTGTCATCTGCCGCCTGCTGTGCCGCGGCTACCGCAAACTGCGCATAGCGGTCAGTTCGCAGAATATCATTTACTTCCATATATTCCTTTGGGTCAAAATCTTTTACCTGTGCTCCAAGCTTTGCTTTAAATTCCTTTGTATCAAACATGGTAATCGGTGCGATACCGTTTTTGCCTGATTTAAGACTTTCCCAAGTTTGTTTTACATTGTTTCCCAGCGGTGTTACCGCTCCCATTCCGGTCACAACAACTCTTCTATTTTCACTCATATTACTCCTCATTTCTTAAGCAACTTTGTTGCGAAGAGGCGAAGAGAAATTCGCACAGGCGATTTCTCTTCTGCCATAAGAGCTATTTGTTTTGCTCAGAAACAAATAGCTGTGTGAAAAATCTTCGTATCGACATGATTTTTCACATTACTCCTCATTTCTTAAGCAACTTTGTTGCGAAGCCTTGTTTACATTGCAATTCCGCCGTCAACACGAAGCACCTCTCCCGTCACATATGCTGCCGAAACAAGATATGCCGCCGCCTCTGAGACATCCTGCACTTCTCCCATTCTTCCCAATGGTATCATTTTAAGCAAAGGATTATTCTCCTGATTTCCCGTCATATCGGTTGAAATAAATCCGGGTGCTATGGCGTTGCATCGAATCCCTTTTGGTGCAAGCTCTTTTGCGACAGATTTTGTAAGACCTATAAGCCCGGCTTTAGATGCAGAATAATTGCTTTGTCCCGCATTTCCAATCAAGCCTGACACGGAAGCAATATTTATAATACAGCCCTCTCGGTTTCTTATAAAAAGTCCGGTGCAATGACGTATCATGTTGAACGCGCCCTTAAGATTAGTGTCAATCACCGCATCAAAATCATCTTCCTTCATCATTGCAGTAAGTCCGTCGCGCGTAATTCCCGCATTATTTACAAGAATATGTATTGTTTTAAAATCCAGCTTAATTTCAGCTACAGTTTCCTTTACCTTATTAAAATCAGAAACATCGCACTTATATGCTTTTGCCTGCACGCCAAAATCTTTACTGCATTTCGAGCAGACCATTTCGGCGGCCTGTTCGTTACCTGCATATATAACAGCAATATCCGCTCCCATCAGCGCGAACTTTTTGGCAATTGCCTCACCAATTCCGCGCGAACCGCCTGTAATAACAGCCGTTTTTCCTGTTAAAATTCTTTCTTCCGGCATAAATCACCTCTCGTCAAATCTAATCATTCTCTCACAAATGTATTTCTAATTCATCTCTTCCAAATAATCATAAACACTAACAGTTTTCACCTGTGAATCTATTTTCTTTATCATATTTGTAAGAGTCTTGCCCGGCCCTATTTCAATAAATGTATCAATACCATCATTAATCATATTTTTTACTGTTTTTTCCCATTGAACAGGACTGCAAATCTGCTGTGACAAAAGCTGTACTACATCTTCAGAGTAAGGCAGGGCTGTCATATTGGAATAAACCGGCATCTGCGAATTTTTACTTTTAACATTTACATTTGAAATTTCTTTTGCAAAATTCTTTGCGGCCTCACTCATAAACGGAGAGTGAAATGCTCCTTTTACCTTTAACGGAATCGCTCTGCCTCCTGCTGCCTTTACATCTGACGAAAATTCGTCCATCTGTGAAGACAACCCCGATACTGCAATCTGACCCGGACAGTTATAATTTACAGCGTATATTCCCTCATATTTATCACAAAGCTCCTGCACTTTTGATGCTGTAAGCTTAACAACTGCTGCCATTGATGTATCGAATTTTTCCGCTTCACGCTGCATTAACTTGCCGCGCTTACATACAAGACTAAAGCCCGTCTCGTTATCAAATATACCGCCTACAGTCACAGCTGCAACCTCTCCAAGCGAAAATCCTGCCAAAGCGTCCGGCTTAATTCCTTTATCAATAAGTACCGATGCGGCCGCCAATTCCATTGCAAACAGACATGGCTGTGTATTTTTTGTTTCCTTTAATTCTTCCTGCGCCCCCTCAAAGCACTGCTTTGAGGTATTTGGACGAATACTGTCACACATACCATACACATCTGATGCGACAGGATATTTCATACAAAGCTCTTTTCCCATTCCTGGATACTGGTCACCCTGACCTGAAAAAACAAATGCTATTTTACCCACTCGCTTGCCCTCAGGAGGATAGGTTCTGCCTCCTCCATAACTTCCTTTATAATTTCAGCCGCCGGCTGTTCCTTTTTTACCATTGCGGCAATCTGTCCGGAAAGGAAACAACCTCTTTCGGTATCGCCCTCCTGCACTGCAAGTCTCAAAGCTCCCGTTGCAAGTTTTTCAAGCTCATCATCAGGCATTCCGCCATATTCGGCTTTAGAGTAATCTCTTGCAAACTGTGTGCGCAGACTCCTTACCGGATGACCTAACCGTTTTCCTGTTACCATTGTGCAAAGGTCAGTCGCCTTTAAAATCTTTTCTTTATAAGTCGGATGAATTGTACATTCCTCTGCGCTTAAAAAACGTGTTCCCATCTGAACAGCGCATGCTCCCAGCATAAATGCAGCGGCAACGCCTCTTCCGTCTGCTATTCCGCCAGCCGCAATAACCGGCAGTGTAGTCGCATCACATATCTGAGGAACAAGCACCATTGTGGTAAGCTCACCTACATGACCTCCACTCTCACCGCCCTCAGCAATAAGAGCATCAGCTCCAAGACGTGTCATAAGTTTTGCCATGGCAACCGAAGCAACAACAGGAATAACCTTAATTCCTGCTTCTTTCCACGATTTCATATACTTCGACGGATTACCTGCCCCCGTCGTTACAACCTCCGCTTTTTCCTGCGTTACAACCTGTGCAACTTCATCTGCAAAAGGACTCAAAAGCATTATATTTACACCAATCGGCTTATCTGTAAGTGATTTAGCTATTTTTATCTGCTCCCTGACATACTCACCGGGAGCATTTCCTGCGGCTATAATGCCAAGTCCGCCGCCGGCAGACACAGCCGCCGCCAGCTTACCGTCGGCAATCCATGCCATACCACCCTGAAATATCGGATACTGTATTCCGAGCATCGTACAAATATCTGATTTAATCATATTTTTTAACCCTGCTTACTCTGAATAAATTTATCCAAATCATCAATAGTTTCCACTTTTTGATCAAGCTCAATCTCAATACCAAGCTCATCTTCCAAATTCATAAGAAGTTCCACTGTATCAAGAGAATCAATTCCAAGCTCTGTAAACTTACTTTCCGGTTTTACATCAGCAACATCACAACCTGTACGTTCTGAAACAATTTTAGCAATAGCGTCAAAATACATAATAATACTCCATTCCGCAGACACTATGATGTTAAATTTAAGCAAGCCCAATACCCGAATGTTTTACATTTTGATATTTAAGTCATGCAATAATGCGCTGTTTGCGGTGTCTGCGACACAAACAGATCAAATTTCAGGCAGCCCTATGCTACCTTGCAAAACGCATTATATAATCACGTGTGTTCCACAAAAATGCCCGCAGAGTTCCTTTTGCGTTCCACATTTGTAAATTTTTTTGACACTGTAATCAAAATAAATATTGACAAATCATAAAAGATTAATTATATTAAGCTTAAAGTTAGTTTGTTACTCAACTAACTAACGTACAGACAGGTGGTGATACAGTGATTATAAATCCCAATATAGAAAAACCGATTTTTATTCAGATTGCAGAGCAGTTGGAAGATTCAATTTTTACAGGCATATTTCCTGAAGAAACAAAAATCCCTTCAACAAATGAAATATCAGCTTTACTGAATATAAATCCCCATACAGTTCTTAAAGGTATGAATATGTTGGTTGATGATGAAATTATTTATAAGAAAAGAGGGCTTGGAATGTTTGTAAAAGAAGGTGCTGTTAAAAAAATACGGTTAAAAAGGCAAAGCAAATTTTATGAGCAATACGTTGAAGCCTTGATTAAAGAGGCATCTAAATTGCAAATGACTAAAGAAGAAATTATTTCATTGATAGAAAGGGGCTATGAACATGAACGCAATTCAAATTAATAATGTTACAAAAAAATACAAATCAGTAACTGCACTCGATAATGTATCTTTTTCTTTTGAAGCCGGTAAAATTTACGGATTTTTAGGAAGAAACGGTGCAGGAAAATCCACACTTATAAATATTATTGCAAACCGCATTTTTGCAGATAACGGTACTGTATTGATTGACGGATTGCCTGCCAATGAAAATATGGCAGTACATGAAAAAATATTCTGCGCAAGCGAAGCCGATTTATACGCATATGATTTAAAAATCAAAAACCATTTTAAATGGATAAATAAATTTTATGACAGCTTTAATTTAGATAAGGCTCTTGAAATTTCTGCAAAATTTAATTTAGATACAAATAAAAAATTTAAAGCATTATCTAAAGGCTATCAGTCAATTTTTAAATTAACTGCTGCCCTGGCACTTGATGTTCCTTATGTAATTTTTGATGAGCCTGTACTGGGCTTAGACGCAAACCACAGAGAATTATTTTATGAATTACTCCTAAAGGATTATGAAAATAATGAACGCACAATTATTATTGCCACTCACCTGATTAAAGAAATTGCAAATATTGTTGAAGAAGTTGTACTGATTGATAAAGGAAAAGTCCTTTTACAGGAAAATGTAAGCAGCCTGTTGGAAATGGGCTACAGCGTGTCCGGCATAGCTTCGGATGTCGATTCCTACTGCAAAGATAAGAATGTAATAGACTGTGATGAGATAGGCGGATTAAAAATCGCTTACATATTAGGCAATAAGACAGCTGTTCCTCAAGGAAGCAGTCTGCAAATCTCAACAATCAATCTTCAAAAACTATTTGTCAAACTGACAGAGAATGGAGGTAAATAATTATGAACAAATTAAAATCGGCTGTTCTTTATGAATGTTCCACTACTTTTAAAGCAATCTGCATTTTTTATGCCATTCAATATATAGTTATATCAGTTATCACTCTGATTACAGTAATTGCCTCAGGGTCTTTTGAAAATGTAGGCATAAGCGGTCTTGAAATAAATTCTGTTATTTTTGCCGGAATATTCGGTGTATTGGGATTTAAGGAAGATTTTAAAATGCTTATACAAAACGGATTTACACGCAAATATATATTCTTATCAACATTGTGTATGTTTATATTTATGTCGGCAGTAATGGCTTTAATTGATACAATTACAGGGCAGGCATTACATCTGTTATCGGAAAATTATTTCGGAATTTTTGGATTTTATTACGGATATGAAAATATATTCGCAAACTGGATCTGGCTTGCCTGTGTGTATATTCTTGTACTGAGCCTGTTATACTTAACAATTCTTATTATCAACAGACTCGGTAAAATGCTTTCGATTTATTTAGGCATTGCCTTTTTCGGTATCATACTGATTGTAATTGCCCTATTTAATTATGTATTTTCAGTCGAAACCGTAAACAATATCTTTGATTTCCTCACAAAAGCAATGGGCTTTATGGCAGACGGAAGCATTAATTACATATTTCCGGTATTAACTTTTTTATCTATCGCAGCAATTTTAGAAATTGGGGCGTATTTAGTTATCCGACGTGCACAAGTTCGTTAAATCTGCAGACAAAATGATTTTAAACATTTAAAAAATGGGAGAAGCACAAACTCATGTACTTCTCCCATTTAAATCCGGTTCATTATCAATTAGCAGTCCGGGCAAAAACAGTCAATATTTTATAAATATTTCTTCAATGCCTCAACCTTATCAAGTCTTTCCCAAGGCAAATCCAAATCGTGACGTCCGAAATGTCCGTAAGCCGCTGTCTGCTTATAAATAGGTCTTCTTAAATCAAGCATTTTGATTATTCCTGCCGGTCTTAAATCAAAGTTCTCTCTCACAATTTCCACAATCTTATCTTCTGAAAGCTTTCCTGTACCGAATGTATCTATCATTATAGATGTCGGTCTTGCAACACCTATCGCATATGAAAGCTGGATTTCACATCTGTCTGCAAGTCCTGCCGCAACAATATTTTTAGCAGCATAACGTGCAGCATAAGCTGCCGAACGGTCAACCTTTGTGCAGTCCTTACCCGAAAATGCACCGCCGCCATGTCTTGCAACACCGCCATAAGTATCAACAATAATTTTACGTCCTGTAAGACCGCTGTCACCGTTTGGTCCTCCGATAACAAATCTGCCTGTCGGATTGATATATATTTTAGTGTCCTCATCAATCATAGAATGGTCAACCACTGCGTCAATTACATATTTTTTGATATCTTCATGAATCTGCTCCTGTGAAATTTCAGGTGCATGCTGTGAAGATACTACAATGGCATCAAGCTTAACCGGCTTATTATTTTCATCGTACTCAACCGTAACCTGTGTCTTACCGTCTGCTCTAAGATAAGGAAGCGTACCGTCCTTTCTTACCTTTGCAAGCTGTCTTGCGAGCTTCTGTGCGAGTGCGGCAGAATATGGCATGTACTCTTCTGTCTCGTTAGTCGCATAACCAAACATCATACCCTGGTCTCCTGCTCCGATTGACTCAATAGCTGCGTCCTCATTTCCCTCTTTTGCCTCAAGTGCCTTGTCTACACCCATGGCAATATCAGGCGACTGCTTATCAAGAGCTACCATTACCGCACATGTATTTCCATCAAAGCCTTTTTCTGAGCTGTCGTATCCTATCTCAACAACAGTGTCTCTTACTATCTGAGGTATGTCTATATTTGCCTTAGTTGTAACTTCTCCCATTACCATAACAAATCCTGTATTTGTAAGAGTTTCACACGCAACTCTTGAATACGGATCCTGCTCATACAAAGCATCAAGTATTGCATCAGAAATCTGATCACAAATTTTATCAGGATGTCCTTCTGTAACTGATTCTGATGTAAATAATCTTCTTTCCATTATTGTGTCCTTTCTTTTTAATAAATAATTTGTTTTATGTATCGTAAAACAGATTGCGCATCCTCATACGCATTTTCTTATAAAGTAAAAAACGGACCCTCTTTTAAAGGATCCGTAATCATCATGATTAAAAATCCTCTTATTGTTCGACTTGTCTTAAAACAATCTCGCTCAGGTGGGCACCTTCCTGCATAACAGGGGTTGCCGGGCTTCATCGATCCTATGTATCTCCACCACTCTAAATAAGGGAACTTATTTTTATTAAAAGCTACATTTACATGTATCCGTCTTTTACCGATAATATAATACACAAAATTAATTACTTCGTCAATACTCCCATATAATAAATTGACATTTTAGTACAAATTATTTATACTTAATATAGTTTTTTGTTCGCAATTTAGATATTATGCACAGAAATTTAAAAAATTTAAAAAAGCGTCGTTCACGACGCTTACAAGATTTGCTTCGCAAACTTGTTATCAGAATGCGTCTTCGACGCAATTTCCTATAAAGTAAAAAAAGATTGCATTTGAGCAATCTTAGCGTGCAAGCGGTTCGCAAAGCGATAATCAAATTTACCAAATTAATAATAAGGGGGATATACCATGCCAAACTTAAAAAATACTGCCCCTTCTGGCAATGAAAAGAAAATTTTTATTTTTGATGCACATGAAGGAATGATTTTAGCAAAGGACGTTCTTAACTCTGATGGTTCATTAATTGCCGCTTCCGGCACAATCCTTGATATGAACATGATAGCCAAAATTTCCGGTTACCATATTCTTGAAGTATTTGTTAAGCAGGAGCTTCCTAACAAAAGTAAATCCGCAGTAAAGCCGGGCGTTTCCCAAAATACTTCTGCTGAGCCTACATATTTTGATAAAATACGTGAAAGTGAAGAATTTAAAATTTTTAACAATATGTATGAATCAAATATTGATTCTTTAAAACACCAGCTTGATGACATTGTAAATGCTGCGGCAGATATTGATGTAGATGCCATCCTTGAGCAGCCGCTTTCTATTATTGAGCAAAGCTCAAACAAGCTTCAGATGTTTGAAATGTTGCACAGTCTTAAGGATAAAGATGATTTGACATATGCTCACAGCACCAATGTTGCAATAGTAGCTTCAATTATAGGACAATGGCTGCATTATCCCGAAGAAGATATAAAAGCACTTACACTTTGCGGTCTTTTGCATGATATCGGTAAGCTTACTATCGACCCTAAACTTTTAAATAAACCGGGCAAACTTACAGCCGAAGAATTTGACATTATGAAAAGCCACGTAAATAAAGGCTACGATTTAATAAAAGATACCGATATTGACGGACGCATAAAAGAGGCTTGTCTGCTTCATCACGAAAGATGTGACGGTTCAGGTTATCCTTTCGGCCTAAAGGGAGACCTAATACCTCCTTTTGCCAAGATAATTGCAATCGCTGATATTTATGATGCAATGACTGCTTCAAGAGCTTACAGAGGCGCAGTATGTCCATTTCATGTTATTCATATGATGGAAAAAGATGCTTTCAGCAAGCTCGACCCGGAATTTACACTTCCGTTCCTTAAAAATGTTGTATCATCATATATTCACAACAACGTAAGACTCTCTGACGGACGTCTCGGTGAGGTTATACTCATAAATGACCGTGATTTAAGCAGACCTATTGTAAAATGCAACGATGTTTTTGTTGATTTGTCAAAAACTCCAGGCGTTGAGATAGAAGCAGTTCTATAAACGACTTGTTTTTCTTTAATTAGAATTATGGCAAAACTGCCGCATATTTTCTTTTAAGCCGGAATAGTATATACAAACAACTATGCAGGGGTTTTTGCTTGAAAGAATATATTGAACAGCGGGCTGTAAAAACCGCAGAATATATCATTGAAACAAAAGCGACAGTGCGTCAGGCTGCACGTAAATTCGGCGTCAGTAAAAGTACGGTTCATAAGGATATCACTTCCAGATTATCCATGTTTAATCCGTCACTGGCAAACGAAGCCAGAGCAGTTCTTGAAGTAAATAAAAAAGAACGCCACATTCGCGGCGGTCTCGCTACACGTGAAAAATACTTACATAAAAACAGCTGACACCAGCTACTTAAAATAGCAGCAAGTCCCCTTATGAAGACTTGCTGCTATTTTATATTTCTCCATTCTCTCTCAGATACTCCAGAAAGCCCTCGCAGCCATCCTCTACATCGATATATGTCTCATCAAAATTACCAGTATACCACGGATCCGCTATATCCCTGCTTGATCCTGCAAAGCTGAGTAGCTTGTATATCTTCCCCTCTGGATCATTATTAAGCATCCTGTTAAGGTTCCGTATATTAGCGGTATCCATTCCTATAATATAATCAAACTTATCATAATCGGATAATGTAATCTGCTTAGCTCTATGAGGCACTAAAGGAATTCCTACCTCCTTCAGCTTGTTTACTGTGCCTCTATGTGGAGGGTTTCCGATCTCCTCCCTACTCGTTGCAAAGCTATCTATGATAAACTG
>ULYF01045564.1_pt1 | contig 38334 bp, 45 predicted proteins | sample 1961941 | NCBI WGS metagenome assembly ULYF01 (sample SAMEA4835857, study PRJEB28245) | human gut metagenome | biome: gut microbiome; material: fecal sample | place: Denmark | collected 2008 | reverse complement strand
TCGACGCCCGCGGCATCGCCTACACGTGGTACGAACACCCCGAGGCACCGACCATCGAGGCCGCACGCCGCTACTGGCGCGACGACGGGTCGAAGCACTGCAAGAACCTCTTTTTCCGCAACCACAAAGGCAACCGCCACTACCTCGTATGTTTCGACTGCGAACGGAACCTGGCCATCCACGACCTGGAACACCGCCTGAGGCAGGGCAAACTGTCGTTCGCTTCGGAGCAGCGCATGGAGCGCTGGCTGGGGTTGCGTCCCGGTTCGGTGTCGCCCTTCGGGCTGATCAACGACCCGGCCAGGCACGTGCACCTGTTCCTCGACGCCAGCCTGCAACGGCTGCCGGCCTACTCGTTCCACCCCAACGACAACCGGGCGACGGTGGTGATCTCCCGTGAGGAGTTCCTGCGTTACCTGGCGGCCGTAGGCAACACCTACGAGTTCATCGAGCTCTACTGACCCGCCCATGCGGTATATCGAAACCAAAACGATCCTCTCGAAGCTGCGGACGGCCGATCGGTGGTTCGGCATCGCCTACAACATGAACCTCTACCGGGGATGCCAGCACGGGTGCATCTACTGCGACACGCGCAGCGCCTGCTACGGGATCGGGGACATTGCGCAGATAGCCGTGAAGCGCAACGCGCTGGAATTGCTACCCGCCGAGCTGCGTGCCCGGCGGAAAAAACGCGCCACGATCGGCACGGGGTCGATGAACGACCCTTACATGCCCGTCGAACGTGAGCTGCGGCTGACCCGCCGGGCACTGGGCATGATCGCCGACGAGCGCTTCCCGGTGCATGTCATCACCAAGAGCTCCCTGGCCGAGCGCGACGCCGACATCCTGCAGGAAATTTCCGCCACCTACGCGGCGGTGAGTTTCACCGTGACCTGTGCCGACGACGCGCTCAGCGTCCGCACGGAACCCGGCGCCCCGGCCTCTTCGGAGCGGTTCCGCGCAATGGCGGCACTGGCTGCCAAGGGCATTTATACGGGTGTCACGATGATGCCGCTGCTGCCGCTGATCAACGACACGCGGGAAAATGTCGAAGCCATCGTCCGCCAGGCCAAGGACGCGGGGGCGTCGTATATCCTCCCGATGTTCGGCGTGACGTTCCGCAGCGGGTCGAGGGAGTATTTCCATGCCGCCCTGGAGCGCGGATTCCCCGGGCTGAAAGCACGCTACGAAGCCTGTTTCGGCAACCGCTACGAATGCTTCAGCCCCAGTTACCGGAAGTTGGACGACACGTTCCGGAACCTGTGCGCGAAACTGGGGCTCGAAACCCGGATGCGGTTCTACGCCCCCACCCTGCCCGAACAGGGGTCGCTGTTCTGAACAGCCGTTCCGTTCCCGCAGGGCCGTACTTTGGGAAAATTATCCGGGGCAGGACATCCCATCTCCATATGGGAGACGCCGGGATGCGGTCACACTGTACGCTCCTGCATCCGGGTATTGAGCGGAGCGGGTTTCCGCACTACCGGAACTTCCCTTTCAGCCGGTATACGCCGACATGCGTCGTCTTCTTATCGTGGCGCCAGACGGAGATGACCGAATCGAACGAAAGATACTGACAGGGGCCGATTTTCGCCCAAAATTTACCGTCGCTGCAGAAAAAGGCGACCGGCATCTTCCGCTCCCCGTTTCCCTCCAGCAGGTAGATATACTCGTCCGAAAATTCAGCCTTGCGGGCAAAACGCTCGATATCCCCGCCGATACGCATCTTCCGGACAGGTTCGCAGCAATAGCCGAGCAGCTCGGCAGCCTTGTCGCTCGACAGGTAGGTTTGCCAAGACAGCAGCGGTTCCGCGTCGATTCCCGCCCTGCCGAAAAGGTACTGCAGGGCATAGGACATCCCGCACTGTTTGGCCGGGAGAATGTCCATGCCGTCGGTAATCGTGCGGATGTCCTTCAGCGAATCCACCGCATGCCGAACCAGCTCGTCCGATGCGTCGAGGGGCAGGTGTGCAAGGGCGACGACTTGCAGCCACGCATTGTCCGCAGCGACGAAAGTAACCGTATCCGCTTCTTTGCGCACGACCTGCGGGTCACTCTGGAAGCGCAGTTGCGAGACCGGGCCCCCGGCGTCGCAGACAGTGACGTCGAAAAGGAACGTCCGGTACTGCACGGTATCGCCCGGGTGGAGAAATTCCGAGATGCTGCGATGCATGGGCAGACGGCGGAAGTCGAATTTTTCGTTGGTGTAGTTCATTACGCCGCTCTGCCGCTCAACGGCCTCGGAGAGTTCCCAGGCCGGCATCGGAATCTGGGCTGCGGCGAAAGTTGCGGCGAAACCGGCCGCAAGTGCGATAAACAGATGTTTCATGTGTTTCATGGCTGCTCGTTTAAAAGTTTTTCGATAATTTCAGCCGCTTCATCCAGCCGTTCGGGCGTATACCCCACTTCGTGATAACGCACCCTGGTGTCGGGCCCGATTATTACCAGTTGCGGAATACGCTCGTCGCCAAGCAGCTGCGAAATCTTTTCATAGGGGTCGAGCCCGACGGGGAAGACCACGCCCTGCTTGCGCAGCTGGGCAACCTTCTCCGCAACCCGCTCGCGGGGTTCGCCCTTTGCGATGGCAATCATCGTGAATTTGCGGCCCTCGAAACGCCGGAGTATCTTCTCCGGCATCTCGTTGAGCTCGCGCAGGCAGGGTTTGCACCAGGTAGCCCAAAAGGACAAAAGCACTACGTCGCCCCGGCATTTCGAGATTTTGACCTCCCGGCCGTCGAGCATCTCGACCGTAATGGCAGGAACTTTGGCGCCCGTCCGGAAGCCGGACTGCGCAAAGAGCGGAAACACAAGGAAAACGAAGGCAGACAAAAGGACGGAGAGTCGTTTCATGGGAACGTGTTTTTGGTTGTCAGAAGCAAAGATAACGATTTTTCCCAAAACTACTAATTTTTTAGTAGAAAAAGAATCCGATCTCCGCAAACACTGTCCCGAAAATCCCCTCACAACATCCGGGGCTCCTGTTATTTCCCCCGACGCGGGGGATAATTTTTCAAACCGTGATGCCGGCAAAGAGCCGGAATTTTCATTATCTTTGTTCGAGACAACCCTTAACAACCCGATATGAAAAAATTCACACTCACCCTGCTCCTGCTGCTCGCCGGCATCCCGGCGCTCTTTGCCCAGCAGACCGTCCGGAACGACATTTTCACCTACCTCAAACACGAAGGCTATGCCCCGGCCCTGGACAAGGACTCGGACATCGAGTTCAAAATCCAGGGAATCCTCTACAACATTATCGTAAAACAGATCGAAAACGAGGATTATGCCTATGTGGAAGTGCTGGCGAACTTCGGCACCGTCACCCCCTACGACAAGCTGATCGAGATCGCCAACGACATAAACCAGAACAAGTTCGTCTGCAAATGTTCGGTCTCCCGAAACGAGAACAGGAACGTCTTTACGCTGGCCATGGAATTCGTCACCAACAGCCAGGCAAATACCGAATACCAGATGTCGCACGCCCTGCGTCTCCTTCCGGCATGGGTTAAGGAATTCAACGACAGGGTCGACGAATAATAGTGCCCGCCGGACAGGCACGCGAGCCATTCCCGGAGGAAATAAAAAATCCCGCTCAGTTGAGAGGCAGGGTTTTTAAGTATAATTGATTAAATATCAGCAACGAGTTTTGCCGACAGACCGGAATCCTACATAATAGACTGCATGGACGACGGTTAATACTGTAAAAATGTCAAGAGCAAAAGTACAATGACTTTTTGAATAATTTGCTGATTTATAGCAATTATCTTTCAACGAGGTATAGACAGCATATTTTGGATGCTCTGTCCCTCCTTATCAGACGACATGAGGCCCATCTGCGTAGCAGACGGGCCTCATTCTTTGGGAAAAGTTCTTTCAGTAATATCGATGGCTGACTGGTTTGACGTGGACTTCCACCCGCTTGTCATCGATGATTCGGCGCACGGCTTTGTAGATGGGCATGGACTCGATTCCAGCGATTTTGAGCGCCTCGATCAAGATCGTATTCTCAACAAGCAATAAGTAATCCGCCTCTTTCAATTCAACATACTTGTCACTCCGGGACTTGATTTTTACCATTGCAATAAGAAGAGAGGGCGGCATGCCCTGCTCTGCACATACTACTTTAGCCCCGGATTCTTCGGTTGAATATAAAGATAGCCATCCGTCTCCATGTTTCGCACCAGTGCCTGTGCCTGTTTGCGGAAGGTTGCGAGCACCTGTTCCTTGTCGGCGATGTCCGGCCTGTTCTCCAACACCCCTACGACCCCTTCGATGGTTCGGCTGTTGAAGCTCTTTCCGTCCTTGGAATCGAAAAAAATCTTCTTGTTGCCGAATGTCACCGTCACCTGATAGATCGTCTTGGGTACGATGATCGTCTCGATGACCACTTTAAACAAAACCGGAGTCGCTGCGACCACCACATAACCGTGCTGTTTGTGCATGGGTTTGAGGTCTACTGCGTACAAAATGTTGGGCAGAACAGTCCCCTTCAAATCTTCCGAAAGAACGCATATCTGTTTCCCGAATCTCGAGTCTTCACGAACTCCTCTCAACTGACGTGTTTTGGAATGCCGCGAGACGAAGCCGATCAGCTCTCCCGTGGATTCCGATTTCGCAAATTTGAGTTGCGAATGTTCCAATGTCATATACCTATGTCATAATGCAATCTTTTTTCTTTCAATTAACAATCTCCTTTCAGTCATTTTTTGTGTAAAATCCTGCGAATATACTGTGAAAAACGATGCGAAACAACTTGTCAATCAGTTATTTTACAAGGGTTTAAGTGTAGTATAGACAACAAAAATGCACAGGACTAATACAGCCTTTCCTCTTCGGAAAAATGGCTGAACCGCTCGTCTGTCAGTGAAATATCATACGGAGCCCGACACTTCCAATATCGATAGATTGTCGGTGCGTCGGTAGAACAGCGAAAAACTTCACGAGAACCCAGGTATTGGTTCCCCTGCTCGGTTTGCCGGTTCATCCAGCGCGCTGAATTTTCTATATTGGGGTTCGGGCCGATGTACAGATTCATCTTCTCATATCCCGTTACGAATATGTTGTGCAACATGACATCGGGATCGACATCGTACTGCTTGGCAAAAACTGCGAAATCGTAAATATCGGTGTAGACCAGTGATCCCCCGAAATGGATCGGCGCGTCGTGTTGCAACCGCGCGAAAGCGTCTCGGATTTTTTCCCGCTTGCGAATCTCCTGCAATCGGGCATCGGTTACGGGTTTCACCGTCGTATATACTGCCCGGAATCCGTTCAGGGTAGAATCGACCACATAGACGTGATCGACAACCCCGATGCTCTTCATATAACTGTCGTCTATCGGATCGACGTCGGGCCCGAAGCAATCCCTGATAAGGCCGATCAGAAAAATGAGCCCGATGAAGAGCCACAGGAGCAGTTTGGCCAGGATAAGCAGCCGAATGCACGACTCGTTCTGCTTGTGAAATGTTGGGTTGTTCATGGCGGGTTGTTTTTAGGCGGCAGCCGTATCCAGATATTCAGAAACTTCATCGATAGATGACATTGCTTCGTCGAGGGTATCGATGGCAGATTGCATCTTTTCACCCAGCTCTCCTCCCTGAAACGATTCGGGAAGATTGTCGTAAGATTCCTGTTCTTCATCCCGGACTTCATCGATTTTATCCCGAATCTCATCCAGGCTTTCTTTGATTTCATCAATGATGGCGCGGCGGGAACTATTCATGGTTCTCAGTTTTTAAGGGGTTAGCTGTTTGTTTAAGAGTTGTTTTTGCGGCCATAGTCTGCCGAACCTGAACAACCAGTTCGTCCATGCTGCATATAGGGACACACGGCCCAATCGCCTTCTGATTACCAAGAGGTGTGAACGTGAGATTGTAATCCTCGTCAGGCTGTAACCCGCCGATGGTCAACTTGCCGTAGTGAATGTGATAGTAATCGCAGCGCATGGCATACGATTCATCGGGCGGGTTGATCCGAAATTCGGGTAACAAACGAACCAATTCGTTTAGAATGGGCACGATGACTTCGGCCTGATAATCAGGCTTTGTCGGGGCATTCGTATTTTTACGAAGTGTGTTGTTGCTGACAGCGGCATAAAACGCGGCGGCGTTCTTGCGGTAGGCATCGATTAAAAGTTGTATTTTCATAATTCGATCTTGTGAATTGATTTTACTTTTCCACTCCTTGCAAGTGGTTATTATTCGGTTGTTGATTAAGAGTTTTATCGATCTCTTCTACACAGTGGCGTATGGTCACCGAATCAATCAGACCGCCGAACAAGTCGTGAACGAACCGGTCGTCGTTCTGCTCGACGATCAGCCGCAGTACGTTGGCTGCAACAGCAAAATAGAGGGCCGCCATGGGCCCTCTATCCAGTATGCCTTGAATCTTCCGATCCAGAGTTATACGTTTTTCCATGGCGTCAGACTTCGATAAAGCGTACATAATACTGCCCAAACGCACAGTCGTTATCGTTGATCTCGGCGGCCAGTTCGTCAGGGGTCAGTTTGCGGACATCGTTGAGTTCATCGTCGTCTTCATCATCGACGCTATGCGACGGGCCGTTCTCATACGCCGTGACGATCTGCTCGTCGGTGGCGTTGCGCGGCATCAGTTGGAAGGGCCAAATGAAGGCGAAGAGTTCTTTTTTGCCAGCATATTCTTCTGCCGCATTCGTTTCCACCACGTCAAGTTCGACCTCTCCGCATTTGTCGCACGTAGCGTCCGGATCGTCAAAAACGCAGAATACCTCACCCGTGTTAGGATTGATACGAGCATCGCAGGCCACATCCGTGCCGCCGCAAACGCTGCATGTCCACAAGGTCTTAGTTTGGCTCTTTTCGGGAGTTATATCCGTCATGGTCGATTCCAACTGGCGGAGGGTTTGTTGCATTTGTGTACTGGTAGAGTTCATCGCTTCTGTGTTTGTGTTAAATATTCATCAATGGATCGGTAGCGATCAGGAATTTTCGCGTTTTCGTTAAATTCATTCAGACAGTGCAGCAATGCCTTTTCGAGTTCGGTATAGCGGCGCGTGAAAGTCTGAATATTGTCCAGACAGTATGCCTTCACGGTATAACAGAACGGGGCGTACTGCCTGTCTCTCTCCTTACTGATTCGCGCGAACCACTGGAAGCGAAGCTGCACTTTGAAGCTGTCGCTTTCACCGGGCTTCATCAGGTGCTCCTCATCCAGAAGCCGTCGGACGAGCGCGGCATCGAGCCACCGATCGCAAGTCCGGTAGGACTTGATCCGGGACGTGTTGGTGGCCGCATATCGCTCAATTTTTTCCTGCGTTAGGCTGTGCTGCTTCGGGTAGAACTTCAGCACCTCTTCCGTGGTTACGGGAATACACTCCCCGTCGATCTCGATCCGGTAGGTTCGGTTCTCCAATACTTTCTGGAATTCGAAGTGCTGGCATCCGACGAGGGTAAAGCCTCGCTCGGAATCGGGGTCGGGTACGGCGAGAGCCTTCAGCGCATTGATGTCGCGGCATACAGCAACGGTGTCCGATCCGCCGACCGTATTCTCCGATCCGCCGATACGGATGTATGCCTGTTCGCAGCCGCCATAATCACCGGTGCGAACGACTTCGCACCGGACGAAATTGGGCACGGTGCGGTGAGTGGAGATATATTCGGTTCATATCCTGTCAATATTTGATTTGACCTGATCGGGATCGGTCAGGATCACGTTCCCGCAATCATCGCATTGCCCGTCGGAAAGGGCGCTATACCCGAACTCGATAAACTCTTTCGTGTTGGGATCGATGACGGCGGCACACCGCATCTGCGTGCCGCCGCAAATACTGCATAATATACTCATCGGTGCAGGGATTAAGCGTTTCTCACCAACAAACAGAAAGCATCGAAGAGTTCTACGACACATAAATCGGCAACCGGCACCGTCCGTTGTCTGTCGTCGCCGTAATCCAGCCGGGCGTAAAGAGTGCCATCGCACACAAGAAATCCGTAAACGCAGCAGGCGTCGTGGTCTTCGTCGCCGATACGAACCGAATTCCCTTCGGCCTCGAAGGCTTGGTTCTCGAATTGGGCGACGAGTTCCTGCATGTGCTCCACCAGTTCCTTGTCGCGTATACTGTTGCGGTGCTCCTGCATGGCGAGCTGCTCCCGATCCACAAAGGATATCGGGAATACGATAGTGAGATATTCGGCCGGAGAATCCCATGTATCCTCTCCATTGCCGATAAGGATACTGCATTCCTGTTCTGGTTTGCCGGCATTGAGTTTGTCTTGAGGGTCGAGTACGTCGTACTCGCCGGACTTTTCATGAATCGGGTCGTTCCACCAGACCCGCTGTCCTTTTTTGAATGTTTGCATATTTTTCGGTTTTAGTTGAAATTAGGTCGTGCCCGCTGCACGACGTGCAGATGAATGTTCTTTTAACGAGATTATTCTTTCTCGGTAAGTTTAGCGCGCAGAACTCTGACCAGGGCGAAACAGCCGTCGAGTTTCGGGCCGCACTTGCCACTCGTACGGGTGTAGCTGATACTGTTCAAGGAAAGTTCTTCCACACACCTGCGCAAAGTTCCATGCGTGCGAAGCGATACGGGAACCTGCAGCTGTTTGCACAGGCAGATAAAGTCTTCGCAGGGGATAAACTCCCCAGCGACGAACCGTTCCCCTGCTTTCCGCAATCGCTCCTGCTTCCGTTCTTCGGCTTGCCGCCACTGCTCCTCTTTGCGGCGTTTTTGCTTCTCGTCCTCCTGACGCAGGCGCTTCCGGCGCTCTTCACGATAGCGGATCAGAGACTCCGCGTCGAGGCCAAGCTCTTCGTAGATACGCACGAACAGGAGCTGCAGGTGTTGCCCCTCCTGCATGGTTCGTTCGACAATCTGGTGGAAAACCGCAAGGAACTGCGCTCCGGCCTCGGCTACATTTTGGCCGGCGAGGACTCTTCTGCTGTAGGCGGCGTACTCGAAGAAAACATTGTCCAGTTGCAGGACGATGGCGATCTGATCGTCCTCTTCGTGGTACGGATCTTTGCTTTTGAGGTAGGTATATACGCCCTCGCCGACTTTTTCCAGCTCGGCACAATGCCGGACGACCTGATTGAGTTTCGAGTGGCTGTAAGATAAAAATTTCGTTTTCATAGGATCGGTTTATTATTCGGTTTCGTCGGGGATTTCTTTCCCCGTGTAAGGATTGTACAAAGGAGTGTTGCCGACCGCCTCAGCATCGATGGCAAAAGCTCCGAGACTAACGTCATAGAAGAGTTCCAGTTTCTGCGGTGTCGAAGCCACGAACTTCTCGGCCTCCTGTTGCGACAGACCCGCGAGCATCAGGCTCTTGACACGGCGGCGGAACATTTCGGGATTGATGTCGGGTGTCGTTCCAACCTCGATGACTTCGCCGACTTCATCGTTGATAGCGAGCCGGTCGGGATCTGGGTCATCGTTATCCCGGTAATTGTCGGGAACATTGCGTCCGATGAGAGAATGGGTCTGCACATCTTCAGCAGAATATACGCTCGACACCACGGGAATCACGCTGGAGCAGCTTCGGCGCGAGGGAGCCGACCTGAAGACGGTGGCCAATGAAGTAATCGCTTTTGCCGTAAGGAATACCCTCACCAAAGGCCCGCAGTACAAACCTGTGCTGATCGGCCAGAATATCCCTTTCGACATCGGTTTCCTGCAACAGATGATGGCCTATGCCGGTCTGATGACGCAGTTCGCGCAGGCGTTCGCCGGCACGGTGGATTTCTATGGCAACTTCCAGCCCCGGTATATCGACACGCTCGACCTGGGGCACATGGCCTTCGCGCGTGATCCGTCGGTCGGATCCTACAAACTCGAACTTATTGCCGAAAGGCTGGGAGTGGAACTCGCAGATGCCCACGATGCCGATGCCGACGTTACGGCCACACGTGAGGTAGCCGCACTATATGCCGCACGGCTGGGCTGTGCGAACGGTGCCGCCGGCACACCGCAGGCCGAGAAAACACGTACCCATTTTAAAATCTGAAACGATGGATAGTAACGAACTGACAAAGAGTGTGACCTTCCGCACGGACGAGCGCATGACCTACGGTGCGATGAACTACGACGGCACGGAGCTGATGGCCGTGATCTCGGGCTACGACCTCGATATCCGTTTCAACATGCGGCTGATAAATTCCCTTGCCGATGCCGAAGCTGCGGCCAACGCCCTTGCCGACGTCTTTTACGAGGTGCTGATGGAGCAACTGCTGGCGCAGAAAGCATCGTTTGCTCAACAACCTACCGTACAAACGCCTATTCTTCCCAAAGAGACACCATGAACGAAGATACACAACAGAATATGGAACTGACCGCACAGGAGGAGGCTTTCTGCGACCTCTATGTCCACGGAGGAATGGAGTTCGCAGGGCAGATCCTCAAATGCTACCGTGAGATCTTCGGCGGCACCGCATCGATGCGGGATTCGGCACAGGCCCGCAGCCTGCTGCTCCAGCCCCGCGTGATGGCCCGCGTCAAGGAGATGATCTCCACGGAACAGTACGAGATGGAGACGGCCGCCGTGAAGCTCCAGGTCGGCGAGACCCTCAAAGCCGTAATGGCCGAGGCTGCGACACAGAACTACCTCGACCGTTTCGGGGCGCCGCTCTCTCCGGCGCCCCTGCGGGCCGTGTCGGTGAATGCCGCCAAGGCCCTGATGGAACTTACCCGATCAAACATGCTCAGGAGAGCCGCCTCCGCATCGAGGGCAGCGACGGCAACATCGTCTTCAACGTTATCGTACCTCAAACCGCACCCGCACATGCCCAGGAAGAAGATCGATAGGCAGGAGGTCGCCTTTTGGGTCTACATGGCACTGCTGGTCGTCATGGCGGCGTATGGCCTTTGGAACAGCGCGGCTGCCGAGCCGCTGATCCGCGTCCTGCGGGATGCTTTCTCGCTGATAATTCAACAATAATGCTATGGAACCTTTCAAAGAATTTATCCTCCGCAACTTCAAGATGCTCTCCGTTATGCTGTCGTTTATCGTGACGATCTACATTCAGCATGTGGGCAACATCGCCCGGATCAACGAGCTGACCGTGCGCTGCGATAATCTCGAACTGCGTATCAAGAACCAATACGAGAAGATTGACGCCATCAAACTCGACAAGGCCGTATTCGAGGCCACGATGACGCAGCTCGCGCTCATGCAGTCCGATCTGAGGGAGATGCGGGGCGACATCCGCGAACTACTGATGATGCAGAAATGATACGTCGTATTATTCTCTGTGCCGCACTCGTCTTATCCGCAGGGGCGCAGGCGCAGGATCGCTTCGAGCAAGCCGTAGCCCTCATCAAACAGGCGGAGGGAATGCACTCGGCACAGCATCACCCTTATGTCGGTTACGGACACCGCCTACGGCCCGGAGAACAGTTTACAGCCGGAATAACCGAAGAGCGGGCCGACTCCCTACTGCGGAGTGACCTACGGCAGAAGTGCCGGGTATTCCGCCGCTTCGGAAGCGATTCGCTCCTGTTGGGCGTGCTGGCCTACAACGTTGGCGAATACCGGCTCTTAGGCTATGGAGAACATCCCAAAAGCCGGCTGATTGAAAAGCTCGAAGCCGGCGACCGGGATATATACGGGGAGTACGTCTCCTTCCGCAAATACAAGGGCAAGGTGCTGCCCAGCCTCGAACGCAGGCGCAAAATGGAATTTTAACTTTTATACGAAAAATAAACATGGACAGACACATCACAATCGTACCCTCGGAAGGGCTTGCACGTATGCGCCTCTCGGGGCTGGCAGGGCGCGAGGCCGTCATCGTCGAAGACCTCACCGCCGAGGATCGCAACGACAAGGGATATATGGTACAACTTTACCATCCCTACATGGACGAAACACTCTGGTACATTCCTGCAGAATCCGCAGGCCGCTATGAGTAGGCTGCTCACACGCTTTGCCTGGTACGCCGTACTGGCGCTCTGTCTGGTCGTATATGTCCAGCACAGGCGCTCGGTACGGCTTAAGGCCGATAGGGATCGCCACCGCAAGAACAGCGAGGCGCTGCTTTCAGACGTGCGGCGATTCCGCATCGACTCGGCGACGACAGCTGTCGATGTAAAGGCCCTGCGGCTCTCGGTTTCCGAGTTCGAACGGTACAGGGCCGAGGATTTGGCGAAGATAAAGGCCATGGGCGTGAAGATCCGCAATCTCGAAGCGGCGGCAAAGCATCGGATTGAAGTTGCGGCACCCATCGATGCTACTGTGCGCGATACGATTATTGTCCGCGACACCGTACCCATCGTCGCTCATCGGGTCGAGATGCTAACCCCGCATATCCAGATGCGGAGCGTCATCGAGGGTGGAAGGCTGCGGGGCGAGATTCGGGTTCCTGTGACGCTCAGCCAGGCCGTGTGGATAGAATACAAACGACGGTGGATATTCTGGAAACGCGTGAAAGCTGTACATCAGACCATATCCAGTGACAATCCCTATGTTCAGATTAAATACTCTGAATACATCTTGATAGGAAAATGAAATCACTTGAGGGTGATGGGTTCCCCCATGTAAAAATTGAGGATTTGTTTTCTCATGATATATTCATATTTTGCTTGTAAAAGCTGCGACTTCGCTTTCATCATATTATCAACTGCTATTTGATAATCGACATAAGTTGCGGCCCCCACATCGAGTTTTTGTTGTACATACCGAAACGACTCTTCGTTCGTTTCCACATTGGCTTCTGAAGAATAGTATTTTTGTAAAGCAGTTCTGGCGTCGATCACGGATTGCTGAACATCCTTATCTAATTGTTTTTGTGTAAGAAGTAAATTATATTCTGCTCGTTGTTTCGAAATGCGACTCATGCGTACTTTATTTTTAGCCTGCCGGGAGTTGAAAATCGGAATATTCAGGCTCAAAGATATATAAGAGCTGGCATTATCACGTATTTGATCTATAAATGGATAGTTGGTATAAAGCAGGTTGTTGTTTATATCAGTTATCGGGTTACCATTTGCATCGGTACGCATCTTCTGGCGCGCATCGGAGAAACTGCTCCCGTAACCTCCAGTTATGGATAAAGTAGGCGACATAGTGGCTTTGGCAATACTTATATCTTTCTCTGCAACACGTATATCTATTTGTGCTTTTCGGATTTGTGGTAACATCACGACCGATTTCCGCACTTCCTCGAAATCGAACGAGTGTTGCTCTGCCGAAATGACAACATCATCAAGAGAAATGGCTCTGAATAATTCGTAATCACCTATTTCAAGCATCTGACAAATGTTCAAAGCTGCGGTTTCTCTGCTATTTTGGGCGCCAAGCAGCTCTCCTTGGGCATCAGCAATCTGAGCTTGTATCTGGAGTAACTCACCCAGCGTTATTATCCCCGCATCCACTAATTGTCGTGTCTGCACCTCCTGAGTTCGCAACAAGGTAATTTTACTTTCGACGATCCGAATGTTTTCATCGGCGAGAAGAACATCCAAATAGGCGGCTGTAACATTTAAGGCGAGATCGTTTTTTGCTTTTTCAATTCCATTGAGTACCGATTGTAAATTGAGAGCGGCACGGCGCTTGGTATATAATTTTTTAAAGCCTGCGAACAGTTCCGTAGAGAGCGAAGCAGAAGCATTGAAATCCTGTACGGTATTGTTCTCGATAAATTCATAAGTTGTGGGGTCAAGTACTCTTCCCATGGAAAGGTTATAGCCGCTATTTACCCCTAACGACGGGATATAGTCGAGTTTGGACTGTTGCAATGCAATTTGTGCATCCTGAATATCCAATTCCTGCTGTTTAATTGATACATTATGCGATTGTGCATGGGAGATACATTGCTCCAATGTCCATACGGTCTGTCCTTGCAAACGAAAGGTTCCAATCAGAAGGCTGACTACAACCAAGATACCTGTTTTTTTCAGCATATCACACCATCTTTAATATGGATAATCCGATCAGTCTTTTCAGCTATGTACTGTTCGTGAGTGACAATTATAACTGTAGTGCCAAGATCTTGATTGATACCCTTTAATATACTCAACACTTCTTCCGAGGTAGAGGAATCCAACTGCCCGGTAGGTTCATCAGCCAGGAGAATTTTCGGATTGGTTATAATTGCTCTCGCAATCGCTACACGCTGCCTTTGCCCACCGGACAGTTCATTAGGATAATGTGTCGACCATTCTTTCAGCCCAAGCCGTTCGAGACACTCCATGGCCAATTTGTTTCGCACCTGTTTTTTCTCGCCCCGGTACAAAAGCGGGAGAGCGACATTTTCCACAATATTTTTATAGGTAATCAAATTCGCAGACTGAAACACAAACCCCAACATTCGGTTGCGGTAATATGCTGCGTCAATATCCGAAAGGTCTCGCATGAGTTTATCGTCGAGATAATACGCGCCCTCATCATAATTATCCAATAATCCGAGAATATTCAGAAGCGTGGATTTTCCCGAACCTGATGATCCCATTATGGATACGATTTCTCCATCTGCAACAGAGAGGTTCACCCCTTTTAGGACATCAAGACGGGTGTATTGCGTTGTGTACGATTTTCTGATATTTTTCAACTCAATCATCTGGGTCAGAATAATTGGTTATGACTTTCTCGTTAAGGGTAAGACCCTCCACGATTTCAATTAGGCTTCCATCGGAAATACCTGTTTTAATAAGCCGCTGTGCCGGTTTATTCGTTAAGGAATCCAGGACATAAACGCAGATTGAATCCTGTCGGAATGTCAAGCACTTTTCGGGAAGTGTCAATACATTTTCCGCCTGTTGTAACAGCACTTCCGCAGTGGCGGAGTATCCGGAACGTATCACGGGCATTTTAGGGGTAATATCGAATTCTGCATCTACTGCGAATTTGACGATTCCGGTTGTTTCCGTACCCTTTGCTGCAATTTTCGTTACTGCCGCATCAACAGTTAATGAGTCGTAGGCGTTGAACGTGAGCCTCATTTTTGTTCCGAGGGAAATGTATTTGAGATATTGCTCATCAATTTGAGCCCGAAAGATAAAGCGATTCATCTCGGCAAGGACTGCGATCGTTGTGCCGACATTATAGTTATTACGCTCGATGATCGAAGAACCCACTTCGACAGGAATATCTATAATTATCCCATCAGTACTCGATTTGACCGTATTCGAGATGTCTTTGGAGGAAGCATAACCCCGACGAAGAATATTGAGTTGATTTTGTGCCGAACGATATTTTTCCTCACTTACAAAGTAAGCCTTTTCCGAAGCCTCCATATCCACTTTTGATATAGTTCGCTGAGAATAAAGCTGTTTGTTCCGCTCGTAGTCGATCTTTTGTGCTTCGTATTCGATACGTGTGATTTTAAGGTTATTTTCCAACTGTTCAATATCTGAAGAGTTCGGGACCAACCGGATTGTTGCTATTGGTCGGCCTTGATGCACTTCATCTCCGATTTTCACATAGAGTTCATCGATTACTCCCGAAAGTTGAGATTTTATTTCAATCTCTTTGATCGGATAAACACTGCCAGGGATGAAAAGTTTGTTTTCAACACGCTGTTTAGACGGACTTGTCGTTACGTAATATTTCCGATGTGAATCAGATATGACATTATAGGCTATGACGCCTACAACAACTAAAAAAACGGTAACAGCTATCGTATTAAAAATTTTCATATTAGTAGTGTTTATCCTCTGTTTTCATAGCGTATGGCATCGACCGGCATGATTTGAGCTGCCTTTATAGCAGGGAACAGACCTGCAATAATACCAGATAAAACCAGTACTAAAACGGCGAAAAGGATGATCGGTATATCGATTGAAGTTTGAGCCATAACAGATGTATCCGCCAAGGATTGAACAGCCAAATCGATTAAATAGAGAACGCCTGTACCCAGTATAATGCCTATAACCCCGGCCAGCATGGTAATGGTTACGGCTTCGGACAGCACAAGATTGATAATAGTCGTCGGCAACGCTCCGACAGCTTTGCGGATGCCGATCTCATTCGTACGTTCTTTTACGATGATTAACATGATGTTACAGATACCGACAATGCCGCTTAATAAAAAGCAAATGCCGATGCCCCAGATCAATATTTTCAGACCATTGAACAGACTTTCGAAACTCGAAGTCTGTGCTTCTATATTGGCGATGAAGACAGCTTGCGTATCCTCAATATCAAATCCGGATTTATAAGCAATATAATATTTTAGTTCGGTTTCGAATTTACGTGTGTCTGTCCGGGAATTAAGCATCATGCAGAAGGAATTGAAATGCGCATTTTTGGTAATATTGCGAGTAAAAGAGCCGAATGGAATATAAACCGAGTTGCGCTCCTGGATAGAAAAAAGATTATCGCTTTTCAACACCCCGACGATTTTGAAGATAGTCCCACCGATATTGACATTGCACCCCAATGAGCTTTTCTTGCCAAATAATGTCTGCTCAATACCTTCCCCGATAATAACGACATCACGTCCTTGACGGATATCGAATGCATTGAATAACCGGCCGCCGGATTTGGGCTGTAATAACTTGATATGAAAATAATCAGACTCCACACCGGTAATTGTAGCAAACGTATTTTTTTCTTTATAGGTTATACCCATATTAGGCTGCATAATTTCAGGCGATATAGCATTAATGGCAGCATATCGCTTATGCAAGGCATGGAGATACTCTTTGTCGAAAAGCACCTCCATACCTTCTTTCATATTCCTGTATTTCAGTGAAGTCCGGTTGCCGTAAACATACATACTCTTTTGGGCGAAGATGTCGAACATACTCATTACGCCGTTCTGAAAACCTTGCCCCACACCGAGCAGTATGACGAGAATAAAAATACCCCATGCAACCCCGAATCCGGCCAAAATCGTTCTAATTTTATTTTGGCGGATGGAATTGAAAACCTCCCGGATAGCTTCGGACTGAAACATAACAGGTTACTTTGCCGCGGTCTGGATTGCAGATTGCAGCCACATTCCCCATTGCTGTCCTACCTGCGTCGATTCAACGGCGATCTTGGGTTGTGCCCCGGAAATTCGTTTCCCGGCAGGAGTTTGATAGAATTTATTAATCTCTTTCAGATCCTCCAGTGTAATATTTTTCTGGTAAACGGGAGTCATCAGATCGACCAACTTGTCGAATGCCTGCGTGCGGATTTCCGCTTTCTTTTCTGCCGGAATGCCGCCCGCCATCATGAAGAGCTGGTTGACCATCGTGTCGAACGAAGCCGTCGAGCCGCTGGATTCCATGTAGGTGCGAAGTTCCTGCTTATAAGCCTCTTTAGTGGTCTGTGCCCTGGCAGCCGTACAGACCATGGAGCCGATTGCAATAGCAATCAGAAAAATAAACTTCTTCATTTGGTTCGCAATTTTTGATAAAGTTCTCTTCCTCCAATAGCAATGAATCCAATACCAATGCACAAAATGATTAAGCCATCTTTTTCTGCAAATTGTTTGCATAAAACAAAAATGGCATAAAGGGTTGCACTAATCCCAAAAAACAACGCTATTAAAGAAAATAAGTAGCGTACCATTTATCTCGCACAATCCATTACGCCTGCCATAGAACTTGCTGCTGCAAAAGTAAATTCTGCAGCAGCCCACCATGTGAACGGGTTCGACATACATGCTAAGGCACTTCCGCACAGCACAAGCGTACCTGCAAGTCCCCATGCACAAGAGGAAGACATACTTCCGTTGACGTTCTGCATCTGTTCAAAACTTAAAGTTTTCATAATACGTAAAATTAAGAAATTAATATTGTAGGAGTTTTTTGACAGGCTCCATTAACTGTTTATCCAATAGTCGCTGTAAAAGTTTTTTGTCCGCATCATCTCCTCGTGTGTCCCCGCAGCTTGAATATGCCCGTCGGCAATAACATAAATGATGTCCCCGATTTTTTTTGCGGTTTCCAGACGATGGGTTACAAACACGATAATATGCTCGTTTTTAAGCTGCACCAACAGATCGCAGATAGTTCGTTCCGTCCTTCGATCCATTGCTGCCGTCATTTCATCGAGCAAAAGAATTTGCGAGGGTTTGTATAATGCGCGGGCAAAGGCGATGAGCTGCTTCTGGCCGCCTGACAGGTTGATACCTTCTTCTCCGACCTGTGTCATCAATCCCTGCGGCAACTCCGCAATAAACTTGTCGAGTCCGTAGTATTTGCAAAATTCGAAAACCTCGTTTATGTCTTTCGGAATAGCCCCGAAGCAGATGTTGTCGAGTACAGTTCCATTATAGATATAAACTTCCTGCGGGACGACGGAAACCATCTGCGTCCATTGTTCCGAAGAATAGGCTTCGATGTCTGTCTGGTCGAGACGGATTGTTCCGGTCTCTGGTGAATAGAATCGTTGAAGTATTTGACACAATGTACTTTTTCCGCAACCGCTTTCCCCGACAATACATGAAACTGCACCTCGCTCAAAGCGCATTGAGATTGTGTCAAGCAGTTTCTTGCGGCCGACAAAGCGAAATGAAAGTTTATCGACTTCCAACGAATGTACAGCATCGGGCATACTCACGCTATAATTCTCTTTTCCGGGTTCGTTTATTCCGACAACCTCGAACATGCGGTCGAAGGCGACCTTTGCCTCATTAATCGGGATCGTTATCAAAGCAAGACTTGCCACGGCCGGGAACAGCGAGCCGGTAATTCCAACAACCGCCATCAATTCGCCGATAGAAAGTGTATTGTTAAATACCTGAAACGAACTATACGCAATCAGTCCCAACATAATGACGACACTTGCCACACCAGAAAGCACCCCGATACGAATTTGCGTTTTCCCCAAATCGAAAACCTTTCCTTGAAAAACTGCATAGAGCAGTTGGTTGATCTTCTGGAAAATGGATTGCCGGTTGAAGTTCTTGATCGCCGCAATGCCATTGATCGTGCTGATAAAGTTGCTTTCCGTCATGGCATAACCTGCCATAACCTCACGCTGTTGAGCGATAATGGTCGCATTGTGTCGGTATATCACCCAGAAAAATACGGGCATACACAAAAAGGCGATCAGAGCAATCTGCCACGAGTAAACGGCAAGAAAGACAAGCGACACGACGACCATCAACACGTTGATAATCGTATCGCCAGCCAAAGAACTTATAACCGTCTGTATGCGTCGCGTATCGTTCAACCGGGCTACCATATCACCGATTTTCCGCATATCGAAGAATACTTTGGGTAGATTCAGCAACCTATTATAAAAGAAATCGATGATGCGGTTGTTGAAATCCCGGCTCTGCGTGATGAGCAATTTACTGCGTAAGGCGCTGATAAATACCCGCGCTTGCAACAACACAAACACCAATACCAATCCGACAATCAGTTTACGTGTATCGTGCGCCGGAAGTACTTCATCGACCAATTTCTGCGAAAAGACCGCCATCACCATGCCCAGCACAGAAAGAACGATTCCGATGACTACACTTGCAGTAAGTATTCCGGCATCCTCACGAAGCAAGTTCTTCAGCCATTGCTGTTTCCGTTGGCGAATATCCGACTTTAGGGTAAATTTTTCAGTCGGCTCCAACAACAGACATTTTTTAGTCCAGATTTTCCCCAGTTTCTCCGGTGCGTACAACTCCACACCGCTCGCCGGATCGCCGATCACAAATTGTCCGTTTTCAAACCCGTAGCATACAATGTAATGCTCGAATTTATCGTCTATCAAAACAGCAAGGATCGTCGGTTTTCCATGCTCAATAAGATCCGTAATGCCGTTTGCCTCCGCTCCTTCAGCTTTAAACCCGATCGCATTTGCAGCTTGATAGAGTCCGAGCAATGTCGTTCCGGTCTGCGATGTACCGCTGATCTCCCGCAGGTGTTGAATCGTCGAATCTCCGCCATAATAACGAATCAGCGATAACAGACAGGCGACACCACAATCCGACGAATCGTGCTGTTTGACGTGCAAGCTATGTATGTGTTTCTTATTCATGGCATTTAGCCAGGTATTGTTTGAGTTGATCTACGGCAACCGTTCCTTTATGTCGTTTCACGAGTTGCTGATTGCAGTCATATATAAAACTCATCGGTGGGGATTCCACGTCGAAGGTGATGAAAAAATCGAGGTTCGGGTCGAGTAGCACATTCGCATTAGGAATGGCCTCAAGCGGATGCTGTTCCAGAAACGCAGTCGTTTCGTCTTTTGAAGCGAATGTGACGAACAGCAGGTTCACATCGCCTAAATCATTGTAATGTTTGATAAGTTCGTCGGCTTCCATTCCACAAAAATCGCATTCGGGGTGAAAGCAGACGATAATGCTCGGCCTTCCGGTTTCAGCAAGCGTATTCGTATTATATGCAAGGCTATCCAATGTCAGCAACTCTACTGCGGGCAAAGATCGGATCGGAGCAAGTTTGCGGTTATACTTGACGATCTGCACCACAAAAAGCACGATGATAACCGCAGCAATCAGTGCAAGGGACAGCAGGATGATTTTCTTCTTCATGTTAGTTGGTCAGATAGAGTAATAGGAACATCAGAAAAACAATGTAGAACAGATAGCCGACACCATAAGTAGACAACACGAATTTGAATGAGCTCCAATAACCGCTTCCGCTTTGCACTGCCACCAATTTGGCCATAAAGAACCAATAGACTACCTCGAAAATATTCAGTGCGGCTATCGGCACCAACAGCCATTGTTCAGTGATATTCGGATCTACAAGGAAGGCTAATGAACAATATCGTCCCACTACCTCAGCTTGTTCCGCTCCAAACATAACAGCAATAGTACAGACCATTACGCTTGAAAGAATTAAAATAATATCCGATTTTAATGCGACATTCCAGCCATCTGCATATTTAATCTCCTGCTGACGTTCAATAAAAAAACTGCCGAGGAATAAACACATCCCAACTAATGAAACTCGGATCAACAAGATTGCAAGAGGAATCAGATACATTAGCCAACGGTGTTTGTAATAGCCCTCAAATATCTTAGCTTTTAGTGTCTCATCCACCATAGGCATATTGCTGAGGTGTGGTATAACAATATACTCTTGTTGAAGATATGTTATTATCAAGATAAAGCTAAAGAGAATAAATAGCATATTTAACGAGTAAACATTCAGGAATGTCTTCATATAATTCCGGATCAATTCATTGGATTTTTTAATTAACTGCTGTACATTTGAGATAAAATGTACAGCAGTTAAAATACATAATGACACTATTCGAAGAATGCTATTTTTGTTTTTGCTTGTAGAAGTTACATATATTCCCAATCATACTGATAGCAGTAAACATCATTGCTAAAATCATTAAAAAATATGATTTGAAATCATGTTCTACAATCATTAACACAACTCCCACACATATCATTGCCACGGATAACATCAGGACAATTTTTGCCAATAAAAGCCGCCGATTTTGTTTAATCACCCAATGGGATGACATGAAAATACAAACAAGCCCTAATAAAGAGAGTCCAAGCATTAATGCAAACATTTTATTCTGCAGAATACTTTTAGAGTAATCTATACAAAATAGAATAATAACAATAAATATTATTATCCCCCCAATAGCTATTCTTTTTTGGCGTGTCATTTTTTTTGAGTTTACATTGCGCAAATTCCGAGATCAACAATGGCGAGCATGTAGCCGCCAACAGCCCATCCAAATCCACCGCTTAATGCGCCAGCGACGAAAAGACCAGCATAAGCAACACCTAGACCGGCCCACTGCCAGCCACAACCGCCTGCTGAAATGTCAGACATTTGGTTAATTGATAATGTTTTCATATTGAATTCTTTATTGAATTACTAACTTGGGTTACCACCACCCACAACTTTCGGCTGTGCCACTCATGGAGGTGCCAAACCCTAAAGCAGCAACGGCAAAAAGGGCAAATGCGCCACCTGTAGCACAAACCAACCCGGCCCAGGCAATGGTTGTAGAAACCATACCTGCAACACACTTACCAGTAGAGTAGGCTCCTCCAACCACCCGCTCCATTTGTTCCAAATTCATCGTTTTCATAATCGTAAGATTTGAAATTTTAGTTGGTTGTTTGACAACTTTGGGTATGACAGGTTGCCGGACTGCCATTTCAAAAAATCCGCATTGAACTTTCTGAAAAATTACTATCTTTGAAGTGCCTTCTTTCGGTTTGGTTAAACTTGTGAGCTTCCAACTCGGTTTTTCTTCTCTTGAGAGAAGGCTTTTTCATTGGGCTTGGGTTGCAAGCCCAAATCCAATGAAGGATTATCCCGTAATCCCTATTGGAGCGTGAAGTTACCGGTGAATGTATCTCCCGATTCTGTTTCTATGTCAATCGAATAATTACCGGGATCACCAGATATGTCCATTTCCATCTTATCGGTATCACCCATCTCGAACCACTGTTCTCCAGTCATTCCATTGACGACCAATACGGTATATTGTCCGGGATTATACCCGAAGTCGATTTTCAGACTACCGACGGTACCCACATATTCGCAGGAAGGGACAAACTCCATACTGCGCGGTCGCGGTCCTTTGTATATTTTGATAAGAGCAATAAAAACAGTTGTTTCTTTCGCTTTCCCGTCTAACATTGCGGCGGACCATACATTCGAGAAGAGAAAAAGCGTACAGCAAATGAGAATGATTTTTTTCATGGCTTGTGTGGTTTGGGATTTATCCAAAATTACTATTTTTTGAATCCGTAAGCACACATATCCTATCAAAAAATTCCATCCAAACTGGCGATTAAAATATTAATAATCAATACATTATCAATGCAATGGACGGGAAAAATCTATCAAACATTTAATACACTGAATATCAGCGCATTAAATATGCACGGGGGGGGGTGTGTTTGATAGATGTATTGATAATCAGAGACTTAACCAAGCATCTCTAAAAATAATTGCATGTCTCGCGGTTCGGAATTTGAAATCCGGGATTTTAAACGCGACTTTTTATTATAGATATTTTCGACTTTATCTTGTGTAAAGATACTGATTGCCCGATAGGAAAATCTGGCGAAGAAATAGCAGAGCAATTCATAATCCGATTCTTTTAAATTCGGCATTTGCTCCCTTATCTTGAACATGACATTATTGTTGCATGCGTCGACGATACGTTCCAAATCCATTTTTGTCTTCTTATCCGAACCTAAGTCCTGAATGGCTGACTTAACGGCGTTAAAGATAGCTTCCTTCTCGGCCGGAGTATTTTGGCGTTCATAATATGTACAACCTAATTTATCGATAAGTTCGAATTTATCATTAAAAAGGCGCTGGATTAATTGCGACATTTGTGTGTCATGATTTCGTAGAGTGTCTTGAATCTCAAAGGTCATATTCATATACTTACTGATCTCGAGATTTTTCTGTTGTAATCTCCGATGGAGATAGGTAATAGCAACTATTACAATGAATATAAGGAAGGCAAAAGCCAAGATCCATAATCGTTTTTCAGTTTTGAGTTTGAAGGCCCTAAAATCAGAAAGGTTGAGAAAATAATCTTTCTGTGCCGAAACCACGGATTGTTGAAGTGTCTCGCGCACTATACTATCCTGAATCTGAACACTTTTTTCGAGATTCTCAAGCGCTAATCGATAATTTCCCCTTACCTTCTCAATTTGGAAAGAACGGAAGAAAAGCGCAACGGTATCAATCTTGTCGCAAGCCAAAGGCCATGCTTTATTCATATAATAACTAACGCTGTCTCTTTTGCTTTCCAGGGCATAAACATAGGCCAGACAAGCATTATCTCTCATATCCAATGGTTCACCAAGAACTGATGCTTTTTCGTGGTATAGTTTTTTCGTTTTTTCACAGTCTCTCGATTCGATCGATTGCAAAGCAAGGTTACTCAGACAGGAAGCCAACAAAATCGTGTCTGCATTTTCCCGGGCAAGTTGAACGACCTGATTTAGAATATCAATGCTTTTATCCTTCTGTCCATTATTTGCGTATGCCAACCCTATATCCAACAAAGCATAATGTTGATGAGAAACATATTTTGTTCGTAAAAAATACTTATAAGCTTCTTCGGCTGCATTTAAGGAATTCGCATACTCGAAATTATTGGCATATATCTGGCTTATCTGAGAAAATAAAAGCCCCGATAGGTAATCGTCATCCAATTGTTCTATTAAGGGGATTGCCTCCATATACGATAACATTGCACGGGTATAATGTCCTGCATTATATTGTATACGTCCAAGATAATACAATGACATGAACTTCTCTTTTATATTCCCATGTTTTTTATAGTATTTGACGGCAATAGTAATTAGTGAATCATTTGTCTCGTCAATATAATTTTTATCGAGTGCCTGAGAATAAACAACGGCATATTTCGCGCGGATTTTTTGTGAATTGATATTCCCGGTGTTGAGAGAGCCGAGAAGAAATAAAGCACTATCAGGATTCTGTGGCATTAATTCTTCCGCATGAATAATAATTTCTGGTATTCCAGAGAATGTAGAACAACTCGTTGAGAGCAAAGTATAGAGAACATACAAAAGTATTCGACGCATAATACTTAGGTTTATTCTCAAATATACGAAAAAATGCTTCTAATCTCACTCATATTATAAAAGTTTTACCAGCATTTTCTTAAATGATGGTGTGTTCGCTCTTAGATCCGGTACGAACACTTTCGGCGTTCTGCTCCGACACATCCAAAGGTATTCCGTGTACCTGCCCGAAGAAAGTTTATGCATTAACAGCTATCCTCGCCTGAACCGCCTCTCCATGCAACATAGGCACGATATTTTCTGTTCCTCTTACATGTAGCCTCCGCAGAAGGGTACTGAGGATAAGACGCAACTTTATATTTCTTACACATCCGGCAAACGCCGAACTACTACCGACTTAAATATTGTTGAAATGACTACACAATGTCCTAAGACATTGCGTGCTGCCACAGTACCCCTGCGCCAGAACCGTACCTATGAACAGTCATTTCGATATATACGGACTCGTCACGTCGAAAGTCAGCTCCGTGCCCTACGTGAGCGAGGGAATCCCCGCGGGGTTCCCCTCGCCGGCCACGGACTATATCGGTGACCGCATCGACCTGAACGAAGTTCTCATACTCAATCCGGGTGCGACCTACTATGCCCGTGTGCGGGATTACTATATGGTCGAGGAAGAACTGGAGCAGGGCGATAGTATCCTGTTCGACACGAGCCTTGCGCCGCGCTCCGGCGACCTGGCGCTCTGCGAGGTCTGCGGCGAGCGGGTTCTGAAATACATCCGCAAACGGAGCCGCGCTGTGTGGCTCGACGGGGGCGGAACGGACGCAACGGTTCCCCTGGACAGCGATACCGAAGCAAAAATACTCGGGATCGTGACAGTCATCGTCAAGGTTCGCCGGTACAAGAAACGACGCACCCGGCTCATCGAGCGCCTGCCGCAGAAGGAGCTGCCCATGTTGTTCGAGCGGCGGGCCATCCGAGCTGACTGGTTCCCGGAAAGCAACGTCCCCGTCGAGGGGCTTATAGACCTGAACGAGGAGCTGATACCCAATCCGGTTAGCACTTTCTTCGGGAAGGTTAAGGGCATTTCCCTAATAGACGACGACATCGAGGACAGCGATTCGGTGATCGTCGACCGGATGCTCGAACCCCGGTGGGGCGACCTGGCCGTATGCGTCACGCCCGACGGCTTCACCATGAAATACGTCGAGGTGCGCGACAACGGGGAGGTCTGGCTGATGCCCGGCAACAAGGACTTCGCCCCGCTCCGCATCACCGACGATAATGAACGCCTGCTCTGGGGCATCGTTACGCACTCCATCCGGCAATTAAGGGTAAAGAAGGGAGGTAAGAAATGAGTCAGAAACTATTGCCCCTGAATCCCCGGCAGATGGTAGGTCTTGCTGACGGAAATTCTTTCTATTGTTCCTGTGAGGAATCCGTGCAGCCGTGGCTCTATGGAAAGCCCATTATCGTGGCCTCGAACAACGACGGCTGTGCGATAGCAATGAACAGATTAGCAAAGAAATACGTCAAGATGGGCGATGCGCTGTTCCAGATTGCCGACACCATCCGGGAACACGGTATCGTCACGTTCTCGTCCAATTATGAACTGTACGGCGACATGAGCAACCGGATGCACAGTATTTGGGCCTCGTACGTCCCCAACCTCGAAATATACAGCATCGACGAAGCCTTCCTCGATTTCACGGGCATGGAAGGCTTCGACTTCGAGAAGCTCGGGCGCGACATCATCCGCACCACCCGACGCGGGATCGGCATCCCAATCTGCCTGGGCATCGCCCCGACAAAGGTGCTGGCAAAGGCGGCCAACAAACTCGCCAAGACGGACGACGCACGCCGGGGACTCTATATTATCGACACGGAGGAGAAGCGCACGGAGGCGTTAAAAAAACTGCCGATCGGCGATGTGTGGGGCATCGGCCGGCGGTACGAAAAGCGGCTGACGGCAATGGGTGTCCGCACGGCTTACGACTTCTCCGTCCTGCCCCGCGAGTGGGTGCGCAAGAACATGACCGTAGTGGGCGACCGCCTATGGCGCGAGATGAACGGAACCCCCTGCATCAGTCTGGAGCTGGCGCCGCCGGACAAGCAGGAGATATGCACGTCGCGGGCATTCGGGAAAATGACCTCTGATTTCAACGAGGTGAAAGCCGCCGTGATCCGTTACCTCAGTTCCTCGGCCCGCAAGCTCCGCGACCAGCACTCCTATGCCCGGCGCATCTACGTCGGCATCGAAACCAACCCGTTCAACGAATACCAGCGCCAGACGTTCCGCGGCTACCAGATCGAGTTTCCCGTGCCGACGGACAACACCTTCGAGATGATTCCCTATGCCCTGACGATCCTGCGGGCGATCTGGCCGCAATACGCGCCGGGCGAACGTCCCTATGTTTTCAAGCGGGCGACAGTCACCCTCTCCGACCTGATCCCGGCCGAGGCTGTGCAGCTCAACATGTTCCATCAAAGGCCCGATATGGAACAACTGCGGCGCTTGCAGAAAGCGGTGGACGAGGTGAACGGGCCGCTGAACCTCGATAGCCGTCTTATAGTATTAGGCGCGGAGCTTACAGGGCGCAACAACACCCGCCTGCGGCGCGAGATGCTTTCGAAATGCCCCACGACCAAATGGAGCGATCGGATCGACATTACCCTGTAACTACATCAGGACTTGATGCCTGGCCCGAACAGGGACGGGAACCGCTCTTCGAACAGGTCGTCGTACTTTTTCTGCTCGAAATAGACCTGCCGGAAGATCGGGCTTTGGTTTCCGCACTGCAGTTTGAAACGGCGGGACGAATATTTCAGGTCGAGGCGGATGATGGCCCGATAGAGCTGGCTCGGAGTGGCTTCACAGCTTTCTTTGATCGCCTTGTATTGATCCGCCCGGATCGGGTTTGTGGCCAAAGCCGCTTTAAGCTGTTTTTCCAACCTTCGGTTCACTCGCCCACGGAGCAGATGCACAGGGGTGTGCCTGCCGTCCGTGAGAAGGAACCCGAAGCCGTGCCGGCTGCAAAAATCCATGATCCCCTCGGCTTTGGCCTGCACCCGGTGGTCGAGCATGTCGCCCAGGGGCTTGATCTCGGCGAGGATGAAATGCCCGGATTTGAGGTAGATTCCGAAATCGGGATAGGTGCGGGTTTTGAGTTTTCCACGCCAATAGGGGATTGCGGCGGGCTGCTCCCAGTAGAATGAAACCTCCCCGCTGCGTTCCAACTCCATGATGAATTCCAGCTCCAGTCCGGATTCGTACTGGATTTCCCGGCCGCATTTGTCGGAGCGAAACACACCGCTCTTGTAGCGCGGCTTATGCGACACCTCCCGGCGCGGTTGCAGCATCTCGAAGTAGTCGATGTCGAAACGACCCCGGTTTTCGAACCAGAGGACTTTGCGGAAAAGAGTTGTATTTTTCACAATCAATAAACGTTGTAATGACTGTCCCTATTACATGACCAATCGCCTCAATGATATGACGAAGGCACAAAGTTTGTCGCACTCTTTTGAAAAACAAGGTTATGTGCTTTTTTACATCTTTATCAGCAAATGCTGCGGCCGTGGCCAAAAGATACGGCAAGCAGCTGGATATTATCGAAGCCGCGCGTCAGATCCTCGCCGAACAGGAACAGACGGAGCGTGCTAAGCAGGAAGCCGATCCGAAACACAAGGTCAGTGTGTACGATATTCGGCTGGCCGAGGATATATACGTCATTCCGGCTTATGCCGAGCCGCACTGCGTGATCGTTTCCGGCAGCGACGAGCTTCAGGTGATGCAGTGGGGACTGATTCCGCAGACGGCGAAGAGAGAAGATGTTGAACGCTTCGACCGGGAAAACCTGTTCAAGAACGCAAGGGCCGAAACCCTTTTCGAGAAGTGGCCGTGGCGGATGCTTTGGCCGCATAACCGGTGCATCATCCCCGTAACCGGATTCTTCGAGCCGCACAGACTGCCCGACGGAAAGGCGCAGTACTACTATACGACTTTGAAGGATCAGGAAATTTTCTCGATCGCCGGGCTATGGGACGAGTGGACGAATCCGCAGAGTGGGGAAAAAGTGCAGTCGTTCGTGCTGATAACAACCGCAGCGAACGCCATGATGCGGAAGATCCACAACGGCGGCAACAATCCTTTCCGGATGCCGAAGATACTCACCCCGGAGCAGGAGCAGCTATGGCTCGATCCGGCTATCGTAACGGAGGGGGACGTTGCCGCGCTTCTGACAGTTTACCCCGAAGAGGAGATGAGGGCCTGGCCCGTGAGGCAGAAGTTCAACTATGGGAACCCTTACGACGAAGGTATCGTCGAGCCGGTTGCAGAACAGCAAAATATCGGATTATAATTGAAGAACTGCTGGTATCTGGGTAACTGTTGATGACCGTGCGTTTTCACGGACGCATTGTCAGGTTGCAGAACCTGTATATAGCGATATAATCGGCTTGCTATTCTCGCCCTCCCCGAATATATAACAAGGCAGTATAAAGTCCGGATATTTCATCTATCGGCCGACTATTCGTAGTAAGCGACAACCGGTAAACTCCGATCGTTTTCCCAAGCTATTCTTCGGTATAAAACGATACCGAAGATGAAGCTTAGACTTAACCGCATTTTCAAGGGCTCCGATTATACCATCGGTAAACTCTATATCAATGGGCAATACTTCTGCGACACGCTCGAAGACCCGGTTCGCACACTCCCCGCATCCTGCCCCAATACATCCGAAGGCATTCTCTGCGCCTGTCCCGAGAAAGTCTATGCCCGCACGGCTATACCCGCCGGAACCTATAAGGTAACGATGCAATTCAGCCCCCGCTTCAAACGGCCATTGCCCTTGCTGCATGATGTGCCGCATTTCCAGGGGGGGGGTGCTGCTGCTGATCCATTCGGGCAATGAACCCGATGACACTGCCGGCTGCATCCTCGTTGGACATAACAAGGTCAAAGGCAAAGTTCTCGAATCGCGGGCTGTGTCCGTTAAGCTAAATGCCCTATTGGAGAAAGAGAACGAGATGACTATCACGATCTGCTGATGGCAGCCAATCGCCTAAAAGCGCCCCGGAACCTTAAAATCGAATTTTCACCCTCACCCCGGCAGTTCGAGTTATGGAAACTCCTCCAGCCCAACTACTGCCCGCACTGCGGCGGTGAGATAGAACAGGTTCTCATCGGGTACGACGCACAGCACAATCCTCAATTCAAACCACAATGCAAACAATGCCGCACACAAGATCTTCCTCAGTTGATCCTGGGCGGGGGAGCCGCCGGCGGAGGTAAATCCTACATCGGCAGCGTGTGGCTGATAAGCAGTTGCATCCGCTTCGGTAATATCCCGGCCGTGGTGGCGCGTAAGACGCTCAAATCGTTGAGGGAGTCGACATGGAATACCATCAAGTCGATTCTCAAAGATTGGGGCCTACGGGAGGATGTGAACTACAAGATCAACAACCTCGAAGGGACGCTCACTTTCTGGAACGATTCGGTGATTATCATGAAGGAGATGGCCGACATTCCCAGCGATCCGAACTTCGAGCGCTTCGGCTCTTCGGAGTATACCGTCGCATTGGTGGACGAGGTATTGGAGATTTCAGAACGGGCCATCGAGGTGCTGTTTTCGCGTCTGAGGTGGCGCACGCACGAAACCTTCATGGTGCCGCGGATGCTTATGACCACAAACCCCACAGTCAACTGGGTGCGCTCGCGTTTCGTGCAGGACGAGAACGGAGACAAAGTAGTCTGCCGGGAAGGCGAAGCCTACGTTCCGTTCTCAGTCTTCGACAACCTCAATATCGCCTTTCGCCAGACCTACGAAGCGGCGCTGAACAAGATTCGCGACCAGGCCACCAAGGAGCGCCTGCTGTACGGCAACTGGGATTTTGTCGAGGCCAACGACATGGCCGTATACCACCGCTTCGACGGGGTGCGCCATTTGGTGACAGGATTGCGGGAGAAGGTTTACGATCCGACCAGGCCGCTCATTACTGTCTGGGACTTCAATGTTGCACCCCGCATGTCGGTGCTTACGGCCCAGATCGACTACGAAGCCAGGAAGGTCTACATCCTGGAAGAGGTATTGGGCCGCCCTGAGGACAAGGAAAACAACACCCCGGCATTGGCCCGCAAGCTCCGCGCGAAGCTCTACCGCGACAAGCACATCGGCGGCGTGGATGTGACGGGCGACCCATCGGGGCTGCAACGTTCGACAACGAGCGAGGACGGCGTAAACAACTTTACGGTGATCGTCGATACGTTCGGCGGAGGTGTCTTACGTCCCCGTGTCAAGCTCTTAAAGAAACAGCCTCCGCAGGTAACCCGCTGCGAGTTCGTCAACGAGCTCTTCGACGGCTACAACGGCTGGGAGGTCGCCATCGACATCAAATGCCGCAAGCTCACCGAGGATCTGATCTACCAGCTCAAAAACGAGGACGGGAGCAAGTCGAAGCAGAAAACCACCGACCCCAAGACGGGCGTGAAATACGAGCGCTACGGTCATTTGTCAGACTGCCTCGACTACCTCTTGTGCTACTACCTGCGCGAAAGTTGGTATAAATACAAGAGCGGCGACACGGCGGGTTATGTGATCTCGACGGCAACTATTCAGGAAGGTTTCAACTATTAGGAAGTATGTACAGACGTTTTCTCAACAACAACGACTATCTGGGGCTGATCACACCGGAAGCCCTCGCGCAGCTAACGCGCGGCAACGAAGAACGCTTCCTGCAGGCCGAGGAGTCCGCCGAGAAGTCCCTCGTGGAGCGGCTCTCCGAGAACTACGAGGTCGAACAGGAGTTGGCCAAGGGGAAATACATTGCCCCATACGACCGGTGCATTACCTATCCCGTGGGTGTGCATATCTATTATGACGGGCAGATCCACGAGGTCATCCGTGCCGTCAGCGGATATAAAGCACCGGCGAATGAACCTCATTGGGCCGAGAATCCGTTCTGCAATCAGGAGCAACCAGGATTGAAGTCTTACTCCCAGTTCGGAACCTACTACCCGGGCGACGAGGTATTATATAACAACATGGTTTACACCTGCCGCCGGGAGCATGGCTACAAGTTCGGAGAAATCCGCATCCCGGGCGTCGAAGGGTGGAGCAAGGTCGAAGTGCAGGGCTGGCAACCAATAACCTATACGCTGTGGGATGCGGTAATCTACAACGGAACTTTCTATACGTTGATGACAGATGCAGGTTTCGACAACAATCTTTCACCGGATAAATCCGACTGTTGGGGTGAGATTGCCGATTACGCGCCGGAGTACAATGCCTACGAGCTGTCGGGGCACGATTATGTGGTCTATGGCGGGGAAGTGTTCCTTCCGGAGATGGACGTGAATGCCGACATTCCGGCACCGGGCGTGAACCTCGCACTGCACGATCCGCGCAACTACAACCTCAAAAAGCACATGCTCCGGCTGGCGATCTATGAACTTACGAAGCTGATCGCTCCGAACAACGTCTCGGTGGTTCGCATGCGCGATTACGAGGACTCGATGAAATGGTTGAACGATGCTGCCAAGCTGCGGCTAAATCCGCAGATTCCCCGAAAACTCGCCCGGGACAAGCAACCGGTTATGGACTGGCAGATGGCGACTTTCCAGACCGATTACGACCCCTACAAGAATCCGTGGCTGACATAATTTTGTTTGCCACCTTTTTCTCTAAAGAGTTTCAAAAAAGGGAGGAAAAAACAAAGTCGAAAGCAAACGTGAACAAAGGAAAGGGCCAACAATCGGTTGGCTCTTTTCTCATTCTGGCGGATTATTTTACCTTCGCGGCAAAACTTTTTGAAGGCTTGAACGCATGAATGTCGTGCTCCGGAATCACGATAGTCGTGTTCTTCGAAATGTTACGCGCAACTTTCCGCGCCCGTTTCTTAACTACGAAAGTGCCGAACTGACGAAGAAAAACATCCTCTTTCTTAATCATCGAGTTTTTCACGCTTTCCATGAATGCTTCAACAACGGTCGACACGACCGCCTTTTCGTAGCCGGTAGATTTTGCGATCTCCGATACAACATCTTGTTTTGTCATAGTATCTTATTTTTTGATTTATTGTCGTAGGAAAGAAGTTAAATATAAATTCTTACTTAACAATAGCCCTTCGATTATCCCTTAAACCGGACATTTTAACCGCCCCCCTGAAAGTATTTGTCAACAATTTTTTCTTTATCCTATATTGACTGACAGTCAATTACAAAACTTTTGTAATGTATAACTTTTGTCGCACCCAAGAAATTAAGTGTTATCTTTGATAACAAGGATAACCCTCTCTACGACATGAAAAAACATTGCTCTTCCTGCTTTTCTTTCTTGTCCAGCAATCGACTGTTCAAGCCCAACATCCGGACATCTCCCGCTATGAAACGGCCTACGCCGAAATCGCGGATATGCTCGACGGGAAATCCTCCCTGAGCATAAAACGCGCCGTATTCCTTGCAGAATGGGCGTACCTCGACGGAAATCTCGATTATGACTGGTTTTGTAGTAAAATAGATTCTGCCGTCATTTTCTTACATGGTTTTATGAAATCAAATGGACTGGATAAGTACAAGACCGGTAAGAATATGGCCATTATCGAATATTTCTTTAATCCCTGGTCGGGTAACGGTCATAAACCGTTCATTTATGACCATAACGACATGGATAGTACGCAGGATTTCACCCAACAATTTGTCAGCAAATTGCTCCGAACACATAAGGGGCAATGCCGTTCCTTGCCTTACTATTATAAGATTCTGTCCGAAGCTATCGGCGCCGAGGCATATATTGCCTATGCGCCGATCCATACCTTTATACGATACCCGAATGCAGACAACCTTTTTCCTGAAGATTGGGTGAATGTGGAGCTGACCACCCATCAATATACACCGGAATTCTACTACGTCGATAAATTCGAGATAAACGAAAAAGCGCTGCACAACAAGGTTTATCTCCATCCGCTGACCGACCGGGAAACGGTTGCCGCGCAACTTTCCGATTTAGCGTTCGCCTATACCGTCAAATATGGGGTGTATGACGACTTCACCCGGGTATGTTCATCCAAGTCGTTTGAATATTATCCACGGCACTACAATACCCTGATAACTATGGGTAAGTCTCTCGACATCGCAATAGGCCGGTATTTGGAAAGCACCGGGGGAAAGGTGGATGAATATGTTCTGTCCCTCGAAAAGAAATCCAAAGAGTTATACGAGCAGTTGCTTGCTATGGGCTGGGAACAACTAGGCGAGGAGTATTTCGAGCGGCTCGACCGGAAAAATGAAGAGGCGAAGAAAATACTCGAAGAAACCGGAGGAATAAAACTTTAACCAGTACATAAACCACTCAAAACATTCATATTATGAAAACAAAGCGATTTCTTATTTTGACTGCGATTATTTGCATTGCATCATTATTTTCTATAGATTTGGCATACGCATACCATCCGGTGAGTCCGTATGCGTACTGCTTGAATAATCCGGTACGATTTATTGACCCTAATGGGGAGGAGGTCTGGATCTACTATCAAGATGACGATGGTAATGACCAAAAAATGCTTTACACTGCCAATATGGAGTACAAAGGAACAAATTCGTTTGTTGCCAATATGGTTGGAAATTTAAATGCTGTTTATGCCTATGGTGGTAATGCAATGATGGACGTACTTATTGGCTCCGAGAATGCTTTTAATGTATTGAATCAAAATTCGAGCATTGATGCTGCTGCGGGTGCATTCAGAAGAAATATGGATGGCGGAGGAACTATTTTCGCTGTGAAGTTCGGAGGTGCTGTAAACTTTGCAAATATTGAAACAGCAGCCCATGAGTTTTTTCACGGGGTGCAACATGAGTTAGGACAAGGAGGCCGATCTGTATTTAATGAAGTTGAAGCAATGGTTTTTGGTAATTCTGTTGCAACAAATTGGAGCTTCGACAATGGTGGCGGAGGTTCTATGACTCCTATGGGACAAGATACTCCAGCTGGACAGGCTTATGAATCTGCATTTCGCAGTTTGCAATGGGACGGATATTCACAACCTTCAATGGTGCAGGCGATTAATAATTTTCAAACTGGTGCTTATGTGAATAGCACAGGAGCCTATAACAATATGCGAACCTTGCCGGTACCATATGGAGGGGGCAAAATAAAATCTATTTTATCAAAATTTCACCCAAATTTTAGACGATGAAAACCAGACTTATTCTTTTTATCCTGTTTACAATATTGATAGCTAAGGTTTGTGGCCAGGAGCAATCGAATTCAGATCAATATCCTTTGCTTATTCCGGTTAATGAGTCTCGGCAACGATTGAAGATAGAAATCCCGTGTAAATGTATTACCGATTCTCTGGAGGTTGTCGTATCAGTTGGTGTGCATTTTGATAACGAAGTGAGTGATACAACGACTACTTTGACTCCAATAAAGATATATATCGGAAGTATTATCTATCACAAAGGAACTCCTAAACAAGTATACTTATCAAATAAACAGAGTTTAAATAATTCTTATGATCGGTGTATTTGGAAAACCTGTTCAGATAAATTCCTCGTATGGATGGAATGTCAGCCGTATAGCAGATTTTTTAATCGAGAGAATCAACCCAAGGGAGGGAAAGGCTTGTCCTTTACTTATAAAGTTATGCTAACTCCAGACATTGAATTGCCCTAATTTATAATTGGAAGTTACATCTTACTAGACAGGCGACATATAAGAAAACGATAATATGAGAAGAAAGCATTGATTTTTCCGCTTTGCTGTACGCTTATCCAAGTGTGTACACCCGGAATGTGGTTTTGAAGCTACTTACTCAAAAACAAAGGCGCAGGAAAATATATCCTTGCGCCTTGTTTTGTTACATAATGGCAGAGCCTATAATACAGCCCTCATCCGCTCGGCTAACTTCTCCCGCTCGGTATTTTTGTAGTAGTTCTTCCAGATCGTCATCGGACTGTTCCCGGCCATCTCGGCCACGGCATACGGGGAATTACCGTCATCGACCATGCGTGAGATAAAACTGCCGCGGGCCGAATACCAGGTTACATGCTCTTTGATCTTCAGAATGCGGCAGGCTTTTGTAAGCGTTCGGGTAACCAGGTTTGAAATTTGATGCACTCGCGTATAGCGTTTTACCGAATCGGTGTGTTTGCGTGTAAAGACCGGGAAGACATAATTTCCATAGCCCGTTCCCTTGTATTTTCGGAGTAAGGCCCTCGATTGGGGTATGAGTAGCGGTTTGGCGGTTTTCGGGAATTTGATGCGCTCGTAGACAATCTTATCTTCCTGGACGCAATCCCAGGTGAGGTTGCATACATCCACATTGGCCATGCCTCCCGTATAATAGCTGAACAGGAACAAATCCAGATGCAGTTGCTCCTTTGTAGAAAACAGGCTACGGTCGATGTTTTCAAGCAGAGAGATCGTCTTGGCGGACACGGCACGGGAGGTTGTTTCCGGCCATTTGATCATATCCCCCAAAGAGTCAAATGCCTCGATTCCTGCTCCCGGCATTCCGAGTTTAGCGGCGTAATTACACAAGGCGCGCAACTGTCGAAGGTGAGTGACCAAGCATCCCTGGTTACCATTCTCCGCACCTCGGCGCTTCAAATAAAACGCATAGTCGGTGAGAAATTTCGCATCGATATCCTTAAAGAAATAGGATGACAGGCTTTTCCCATAGACTGCAGAAACAAAGGCTTTCAACGAACGATGGAATTTTTCATATTTCCGGGCATTGCTGCTGCTCAAAATAATCTGCCCGTTTTTGATGCGATCCTTGCTGTCGAAATACGTAATTCGTTCATCGATGAGCTGGCTTACCGTCCAGATACGGATATCCTGCCGAACAGCGGATTGCTGACGATCGAAACAGTGGGACAATTCCACCGGAGACCAAAAGCGACCGGATACTGTCCACTCCTCCGCCACACGCTGATAACGCATGCAGACCTCGCTCAGGCTCCTGTTCTTGGAGTAGGCGTCCGGACTGCCGTTGCGAAAGGTTTGTGACCGTTCATCCCAGTCCTTGTACTGTCCTGTGATGTCGAGAACTTTGGTGACACGCGGATAATCTGTCTGGAAAAAGACCAGCTCAAGTTTAACCAGATTCGAATTCTTCGGGTTTGGCTTACCCTTGACTTTGATAGAAAACATATTAGTTGCTTTTGCGCCCAATTTGTCAGTGCTCGGCAGATGCTCATCTGAGAGCATGTAGGACTGCAAAACAGGCTACATGAAATAGCCCCGTCCCCGGCAAATTGTTTGGAACGGACAAATAATCCGTTCGCGCAAAAACAACTAATATGCTGTCAATCAATGAATAGTAGAACTATTCTCTGTCATTACCTAAAAAACGCCGTCCCAGTACGAAGCGGGATTTTTCAGTTACCGGGATTCCGGTTATTTCATCTCCACGAGCGCCTTGCCGGTCATTTCGGCGGGCTGCTCCAGCCCCATCAACCTGAGCACCGTCGGGGCCACGTCGGCCAGGATGCCGTCGTGCACCGACTTCACGCGGTCGGAAACGACCACGATGGGCACGGGGTTGAGCGAATGCGCCGTATTGGGCGTACCGTCGGCATTGACGGCGTTGTCGGCATTGCCGTGATCGGCGATCATGACGACCTCGTAACCGTTCTCCTTAGCAGCCTCGACAACTTTGGCGACACACCCGTCGACGGCCTTCACGGCCTTCACGATGGCATCGTAGACGCCCGTATGGCCGACCATGTCGCCGTTGGCGAAATTCAGGCAGATAAAGTCGAACTTCCGCTCGCCGAGCGCAGCAACCAGTTTGTCAGCGACTTCCGGGGCGCTCATCTCGGGTTGCAGGTCGTAGGTAGCCACCTTGGGCGACGCGACCAGAATACGGTCTTCGCCCGCGAACTCCGCTTCGCGGCCGCCGTTCAGGAAGAACGTCACGTGGGCATATTTCTCGGTCTCGGCGATGCGCAGCTGCCGCAAGCCCTGCTTCGAAACGAACTCGCCGATGGTGTTGGGCACGTTCTCCTTGTCGAAGAGGATGTGCAGCCCCGTGAACTTGGCATCGTAGGGGGTCATGCAGCAATAGTAGAGGGGCAGGGTGTGCATCCCCTCGGCGGGCATGTCCTCCTGCGTCAGCACGATGGTCAGCTCCTTGGCGCGGTCGTTGCGGTAGTTGAAAAAGACCACCACGTCGTTGGGGCGGATCATGCCGACGGGCTGCCCGTTCTCGTCGATGCGCACGAAAGGCTTGATGAACTCGTCCGTAACGCCCTCGTCATAGGATTTCTGGACGGCTTCGACCATGTCCGACGAACGCTCGCCGATGCCGCTGACCAGCGCGTCGTAGGCGACCTTGACACGTTCCCAGCGCTTGTCGCGATCCATCGCGTAGTAGCGCCCGATCACCGTGGCGATCTTGCCCGTCGTGGCTGCGAGGTGCTTTTCGAGGTCGGCGACGAACCCCTTGCCGCTGTGCGGGTCGGTGTCGCGGCCGTCCATGAAGCAGTGCACGAAGGTATTTTCGAGGCCGTAGGCCGCCGAGATGTCGCACAGCTTGAAAAGGTGCTCGAGCGACGAGTGCACGCCGCCGTCCGACACGAGGCCCATGAAATGCATGTTCACGCCGTTCTTTTTGGCATGTTCGAACGCTGCCTTGACCTCGGGGTTCTCCAGGATCGAATTGTCGCGGCAGGCGCGGTTGATCTTCACCAGATCCTGGTAGACCACGCGGCCGGCGCCGATATTGAGGTGCCCGACCTCCGAGTTGCCCATCTGGCCGTCGGGCAGGCCGACGTTCTCGCCGTCGGTGCGCAGCTCGGCATGGGGATATTTCGCCGTCATGGCCGAGATATATTCGGGATGGACGGTCGAAATGACATCGGCCTTGTCGTGGCGGCCGTTGCCCCAGCCGTCGAGGATCATCAGTAATACCTTGTTATTCATAATTATCCGGTTTTTAACTATTCTTTTACTTTACCTGGGCCATAATCAG
>ULYF01041122.1_pt1 | contig 38836 bp, 33 predicted proteins | sample 1961941 | NCBI WGS metagenome assembly ULYF01 (sample SAMEA4835857, study PRJEB28245) | human gut metagenome | biome: gut microbiome; material: fecal sample | place: Denmark | collected 2008 | reverse complement strand
TAACAGGCAGCGAGTTTAAGATCAACGAAAAAGAGGAGGAGGTCAATGAGTGTGTTAATGAAGGCAAATAAAACAAGTGGGAAAATAACAATAGGAGTATTTTCGTCTTCCTCCCCTGTTTCAGCAACAGTTCCGGTGAGGTATGAACGTGGAATTGCATACCTGAAATCCAGAGGATATGAAATTGTAAATGGGAGTTTGTACAGAAAACAGGATTCTTACAGATCAGGAACTATTCAGGAGCGGGCGCAGGAATTTAATCAGCTTTTATATAACGAAAAGGTCCAGATTTTGATGGCTTCTATCGGAGGGAACAATACAAATTCCGTTCTTCCGTATATTGATTATGAATATCTGAAAAAACATCCGAAAATCATTATAGGGTATTCTGATACTACGGCTTTGCTTCTTGCTGTTTATGCAAAAACAGGTCTGGTAACATTCTATGGACCTGCGGCAGCCTCTTCCTTCGGGGAATTACCGCCTTTTGTGGATTGGACATTTAAGTATTTTGAATCCATGATAAAGAGTGAGATAACCTGTCCTTATGATTATCAGATGCCGGAGTTCTGGACGGATGAAGTGATTAAATGGGATGAACAGAACCGTTCAAAAGAACAGTACAAAAATGACTGGATATGCGTAAAACCGGGAGTATGCCAGGGAAGACTGATCGGTGGAAATTTGAATACCATGGAGGGATTTTTTGGTACAGAATATATGCCTGAGATAAAAAAAGGGGATATTTTATTTATAGAAGATTCCCTGAAAGATGCCTGTACCATTGAGCGGTCTTTCTCATTGCTGAAGCTTGCAGGAGTATTAGACAGGGTAAGCGGGATTATTCTGGGAAAACATGAAAAATTTGATGATAATGGAACAGGAAGAAAACCGTATGAGATTCTGCAGGAGGTGCTGGGCGAAACAGAAATTCCGATTCTGGCAGAATTTGACTGCTGTCATACCCGCCCTATGTTTACCTTGCCTATTGGCTGTCAGGTAAAGCTGGATGCAGAGAAGAAAAGAGTTTCCCTGTTGGAAAGTCCTCTGGAGTGAATAATAATTTTGATAAATATAGAAAACGTTAAAATATAAGGTGATGGGTGAAACAGAATGAAAACAGGATAAAAATATTACATTATAACAATAAGCAAAACTTTATGGTTATTTAATTGTTTTGCACAGCACATTATGTTACCATAAAGTCAGCACTTTTTATGTTGCCATTTACTTAAGATAAACTTCCATAAACAAAATCCCGATCGAAAGAATGGAAGCAGCTGAAAATCTTAGCAGGTGGTGATAAAATTGGGTAAAAAAGATACGATTACAAAAGATTATATGAACGATCCAAGGATTTTTGCAGATGCATTTAATTATTTCATCTATCACGGAAAGCAGGTAATCTCTCCGGAAGATCTCTATCCATTGGATACTGCGGAGATTGCCATTCCCTATGGAGTAGATGGCAAGATACATCCGGTTCAGAGATTTCGTGATAACTTCAAGTATCTGGCAGCCATGCAGGATAAGGATACTGCGTATCTCCTTCTGGGAGTGGAGGATCAGTCTGAGATCCATTATGCCATGCCGGTAAAAAATATGCTTTATGATTCTATGGAGTATGCCTCTCAGGTAGATAAAATTTCCCGGGAGCACAGGCGGCATATGAATGCAGGAAAAAATCATGGGAAGAATTTTTTACAAAAGATCAGTTCCGGGGAATTTCTTTCAGGTTTTTACAAAGAAGACAGGCTGACTCCTGTTATTACCCTGGTACTGTATTTTGGATCGGATAAATGGGATGGTTCGGTGGGAATCCATGATATGATGGATATCAGGGAACCTGCACTACTTCCTTACATTCCGGATTACAGAATCAACCTTATTTCTCCGCACAGTATTACCGATACAGAAATGGAGCACTTCCACTCCAGTCTCAGGGAGGTACTGCTGTTTATCAAATATTCAAAAGATAAAGAACGGATTCAGAAACTTGTATCCACAGATCCACGATTTTTGTCTGTAGAGCAGAAAGCCAGTCAGGTGATAAAGGTTATAACAGGCAGCGAGTTTAAGATCAACGAAAAAGAGGAGGAGATCAATATGTGTAAAGCGTTGGAAGATCTGAAAGAAGAAGGTCGTGAGGAGGGCCGTGAAGAAGGCCGCAAAGAGGGGCGTGAATCCGCAGAAAGAAAAATTGTACGGAAGCTTTTGGCAAAGAAACAATTTACTTATGAAGAAATCTCTGACATGACGGACGTCCCTGTAGACGAGATTCAAAAGATAGAAAGACATAAAGAATAAAACTGTTTCATAAGGTATCATAAACAGGAATACGGGAGAACAAATGAAATTTATTTCCTATATTTCACAGTTTATGATACCTTTTCTTTTGTTTTATGTGGTAGGTTATGGGCTTTTTTCCAAAAGAGATATATACAATGATTTTCTGGAAGGGGCAAAGGAGGGACTGAAAACAGTAAAAGGACTTGTTCCGGTACTGATCGGTCTTATGACGGCGGTGGGGGTTCTAAGAGCTTCCGGTTTTCTTGATTTTCTGGGAAACCTCCTTGAGAAGATAACAACTGCGGCGGGAATCCCACCGCAGATTGTTCCTCTTGGTCTTGTAAGATTATTTTCTTCCAGCGCGGCAACAGGGCTGCTTCTGGACATATTCAAAGAATCAGGAGCCGATTCTCCGGTGGGGTTAATGGCAGGGATAATGCTCAGCGCCACAGAAAGCGTGTTTTACTGTATGAGTGTTTATTTTGGCTCTGTGGGAATCCGGAAGACCCGCTATACTCTTGTTGGAGCGTTGACTGCCACCTTAGCCGGGATGGCGGCTTCCATATGGATTGTTACCTGTGTGATGTAAGAATTACACCAGATTTTTATTTTTTTCTATTGTTTCCAGAATGATCTTCTGTGTATATTCCCCAAGATGTCTCTGGTCGTTTTTGTCCAGCTCTTTTACATAAACAGGCTTGCAGTATTCCACTATTACATGACAGGGTTTGATCTTTGGAAAATGTGATTCAAAGATCTCAGCGGTATTATTCATGGCAATGGGAATAATAGGGCATCCGGATTTGCTGGCAATCTTGAAGCTTCCTTCATGGAAGGGAAGAAGCTCTGTTTCATCCTGTGCTTTGTTCCTGGTTCCTTCCGGAAAGATACAGATAGAAATTCCTTCTTTTACTTTGTCAATAGCAGTGAGAATAGTTTTCAGTCCCTGTTTGATATCCTTACGGTCAAGGAACAGGCAGTGGAGATATTTCATCCAGTTGGACAGAAGCGGGATTTTTTCCATTTCCTTTTTGGCAACATATCCTGTGCGGACAGGACATCGGCTGTAGGTCAGAAGGATATCAAAATAGCTTCTGTGGTTTCCGATATAAAGAACCGGAGTATCTTTTGGAACGTTTTCTTCCCCAATGACTGTGATCTTGGTCCCGGCAACCCATAGGATAAATTTAAAGGCGCCCTGTACTATCCGGAGTGAACTGATGTCTTTGGTCATGGGGGAGAATTTTCCGATGATCCATTCGATGATAAGAACCGGAACGGAAAGGATCAGAAAGCCGATCACTATGATGGCAACAAGTATAAAACGGATCATATTTTTACCTCTTTCGTATTCTATAGTGTAACGTTTATTTCACTCATATTATACAAATGAAATGAAATTCTTGCAATAAATCTTTTGCTTATTACATACAATACTTATCAAGGAACGGATAGGAGGCAGTGTGATGAAAAAAATGTTCTCCCTGCTTTTTATCATGGCAATGATCCTGATGCTTGGCGGATGTCGTCTGGTAAGGATCGAAGAGGAGGAAAGGAAACCGGTGACCTATACGGTGGTCAGAACGGGGGAACTTCCGGAAGAGGCAGAGACTATTGTGGAAGAAAAAAAGGCAGGGAAGTTTCAGATGACCTACCAGAGCGGCAATGATCTTTACCTTATCCGCGGCTATGGAAAGCAGATGAGCGGGGGTTACAGTATTCAGGTAAAAGAACTGTCAGAATCTTCTACGGCAGTATTTTTTGAAACAAAACTTATAGGTCCCGCGCCGGAAGAACAAAGTGGGGAGCCGTCTTATCCGTATATAGCAGTAAAAATAAAGTATCGGGATAATCCGGTGCAGTTTCGATAATGACAGGGGGACAATAATGGAATTAAAAAAAGAAGATATCCAAATGCTCAAAGTAAAAAGCCATGCAGTCAGCCAGGTGACTTTTGATGAAGACTATAATGTTCCGGATGTGAAACCGGATATCGGACGGATGATCCAGAACAAGGGAGAAGTTACGGTAGATGAGGTACGTCTTAGCGACGGTCATGCTTTTTTAAAGGGCGAACTTATCGTGGATCTTCTTTATGTAGGAGAGGAAGAGGGGCGGATCTGCAGCCTCTCTGCCAGACTGCCTGTAGAGGAAACCATGAACCTGGAAGGGATTGCAGGAGGGGACAAAATGTGTCTGAAATGGGAGATTGAAGATCTGAGTCTTCATTTGATCCATTCCAGAAAAATGAATATCAAGGCAGTAGTGACTTTTTCAGCTGCAGTAGATGAGCTGACAGGAATAAGACTTCCAGTGGCAGTGGATGACGAAACTGTTTCTGTAAAGAAAAAGAATATGCGGCTTATGAGCCTTGCGGTACATAAAAAGGATATTCTCCGAAAAAAGGAAGAGATTACGCTGGCCTCCAATAAGCCGAATGTGGCAGAGATCATCTGGTATACTGCTGAGGTAAGAGGTTTGGATCTCAGACCGGAGGAAGATAAAGTAAGAGCAAAAGGCGAACTTTTTGTCTTTGTGCTTTATGTAGGTGATGATGAGGGAAATACACTTCAGTGGCTGGAGTATTCGGTTCCTTTTTCCGGGGAAGTGGACTGTGAAGGGTGTACTTCGGATATGATCCCTAATATGGAAGCTTCTGTGGTAAGCCGTTCTGTGGAGGTAAAACCTGATGCAGACGGTGAGGAGAGACAGATCCTTGCAGATGTAGTTCTGGAGATCGATATGAAGCTCTACCGGGAGGAAGAGCACGAAGTGATCCTTGATGTCTACACACCTGCAAAACAATGCATACCAGAAGGAAAGTCCCAGATTCTGGAGAAACTTCTGGTGAGGAATTTTTCAAAATGCAGGATTGCAGACAGGATAGAAATGAAAGAGACTCAGGGGAAGATACTTCAGATCTGCCATAGTCAGGGACGGGTAAAAATAGATAAGACAAAGGTTGTAGAAGACGGAGTACAGGTGGACGGGATCGTATATCTGAAGATACTTTATATTCTGGGAAATGATGATATGCCATTTTATTCTGTGGACACTATGCTTCCATTTTCTCATGTAACAGAGGCAAGAGGGATTCAGGAGGACAGTACTTATTATCTCCATGCAGATCTGGAGCAGCTTTTTACGTCAATGTCTGACAGCAGTGAGATTGAGATCAAGGCAACGGTGAGCCTGAATCTTCTTGTGGTTACCCGCCAGGAGGAGCGGATTATTGAAAAAGTGGAGGAGCAGCCTCTTAATATGGAAAAGATCCGGCAGCTTCCGGGAATTACCGTTTATGTGGTAAAACCGGAGGATACACTGTGGGATATTGCGAAAAAATTTTATACCACAACAGAGGAGATCTGTGTGATGAACCAGCTGGAAAACAAAGAAATTTCTTCAGGCCAGCCGCTTCTTCTGGTAAAAAAAGTAGAAGAATGACTATTGAAATTCCAGTAAAAATCATATAAAATATTTACACAGAATTGTATACAAAGTACAGAAAACACAGAAAATCACGAAAGAATAGAGGGATAGTTTTATGCGCTTGCGGGCAATGGCAAAAATAAATCTTGGTCTCGACGTAATCCGAAAAAGAGAGGATGGCTATCATGAGGTTCGAATGATCATGCAGACGATCAAGATGTATGATGTTCTGGATATCAGGAAAAAACAGACTCCGGGAATATCTCTTTCTACGAATCTGCCTTATGTGCCTTCTGATGAAAGAAATCTGGTCTATAAGGCTGCGAAGCTGCTTATGGATGAATTCGATGTAAAAGAAGGCCTTTCTATGAGACTTTCAAAATCCATCCCGGTTGCTGCGGGAATGGCTGGAGGAAGTTCAGATGCGGCGGCTGCTTTTGTAGGGGTGAACCGTTTGTTCCGTCTTGGGCTCAGTCAGGAAGAACTTATGGAGAGAGCTGTCCGGATCGGTGCGGATGTACCCTACTGTATCATGAGGGGAACTGCTCTGGCCGAAGGTATCGGAGAGAAACTGACGCCGCTTTCTGCTATGCCGGAGGGATATGTGCTGATCGGAAAACCGGGAATCAATGTTTCTACAAAAACTGCCTATGAAAATCTGAAACTGGATGCCATTGAAAGACGTCCGGATATTGATGGGATGATTCGCGATATCCAGAATAAAGATCTTTATTCCATGACAGAAAAGATGGTCAATGTATTTGAACCGGGACTTATGGAAAAATATCCGGTAATCCGGGAAATCAGGGACTTTATGGAAGAGAGAGGTGCCCTGAAAGCTATGATGAGCGGAAGCGGTCCTACTGTTTTTGGTATTTTTGACAGTAAAGAGAAGATGAATGCAGCAGCTGCGGCTCTTAGAAAAACCGGTCTTGCCAAGACTGTTTTTGCTGCCGGGATATATAACCGGCCTGAGCAGCAGTGATGACGGGAATGCAAAACAGATAAAAGGTAGGAGGAGACACTGGAGATGAACGATTTTTCTGTTGACATGAACGAATATCTGCCGCTGAGAGATGTGGTGTTTAATACTCTTCGAAAAGCCATTTTAAAAGGGGAACTGAAACCGGGAGAAAGACTGATGGAGATCGCTTTGGCAGAACGCCTTGGAGTCAGCCGTACTCCGGTCCGGGAGGCAATGCGTAAACTGGAGCTGGAGGGACTTGTAGTAATGATCCCCCGAAGAGGAGCCCAGGTTGCAAACATTACAGAAAAAGATCTGAATGATGTTCTGGAGGTCAGGATCGCTCTGGAGAATCTTTCCATAGAAAATGCATGTGCAAGAATGACAGAAGAACAGCTGGCACAGCTTTGGGAGGCTGCGAAGGTTTTTGAAAGAACAATGGCAGATGGAAATCTGGTAAAACTTGCGGAAGCAGACGTAGCTTTTCACGAGGTGATCTACCAGTCATCTGACAATCGCCGTCTGAATCAGGTACTGAATAATCTGAGGGAACAGATCTATCGGTACAGAGTGGAATATCTGAAGGACGAGGAGACCCGAAACCTTCTGGTAAAAGAGCATGAGGAGCTGTATGAGGCAATCAAGGCCAGGGATGTGAAAACAGCTCAGGAGATTTCTTTCCGTCACATTGAAAATCAAAGAGAAGCGATCGTATGCTCTATCAGAGAAGAGAATGCACAGAGAGAAAAAGAAAAAAAACGTAAATAAAATCATAAAAAGTGGTTACTCTAAGAGGGATACATAAAGTATCTCTCTTTTTTTAACTACAGGAGGACCACATGGAAAAGACAAAAATTTCCTCTGATCTAAAAGAAAATGAAGCTTATATACGTGCCCGATGTGAAAATTGTGCGGACATTCTGATACGTCCTATGCGTCTGGGAGACAGCTGGAAAATAGACTGCCTTATGGTATATATCGAAGTAGCGGTTTCCAATATGATGCTGGATGATTCCGCTATTGGAAAAATGATCAATCACTTCTGGGAGAGCTCGCCGGAACAGATTCAGGATTTTATGCGGAATAACAGCCTTGGTATCGCAGATGTACGGAAGTTTGACAATATGGAAGACGCTTTTGCCGCTCTTCTTGCCGGAAATGCTGTTTTCTTTATGGATGGCTATGATAAGGCTATGAAGATATCAAGTAAAGGGTATCCGAATATGGGAGTGTCCGGAGCTGAGACAGAAAAAGTGCTTCGGGGATCCAGAGAGGGGTTTTCTGATACAGTAAAGACCAACTCTGCCCTTGTGAGGAAAAGGCTTCGGGATACCCGAATGAAGGTTGTGGAGACAAGTGCAGGTATCCGGTCAAATACCATGATCCAGATTCTTTATATTGAAGACCTGGTTCATGAGGAACTTCTGGAGGAAGTAAAAGAAAGACTGGAGGAATTTGAGATCGACGGCATACTGGACAGTGGGATGCTGGAACAGCTTACAGAAGAAACATGGTATTCTCCTTTTCCCCAGTACCAGACAACAGAGCGTCCGGACCGTGCGGCTCAGGAACTTTTAAATGGGAAGATTGTTGTGATCTGTGACAATACTCCTTATGCTTTGATCCTGCCAAGTTCTTTTAATGGTTTTATGGAAAGCAGCGAAGACTGGTATCATCATTTTGAGATGGCTTCTTTTTTGCGGATACTCCGGTATCTGGCACTTATCATGTCCGTACTTCTTCCCGGGCTGTATCTTGCCGTGATCCGGTTTCATACACAGATCCTGCCTACCAATCTGCTTCTGTCTTTTGCGGAGGCAAGGGAAGGTGTACCGTTTTCCAGTGTAACAGAACTTGTTTTTCTGGAACTGTCTTTTGAATTGATACGGGAGGCAGGGGTACGAGTACCGGGGTCTTTGGGAAATGCTATAGGAATCGTAGGAGGTCTGATCGTTGGTCAGGCTGCCGTAAGCGCAAACCTGGTCAGCCCCATCGTGGTGATGATCGTAGCTCTGACAGCTCTTGGCGGTATGGTGATCCCAAATGAAGAATTTGCTTCGGCGTTTCGGCTTTTAAAATATCTGTTTTTGTTTCTGGGGGGATTCCTTGGTATTTTCGGGATCGTATTGGGAATTTATATGACTGTGGCGCATCTGGCAGGGCTTTTAAGTTTTGGTATGCCCTATCTTCTTCCTTTTGTAAAAAAGGAGCCGGTGAAAGATGTAGGTGACGGAATTCTGAGACTGCCTTTTCGCAAACGCCAGTTCCGTCCTCTTTATGCGCGCCGGGAACAGAAACTCCGCCTTCGAAGGAGGAAACAATAAGTATGGACTATGTAGACAATAACAGAATTTCTCACCGTCAGCTTTACAGGCAGATGGTTCTTGCTTTTTTAGCGCCCGTGCTTCTGTGTCTTCCGGGAAAGGGACAGACCCTGGGGACAGCAGGCATTGTCGGTACAATTGCCGCTGCTGTTTTCCTGACATTTTACAGCTTTTTTCTCAGGCGTCTGGTTCCCTGGTATTCTGATCCGGTAAAAATGCTGGGACCACTGGCGGGACGACTGACCGGAATTTTCTTTTTAAGCTATGTGATCCTTGCTGACGGTTATATTTTGTCTCTGATCGGTAAACTGGTGCCGGCTGTGCTGGTAACAGGAATTCCAGGGACAGTGATTATTTTTTTGACCGTTTTTGTGTGCAGTTTTGGTACTTATAAAGGAATGCAGAGACGGGGAAGGATGGCAGAGGTATCCGGAGGAGTGCTTTTGGGAGGGATATTTCTGATGATGGTGCTGTGCGCAGGGCAGATCCGCATTGCTTATCTGAAGGAAATGCCGTCTCTGTTTTCAGGGAGAGAGGTTCTGAGAAGCTTTTATGGGGTACTTTGTGCTTTTTCCGGTATTGCACTTCTTCCTTTTTTGCTGCGTGATGTGGAAAAAAGAAGTACTGTGGGGAAATCGACAGTTATCGGGATTCTGACTCTGACCGGACTTCTTGCAGGAATACTTCTTCTGCTTCCATCAGTTCTGGGATGGAACAGGCTGCAGCAGGAGCCTTATCCCGTGCTTCCTCTTCTTGCCGGAGCAGATCTGCCGGGAAACGTGCTGGCAAGATTTGACGTATTGTGGATGGGATTTCTTCTTTACAGTTTACTTTTTGCAGTGGGAAGTCTGTTTCATTACGGACATCAGATCATCACCAGATCCCATATGGGAAAGGGACGATGGTGGCTTCCGGCAGTGGTCTTTGCAGCGGCGGTGATAAAAGCAGATGGAAAAGGGATCGAAGCTGTGTTCGGTCCATATCTGGGTTATGTATTTGTACCGGGGCTGATCCTGATACAGGGAGGTATGCTGCTTTATGGAAAGAAAAAAAGACAAAAGAAAGCAGCCGGCTGTCTTTGCCTTGTTCTCGTTCTGTTTCTGAGCGGCTGTGCAGCTATAGAGCCGGAAAAAAGAATGTATCCTCTTGCATTAGGAGTAAATACTGCAGAAGGAGGATTTTCTCTGGTATATGGAATGCCTGATCTTCCGAAAGCTACCGGACAGGAAAAAGAAGAAAAAGAAAAGGATTCTTCTGTTCTGTCTGTTACAGGAAAAGATTTTTCACAGATCAGGGAACGGTACGACCGGTCTCAGGAAAAATATCTGGATATGAGTCATATTCAGGTGATACTGATGGGAGATCAGCTTCTGGAAAGCGGGATGTGGACAGAATTTCTTACCTGTCTGGATCAGGATCCTTTTGTTGGAGAAAACGTTTATGTATTCCGAACAGAAGATCCCTCAGCCGTTCTTGCCTGGGACAGCGGAGGAACATCTATAGGAGAATATCTTACAGGACTATTGGAGAACCGTCTTCCTGATCAGCAGAAAAAGGGGATGACTTTACGTCAGGTCTACCATCAGTGGTATAAAGACGGAACTCTTCCTGCTCTTCCGGTGATCCTTCTGGAAAATGAAGAGATCCAGGTATATCTGGAATAAAAAAACAGAAATTGTCCATACTCTGAATAGTAACACAAGGAGGCAGAGAGTAATGGAATGGTTAAAAGATAAAAAAAACAGACTGATCGTTTCTGTTCTCGCAGCTATGGCTGCGGCAATACTGGTGGCAGGCGGCGGTGTCAGGTATCCCGGAACTTTCAGAACAGCAGCATGGTGGGGAACGATGTATCCGGAATTCTGTTTTGCTGAAGAGGAGGGAGACAGTCCCCGAAAGATAGCCTTCCGTCTTGCGGAAGTTCTGGATTGGTGATATGATATACAGGCTGAGAGTATTGAATATGCATATTAGTTCAGAAATGGAGAATGGTATATGAAGCCAGACAGAGATGCACCCATTGGTGTATTTGATTCCGGTGTAGGAGGCCTTACGGTCGCCCGTGAGATCATGCGGAATCTTCCGGCAGAGAAAATTGTATATTTTGGAGATACTGCCCGCGTGCCCTATGGGGCGAAATCAAGAGAAAATATCATCCGCTACTCAAGACAGATCATACATTTTCTTATGGAGCAGCAGGTAAAGGCTATTGTGATCGCATGCAATACAGCCAGTGCATTTGCTCTGGATGAAGTGAGGGATGAATTCGAGATTCCCATTATTGGTGTGATCGAGCCAGGCGCCCGGGTTGCGGCTGAGGAGACAAAGAACAAAAGAGTAGGGGTCATTGGAACAGTAGGTACTATTGACAGCGGGATTCATGCTTCTTATCTGAAAAAACTGGATCCGGACATCACGGTGATCGGGAAGGCCTGTCCTCTGTTTGTTCCTCTTGTAGAGGAAGGCTGGCTTCATGATCCTGTGACCATGGAGGTTACAGCCAGATATCTTCAGGAATTTAAGGACAAAAATGTAGACACTCTGATTTTGGGCTGTACCCATTATCCTCTTATCCGTTCCACAATCAGAGAGTTTATGGGGGAGGAAGTACGGCTTGTGAATCCTGCGTATGAGACAGCTCTGGATCTGAGAGCGCTTCTTCAGAAAGAGGATCTGGTCTGTACAGGAAAGGAACAGGAGGAATTTCCATATCGTTTTTATGTCAGCGACCTGGCAGATAAATTTAAAGCTTTTGCAGGCTCGATCCTGCCCTATGATGTAGAGACGACAAAAAAGATCGATATCGAAAAATATTAGGAGGCACTTATGGACAAAAACGTACTGATACATGTGCGTGGACTTCAGATGATGGATGTGGGAGACGAACAGGAGCCTATAGAGCTTGTTGTTCCCGGAGAATATTATTTCCGTAATGGAAGCCACTACCTCAGATACGAGGAGATACTGGATGAAAGTTCTGAACCTACCATCAATTACATAAAAATGTCTTCCGGCAGCATGGAAGTAAGGAAACAGGGACTGGTCAATGTACATATGGTATTTGAACAGGGGAAAAAGAATATGACCTTATATACCACTCCATTTGGTACTTTGCAGATGGGGATCGCGGCTACAGGGATGGAACTGAAGGAAAGCGAAAACAGTATTGATATGAAAGTAGACTATGCACTGGATATGAACGAAGAACATGTGGCAGACTGCTACCTTTCTGTTCAGGCTCAGCCAGCAGATTCAAAAGATTTCGTATTATAAAAAAATGAGGATGTTGCATCAGCAGCAGCCTCATTTTTTTATCTTTTTATTTATCTTTTTTGCTGAACATTCTTTTAAAGAAGCCTTTCTTTTTAGCAGGCGGTGTGTCCAGGTGACCGCGGATACCGCGTACACCTACGATGTATAAACCGCTGATATCAGCTTTTACTTCTTTTTTTACCGGAATCTGTTCAAAGATTTTTTCATCTGCGATCATGATAGAAATCTTCGGACCGATCTTTGCCTTAACGATAGGCAGTTTGGTACGGCGCAGATATTTAGGTGTCTGATCGATGACCATCTGTGGAAGACCGGATTCTTTTAAACGAAGTCGTTTCTTGTCAATGACCAGCATGGAGACAGTCTGTTTTGAAGCTTCGATCTGTGCCTGCTGTTCTTCCTGTTTTTTCTGTGCCTTTTTTCCAAAAAAATAAAGTGCGATCATTGCGACGATGAGGACACCCAGGATAACCAGCAGAACGATGGTAAATGTATTCATAAATACCCTCCTCAATATGTAAAATTATTTTTCTCCGGACAGGCAGATATGAAAGGGAGGCCTGTAAAGAGAAGCTTTGTCATGCGAAGTATATTTTATCATTAATCTGTCCAAAAGGCAAACAGTTTCGAAGGAAAAGGGGAAAATGAATTTAGATAAAATTTATAGAAAAACAGCTTATATTACTGTAAAACAGTGGAAATTATATAGATAAAAAGATATAATATTCAAAACGACACAAGTTGATGAAAAATGTTGAGGATAAAGGCCTGAACATTGGGTATATTAAAATTACAGAAAAATACACACCAGGAGTTAATATGAAAGAGAAGGACAGGACAAAAAAAGTCCAGAAGGTCATAAAAGATACGGACAGGAAGAAAAAGGATCCGGAACTTATGACGGAGGAAGAAAGAGATCAGTATTTTGCAGAATTGAGAGAAAAGAGAAAGCAGAGAAAGATCCGGCAAAAAAGAAATGCACGTCGTAAGAAAATTGCTGTTTTGGGAGCTACAGCTGTTATTTCACTTGTTGTAGTAGTTGGAGCTGTCAATGGAATCGTCAAATTTGTTGCTACGAAGACTTCTGGAAACGAAGTTTCCAAAGACCAGAAAAAAGGTGAAAAAGAGCAGGACGGCCAACAGGCTTCTGTGCAGACAGACGTTCTGGCAGAAGCAGAGCAAAAGGCGGCACAGTATGATTATGATACAGCGATCCAGCTTCTCAAAGCCGACAGCGGCTACAGTGAAAATGCAGATATGCAGGCAGCTGTCAGCAAATATGAAGCAGCCAGAGATTCCTGTGTATCCTGGCCTTTAGAAGAAGTGACACACGTATTTTATCATTCTTTGATCAAAGATCCTTCAAGATCCTTTGACGGTGATTATAAGGAGGGTGATTACAATCAGGTAATGACTACCATTGATGAGTTTAATAAGATCACCCAGACCATGTATGATAAAGGATATGTAATGGTCAGTGTCAGGGATATGGCAAAAGCAGATGCAAATGGCAATGTGACCAGAGGAGAAATCCTGCTTCCTCCGGGAAAGATTCCGTTTGTCCTTTCTCAGGATGACCTTTGCTATTATCATTATATGGACGGCGATGGTTATGCTTCCAAACTTATTGTAGATGAGGAAGGAAAGGTACGCAACGAATATGTGGAAGCAGACGGATCTATCTCAATAGGCGATTACGACATGGTACCGCTGATCGACCGTTTCGTAGAACAGCATCCGGATTTTTCCTACAGAGGAGCCAAGGGAATCCTGGCGCTGACAGGATATAACGGGATTTTAGGATACCGGACAGATATCAGTTATGAAACGAGACCGGACGATCTGGACGCTAATAAGGTGGAATGGCTGGATGCACATCCGGATTTCAGCCTTGAGAAAGAACGGGAGGGTGCAAAAAAAGTTGCCGATGCTATGAAGGCAAACGGATGGGAGTTTGCAAGTCATACATGGGGTCATCAGAATGTAGGAGAGATCAGTCTGGAGCATCTTCAGACAGATACAAAGAAATTTCAGGAGAATGTGGATCCTCTGATCGGAGGAACTGATATTATCATTTTTGCATTTGGAACGGATCTTACTGTTCAGGAAGACTATTCCGGAGATAAATTTGAGTATCTTAAAAGTGCCGGATATAATTATTTCTGCAATGTAGATTCCAGCAAATATTTTGTACAGATCAGAGACCGGTATTTCCGTCAGGGAAGACGAAATCTGGATGGATACCGAATGTATTATAATCCGGAACTTCTGGAGGATCTGTTTGATGCAAAGGCTGTATTTGACCCAAGCAGACCTACACCAGTGCCTCCTATGGGCTGAGAAAGGGGAACGTAAAAAATGAAAAAAGCACTTCTGGCAGTCCTGCTTGCTGCGGCAGCAGTTGGGAGCGGGATCCTGCCGGATTGGAATAAAGGAGAGGAAACAGCGGTTTATATGCCGGTATCTTCTTCTAAAGATGAAAATACTGCAGATAAAAAAATTGCCTCAGGAGAATCTGTACTGGAGCAGGCAAAGATCATGTATGCACAGTATGATTACGATGAGGCGATCAAACTTCTGAAAAGTCAGAAAGATTTTGACAAGAATAAAGATTTTATGGATATTGCCGCTAAATGCCAGGTGGCAAAAGCTTCACTGGTGGAATACCCTGTCGAACAGATCACCCATGTATTTTTTCACACATTGATCAAGGATACGGGAAAGGCCTTTGACGGGGACAAGGATGAAGGCGGCTATAACCAGATGATGACCACGATCGACGAATTTAATAAGATCATTCAGATCATGTATGAGAAAGGATATGTGATGGTAAGTCCCCATGATATGGCGTCAGTAGATGAGAACGGGACTATGAGCCGGGGAAAGATCATGCTTCCGGAAGGAAAGATCCCGTTTGTCCTTTCTCAGGACGATGTCAGTTATTATCATTACATGGATGGGGACGGTTATGCTTCAAAACTGATCCTTGATGAAAACGGAGAGGTAAAGAATGAATATATCGAGGATGACGGGACGGTTTCTGTAGGAAATTATGACATGGTTCCTCTGATCGATGAGTTTGTAAAGCAGCATCCGGATTTCTCTTATCACGGACGTAAGGGAATACTGGCTATGACAGGATATAACGGAGTTCTGGGATATCGTACAGATATTGCCTATAAAACAAAAGAAAACCTTCAGGATGACCAGAAGGCATTTCTGCAGGATAATCCGGATTTTGATTATGAGGCAGAGGTAGCAGAAGCGAAAAAAGTCGCAGATGCAATGAAAGCGGACGGCTGGGAATTTGCCAGCCATACCTGGGGACATATGAATGCCACAGACCGTTCAGCAGAGGATCTGAAAGCAGATAATGAGAAATGGGAAGCATATGTGGCTCCGATCCTGGGAAAAACAGATATGATCATTTTTGCTTTTGGAGCAGATATCGGCGGATGGGAAGGATATTCTTCAGATAATCCGAAATTCCGGTATTATAAGAGCAGAGGTTACGATTACTACTGTAATGTGGACTCCAGTCAGTATTTTGTTCAGCTTACGGACCAGTATCTGCGCCAGGGAAGACGAAACCTGGATGGATATCGAATGTATTATAATCCGGAAATGCTCAGTGATCTCTTCGATGTATCTCAGGTGTGGGATAAATCAAGGCCTACACCGGTCCCGGAGATGTGATTTGACCGAAAGGAGAAATTTTATTATGAAGAAAAAAACAGTTGCAGCAATGTTGACAATGTGTATGGTTCTTGGTATGACGGCCTGCGCAGGCGGCGAAAAAGAGGAAAAAACAGCTGAAAAAACAGAAAATGCCGCTGAAACAGAAGAAAAAGAAGAGAAAGCAGATAAAACAGAAACGGAAGATACAAAGGATAAGGCAAAAGCATCTGTAAGACTTGTTTCAGTAGAAGATATATCCAGGTATGTTACAGTGGGAGAATATAAGGGACTGAAGCTTGATAAAGTGGTTGCACCTGTTTCAGACAGTGAGACTGACGTTGAAATAGAATTTCGTCTTCAGGAAAACCCGGAAGAGGTGCAGGGGGCTTCTGTGGAAACAGGGGATCAGGTGAGAATCAATTTTACAGGAACTATTGATGGAAAAGCTTTTGAGGGAGGATCAGAACAGGATTTTGATCTGCTTGTTGGACAAAGCGGAATCACAGAAGAATTCGATCAGGGCGTTCTGGGAATGAAAAAAGGTGAAACAAAAGAGATTTCTGTTAATTTCCCGGAAGAATATTATGACAGTGAGGTAGCTGGGAAATCTGCAGTATATGAGGTGACTGTACAGAAGATCAGCAGGACTCCGGAACTTACAGATGAATGGGTAGCTGCAAATACAGAAAGCAAAACTGTGGCAGAATACAGAGAAGCAGTAAAGAAAGAACTTCAGGCAGACGCAGAGGAAATGGCAGGATATGCCCTGCAGACTCAGGCATGGAATCAGGTGCTGGAAAATTCTGAGATAAAAGAATATCCGGAGGAGGATATCAAGGCTGCTATTGATGCATATAAGGCACTGAACCAGGATTATGTAGATCAGGCTCAGATGGACATGAGTGAATTTTTGAGATCCCAGGGGATCACAGAAGAAGAGTATGAGGAAGAATGCAGACAGTATGCCGAGGCTAAAGTGGAACAGAATCTGATCGTACAGTATATCATGGATCAGGAAGATTTAAGCTTTGAAGATGAAACCGCAGAAGAAGTCCAGAAAGAACTCATACAGCAGTATGGAGCTGCTGATATTGAAGAACTTGTGGAGTATTATGGACAGACAGCAGTAAATGAATCCCTGGCTCTTCTTCGGGTAGAGCAGTTTATTGTGGATAATGCAGAGATTAATGAAAAAACAGGCGGAAGTGCTGAGCCTGCTGAGAACGAAGATGCTCTGGAAGAGGAGGGCATGTATGATACAGCAGAGGATACTGCCGACCAGCAGCTCGAGACAGAAGGCGCGGAAACAGAGGATGATGTTGTAGAAGGATAAGGTGTCAGCCAGGTTTTTGGCAGCAGGATGTCTGGTGGAAACGCAAAAATGGATAATTTTAGGAAAATTTAAGAAAAATGTCAAAATCCCACAGGAAGTTCTATTGTATTTCTTTGGAAAATAGAGTATGATAGACACGACAAACAAATATAGATTCAGGTAATAACGGGTGGGAAACAGATGGATAAAAAAGTTTTGCGAGAAAGGATGCGTAAGAAACAGCAGCAGCTGCGCCGTCGGAAGATGATGAAGCTGGGCGGCTATATACTTGCAGTCATATTAGTTGTTGTTTTTATTGTAAAAGGTGTGATCCTTCCTATAACGAAAGGGATCAGCGGAAAAGACGCAGACAAACCTGTACAGGTGGAGGCTGATGCAGATAAAACGGCAGAAGCAGAAGGAACAGAAGATGAACCGGCTGCAGGGAAGACGGAAGAAGGAGAGGCTGTCAGGATGCCTCTGGCAACGGTCTCTCATATTACAAAAGCTTCTGATATGACAGCCGGCTGGCATGAAGATGAAAATGGCAAATGGTATCAGAATTATGACAGAACCTATTTTGCCGGAGGTATGCAGGAAATAGACGGCAAGACCTATTCCTTTGACGACAATGGGTACATACAGACCGGATGGGTCAGCGACGGATTTGATGATCTGTATTTTAATGAAGACGGATCTTATAATCCGGAAAAACATAAACCAAGGCTGGCGCTTACTTTTGATGACGGGCCGGGACAGTACACAGATCAGCTTCTGGACTGCCTGGAGGAGAATAATGCTCATGCGACTTTCTTTATGCAGGGACAGAATGTTGGAGAATGGGAAGATACCGTACAGAGAATGCTGGACATTGGCTGCGAGCTTGGAAATCACAGTTGGAATCATCCGGAAGTAACGCTGCAGGGGCTTTCAGACGATCAGGTAGTGGAGCAGATCCAGAAAACGGATGACGCGCTGCTAAAGGCATGCGGACAGAAGTCAACGGTAGCCCGTGCGCCTTATGGGGCTGCTGGAGACAGAGAGTTCCAGCTTGCACAGAAACCTTTCTTTATGTGGTCTCTGGATACAGAGGACTGGCGTTATATGGATGTAGAGCATAATATTGATGCAGTTATGAACGGAGACCTGACAGATGGTTCTATCATTTTGATGCATGATATTCATGAGCCTTCTGTACAGGCAGCGCTTCAGATCATTCCTCAGCTTGTAGAAAAAGGTTATAAGCTGATGACAGTCAGTGAGCTTGCTGCTGCAAAAGATGTAGAGCTGCAGTACGCTTCCTATGTGGATTTCTGGGACAGCAGTCTTGCGAAAGGTCTGGTGGCAGGCTATAATGGTCCTCTTCTTGAGTCAGACAGTTCTGAGGAGAGCTCCGATGACGGAAGCGACATCTCTGACGGAGAGGAAGACTATTCTGACGGAAGTGAAGAAGATTATTCTGATGGAGAAGACTACTCTGACGGAAGTGAAGAATACTGATCCTATAATAAACGGAAATAACAGTATAATAAGGGCGAACAGGAAAGCGGAAGCTCCCTGTTCGCCCTTATTCATTCGTCAGGAAAGCCGCACGGTTTGTACCGCTTTCCTGGCGTAAAATCCTGTTGAAGAGATACCTGAATTTGGGTATAATAGGAATAGATCATCTCAGAACCGGGAAAGGATCTGAGACAGGAGGACAGCGTAGTGGGCAAATGGTTTGAAGAAGCAGTATTTTATCACATGTATCCTATCGGAATGACAGGAGCACCAAGAAAAAATAAAAGTACAGAGGTAACTCACAGATTTGACAGCCTGATGAAATGGCTGCCTCATATTAAGGATCTGGGATGTACGGCAATTTATATCGGACCTCTGTTTGAGTCAACCACACATGGATATGATACCCGGGACTACAGGACTGTAGACAGGCGACTGGGAGACAATGATGATTTTAAACAGTTTGTGACGGAAGCTCATAAACTGGAAATAAGGGTTGTGGTGGATGGAGTGTTCAACCATACCGGGAGAGAATTTTTTGCGTTTCAGGATATTCAGAAGAACAGAGAGCAGTCTCCATACTGCAGCTGGTACAAGGGCATCAATTTTGGATGGAATTCCCCTTATAACGACGGTTTTGGATATGAAGCCTGGAGAAATTGTTTTGAACTGGTAAACTTAAATCTCTGGGAGCCGAAGGTAAGGGAATACCTTTTGGATGTGATCGGTTTCTGGATCGATGAATTTGATATAGATGGAATCCGACTTGACTGTGCAGACTGTCTGGAGTTTTCCTTTATGGAGGATATGAGACGGTTTACAAATGAGAAGAAAAAAGATTTCTGGCTGATGGGAGAGGTGATCCATGGAGATTACAGCCGTTATGTAAAGCCGGAAATGTTGGATTCTGTAACAAATTATGAACTGCATAAGGGACTTTATTCCGGTCATAACGATCATAATTATTTTGAGATCGCACACACTATCCGCAGGGAATTTGACGCAAACGGAGGAATTTATAAGGGACTCCGTCTGTATTCCTTTGTGGACAATCATGATGTGGACAGAATTGCGTCAAAGCTTAATGTACCGGGTCATGTCTATCCAGTGTATACGCTTCTTTTTACTCTTCCGGGAATCCCTTCTGTTTATTATGGATCAGAATGGGGGATCCAGGGACGCAAGGAAGGCGGAAATGATGATCCTCTCCGTCCGGCTGTGGATATCGAGGAGGCGCTTAAAAGTCCTGATAACCCGAAGCTTCTGGAATGGGTGAAGCTTCTGGGAAAAATCCACAGAGAAGAACCGTCACTGGCAGACGGAAGTTATCAGGAACTGCTTCTGACCAACAGGCAGTATGCTTTTGCCCGGAAGCTGGATGGAGAAGGGATTGTAGTGGCAGTGAATAATGATGAAAATCCAGCAGAACTCCGGATCAGGATTCCGGAGGGAGGCAGAAGCTATACAAGTCTGATCAGCGGAAAAGAAGCAGTGGTGCAGGATGGCTGTATCTGTGTGACACTTGCGCCTAATGAAAGTGAGATTTTTAAATTTAAGTAAATATAAGGATTAAGGGAGGTACTTTCTGATGGGAGAGAAAATGCAGTTTTCAGAGTTGGATCAATATCTGTTTGGACAGGGGACCCATTATGATATTTATAAAAAACTTGGCGCACATCCTGCTGTGGAAGGAAGAAAACAGGGTGTTTATTTTGCTGTCTGGGCGCCAAATGCTCAGTCGGTTTCTGTGATCGGAGATTTTAATAAATGGGATACAGAAGCCAATCCTATGAAAAAAGCAGGACCTATTGGTGTGTTTGAGGTTTTTGTGCCGGGAGCAAAGGTTGGGGATCTTTATAAATTCTATATTGTGGGCATGCATGGAGAAAAGCTTTATAAGGCGGATCCTTATGCAAATGAAGCGGAACTGCGCCCGGGAACAGCCTCCAGAGTTGCAGATATCGGTAATTATAAATGGAAAGATGCAACATGGATGAAGAAACGTCAGGGGTTTAATGAAGCTACAGATGCCATGTCCATTTATGAGGTACATCCTGGTTCATGGAAGAAACATCCGATCAATGAGGAAGACGAAAACGGATTTTATAATTACCGGGAATTTGCCCATGAACTTGCAAAATATGTGAAAGAAATGGGATATACCCATGTGGAATTAATGGGGATTGCAGAACATCCTTTTGATGGATCATGGGGTTATCAGGTAACCGGATATTATGCGCCTACCTCCCGTTACGGAACAGCGCAGGATTTTAAATATATGGTGGACTATCTTCACAGGAACAGGATCGGCGTGATCCTTGACTGGGTTCCGGCACATTTTCCAAGAGATGCCCATGGCCTGGCAGAATTTGACGGAACTGCTGTTTATGAGCATCAGGATCCACGTCAGGGAGAGCATCCGGACTGGGGAACCAAGATTTATAATTACGGACGTCCGGAGGTTAAGAACTTCCTGATCGCAAATGCTCTTTTCTGGGTAGAGGAATGTCATGTAGACGGTCTTCGTGTAGACGCAGTAGCCTCTATGCTGTATCTTGATTACGGCAAACAGGATGGTCAATGGGTGGCAAATAAATACGGCGATAACAAAAATCTGGAGGCTATCGAATTCTTTAAACATCTGAACACAGTTGTACTGGGAAGAAACCATGGAACAGTGATGATCGCAGAAGAGTCCACGGCATGGCCTATGGTTACAGGTAAGGCAGAGGATGACGGTCTTGGATTTTCTCTGAAATGGAATATGGGATGGATGAACGACTTTCTGGAATATATGAAGCTGGATCCGTATTTCCGTAAATTTAATCATAATAAGATGACCTTTTCCATGACTTATGCATACAGCGAAAAATACGTCCTTGTGATATCTCATGATGAAGTGGTGCATCTGAAGTGTTCTATGCTGAATAAAATGCCAGGATATCCGGACGATAAATTCAAGAATCTGAAAGCAGCCTATGCCTTCATGTTCTTCCATCCGGGCAAAAAGCTTCTGTTTATGGGACAGGAGTTTGGACAGCTTCGTGAGTGGAGTGAGGAAAGAGAGCTTGACTGGTTTCTTTTAGGTGAAGATAACCACAAGGATCTGCAGTCCTTTGTAAAGACACTTCTTCATATGTACAAAAAATATCCGGCTCTTTATGGCGGAGACAATGATCCTAAAGGCTTTGAGTGGATCAATGCAGACGATGGCGACAGAAGCATTTTCAGCTTTGTGCGTAAATCTCCGACAAAGAGAAATAACCTTCTGTTTGTGGTAAACTTTACGCCGGTAGAACGTACCGATTACCGGGTTGGCGTTCCTAAAAAGAAACAGTATAAGCTGATCATGGATGAAAACGGACTTCTGGAAAAACCACAGGTATTTAAGGCGGAAACAAAAGAGTGTGATAACAGAGAGTATTCTTTTGCATATTCACTGCCGCCATATGGAGTTGCAGTATTTACATATTGATATTTTGGATATATTCAGGACGACTTTGCCCCAATTTTTGGAAGAAAAAATATTGATTTTTGTGAAGAGATAGGGTATACTGTATGCGTCTGAAAGTTCAGACAATTACTGATGACGAAGAATCGATAATTGAATCCTGAAAGGAGAATAAAAATGAAAGTATCTAACATTAAAAATGTAGAAAAGTTTTTTGAGGTAGTAGATAGCTGTACAGGTAAAGTTGAGCTTGTAACAGGAGAGGGAGACAGACTGAACCTGAAATCCAAACTTTCCCAGTATGTATCTCTGGCAAATATCTTCTCCGGCGGAGAAATTCCGGAACTGGAAATCGTTGCTTATGAGAAAGAAGATATTGATAAGCTGTTAAACTTTATGATTAACGGCTAAGATGAAAGCAAAGGCGGGGGCATGACAGGTTCATGTCCCCGTTATGTGCCTGCTGAGGTATCTGAATGAAACAGACAGCAGGTGTATATAATAAAAAATAAACAGCTGTGACCAGGGGGTATTTTTACTTCCTGGTCAAATGTACGTTAAATTAATTAAATGAGAAAAGGGGAATAGATTATGACAAAAATTGACATTATCTCCGGTTTTCTTGGTGCCGGCAAAACAACTCTTATCAAAAAACTTCTTCAGGAGGCTTTTCAGGAAGAACAGGTTGTTCTGATCGAAAATGAATTCGGTGAGATCGGTATTGACGGAGGATTTCTGAAAGAAGCGGGAATTGAGATCCGGGAAATGAATTCCGGCTGTATCTGCTGCTCTCTGGTAGGGGATTTCGGTGCATCTCTGAAAGAGGTGATCGAGAAATATCATCCGGACAGGATCCTGATCGAGCCATCCGGCGTGGGCAAGCTGTCTGACGTGATCCGTGCGGTAAAGGATGTACAGGAAGAGACAGGTCTTGTGCTGAATAGCTATACAACTGTGGTAGACGCCAAGAAATGTAAAATGTATATGAGAAACTTTGGTGAATTCTTTAATAACCAGGTAGAGTATGCCGGAGCTATCATCATGAGCAGAACGGATATCGTGGATGAGGAAAAAGCTATGCAGTCAATGGAACTTCTCCGTGAGCTGAATGCCAAAGCTGCCATTATCACCACCCCGATCGAAAAGCTGGATGGAAAGAAGCTTCTTGAAGTAATGGAGCATCCGGTATCCCTGGAGCAGGAAATGATGGATGAGGAGGTATGCCCGGAATGCGGTCATGTACATGAGCACGGACATCATCACCATGAGGAGCACCATCACCACGGGGAACACGAACACCATCATAGCCATGATTGCGATTGCGGCCACGATCACGGGAAACACGAGCATCATCACGACCATGAGTGCGGCTGCGGCCACGATCACGGGGAACACGAACACCATCACGACCATGAGTGCGGCTGTGGTCACGAGCATCACCACCATCATGCAGACGAGGTGTTTACAAGCTGGGGATGTGAGACTGTTAAGAAATATTCCAGAGAAAATCTTGAAAAGATCCTGGAGACTCTTTCTGGATCAGAGGAGTATGGTGTGATCCTTCGTGCAAAGGGAATGCTTCCGGCAGAAGACGGAACCTGGATCTATTTTGATATGGTTCCGGAGGAAACAGAGATCCGCGAGGGTGCGCCGGAATATACCGGACGTCTCTGTGTGATCGGATCAAAATTAAACGAGGACAGGCTGGCGGAACTCTTCGGATTATAAAAGGAGGATGAGGATGAACGAGATTACAGTACCAATTTATCTGCTCACAGGTTTTCTGGAAAGCGGAAAGACCTCTTTTCTGAATTTTACTCTGCAGCAGGATTATTTTTATACAGAGGGAAGAACTCTTCTGATCCTTTGCGAAGAGGGAGAAGTGGAATATGACAAAGCAGTTCTGGAAATGAGCAATACGGTAGTGGAGGTTATTGAAAAAGAGGAAGACCTTACTACAGACCGTCTGGCAGCTATGGATATCCTGTACCAGCCGGAAAGAGTAATTATAGAATATAACGGTATGTGGCTGGTAAGCAATTTTGAAAAAATGGAAAAACCGGCAGGCTGGGGCATAGAGCAGCAGATTACCTGTGTAGATGCCAGCACTTTCCAGATGTATATGGCAAATATGAAATCTATTTTTATGGATATGGTAAGAGGAAGCGACATGGTTGTATTTAACCGCTGCAAAAAAGAAGATCCTCTTGCTACCTACAGAAGAGGAATCAAGGTTGCCAACCAGAGGGCAGAGGTGATCTTTGAGGATGAAGAAGGCGAGCTGGATGATATTTTCCAGGATGAGATGCCTTTTGATGTCAATGCTCCGGTGATCGAGATCCTTCCGGAGGATTATGGTATCTGGTTTGTGGACGCGATGGATCATCCGGAGACTTATGCAGATAAAACTGTGAAATTTAAGGCAAGAGTCATGAAACCAAGAGGAATGGGAAGTAAATTTTTTGTTCCGGGCCGTACCGCAATGACCTGCTGTGCAGACGATACCACGTTTCTGGGCTATGTGTGCAAAAGCGCTTTTGCACCGAAGCTGAATCCGGGACAGTGGGTGGAGGTCACTGCAAAGGTGGGCATTGAAAACCGTATGGAATATCAGGGAGAAGGAATCGTACTTTATGCAGATTTTGTAGAACCCTGCGAGCCGCTGGAAGAAGAAATGGTATATTTTAATTAAGGAGAAAAGGCATGTATTTAGTAGTTGGTCTGGGAAATCCAGGAAGGCAGTATGAAGCCACCCGGCACAACATGGGCTTTGATGTGATCGACCGTCTGGTGGAGGAACACAGGATTCCCCAGGGCGGCGTAAAATTCAATGCCATGTATGGAAAAGGAATCATAGGAGGAGAGCAGGCGCTTCTGATGAAACCTCTTTCTTATATGAATCTGAGCGGAGGCCCTGTAAGGGATATGGCGCATTATTTTAAGATCGATCCGGAAACAGAGATGATCGTGATTTATGATGACATTGATCTGGAACCGGGACAGTTAAGAATCCGGAAGCAGGGAAGCGCCGGAGGCCATAACGGGATCAAGGATCTTATCAAACAGCTGGGAACACAGAAATTTGTCCGTATCAAGGTTGGTGTAGGAGCCAAGCCACAGGGCTGGGATCTGGCAGACCATGTTCTGGGAAGATTTGATACTCAGCAAAGAAAGCTGGTGGACGAGGCGCAGGAGCGCGCGGCAAAAGCTGTGGAAATGATTCTTTCCAGGGGAACAGACGCAGCCATGAATGAGTTCAACAAAAAAACGGGGGTCGTATGAAAACATTTTTGCAGCCTCTGCAAAAGCTTGCAGAGATGGAGGAAATCCAGGCACAGGCGAAAAATAACTGTGGTGTCCTGGCTGTCAGCGGCTGTATGGAGTCCCAGAAGGCACATATGATATATGGGCTTTCCGGGCTCTTTCCATGTCATCTGATTATTTCTGAGGATGAGCGCAGCGCAAAACAGATTTATGAAGATTATCGTTTTTATGAAAAAAATGTTTATTATTATCCGGCCAGGGATCTTCTTTTTTTTCAGGCAGATATCCATGGAAATCTCCTGATTCGTCAGAGAATGCAGGTGATCCGGGCTCTTCTGACTCAGGAGGAGATAACGGTGGTCACAAGCGTGGACGGCTGTATGGACTTTCTGGCGCCGCTTCAGGAAATCCGTGGACAGATCCTTGCTTTTCGCAATGACAGCCAGCTGGATATTGATAAGCTGAAAACAGACCTTGTTGCCATGGGCTATGAACGTGTGGGGCAGGTAGAAATGCCGGGACAGTTTTCCATAAGGGGAGGAATCATTGACATTTATTCCCTTACAGAGGAGAATCCCTGGAGAATCGAGCTGTGGGGAGACGAAATTGATTCCATCCGAAGCTTTGACGCCCAGAGTCAGCGTTCCATTGAGAATCTGGAGGAGATCGTGATCTATCCGGCGGCGGAGCAGCAGGTGGAAAAAAGCGGAATCACATTTCTGGATTATTTTGATCCGGAGCGTTCCATGATATTTCTGGATGAACCGAACCGGCTTACAGAAAATGCAAAAGCGGTGGAAGAAGAATTCCGTCAGAGCTGCCGGAACCGTGAAGAAAAAGGAGAGCAGAATCTTTCGGAAGGCTGGATGTGTTCCTGGGAGGAAGTCTGCCGGAAGCTGAACAGAAGAAACTGTGTGTCTCTTTCTTCACTGGAACCAAAGAGATCCGGATGGAACATCACAGGAGTACACAACCTTACTGTAAAATCTATGAGCTCCTATCAGAGCAGCTTTGAGCTTCTGGTAAAGGATCTGCAGAAATACAAAAAACAGGGTTATCAGATCGTCCTGATGTCCGGATCCAGAACAAGGGCAGAGCGTCTGGCAAAGGACTTGCAGGACGAGGGTCTCAATGCTTTTTACGGGCAGGACAGCGAGCGCATTCTGGAACCCGGAGAGATCATGGTGGTATACGGTCATGCCCGGAAAGGCTTTGAATATCCGCTGGTAAAATTTGCCGTGATAACGGAGACGGATATTTTTGGCAAGGAGCAGAAACCCCGAAAGAAAAAGAAAAATTACAGCGGTCAGAGGATCCAGGACTTTTCAGAGCTGTCCATTGGAGATTTTGTAGTCCATGAAAAACATGGGCTTGGTATTTATAAAGGAATTGAAAAGGTCGAAGTAGACCGGATCGTCAAGGATTATATCAAGATAGAATACCGGGGCGGAAGCAATCTTTATATTCTTGCAACACAGCTGGATTCTCTGCAGAAATATTCCGGCGCAGAGGCGGCAAAAGCTCCAAGGCTGAACAAGCTGGGTGGGCAGGAATGGAAAAAGACAAAATCCAGAGTAAAGGGCGCTGTGCGGAACATCGCGAAAGAGCTGGTAGAACTTTATGCAGTGCGTCAGGAAAAAGAAGGCTATGTGTGCGGACCGGATACCGTATGGCAGAGAGAGTTTGAGGAGATGTTTCCCTATGAGGAGACGGAAGATCAGCTTGCCGCTATCGAGGACACAAAAAAAGATATGGAAAGTACCAAGATCATGGATCGTCTGGTGTGCGGAGACGTAGGCTACGGAAAGACGGAGATCGCTCTCCGGGCAGCTTTTAAGGCGGTACAGGAAAGCCGCCAGGTTATTTATCTTGTGCCAACGACCATCCTTGCCCAGCAGGTTTACAACACCTTTGTGCAGAGAATGAAAGAGTTTCCGGTAAGGGTGGATCTTCTGTGCCGCTTCCGTACTCCTGCTCAGCAGCAGAAGACCATCAGCGATCTGAAAAAAGGTCAGGTGGATATCATCGTGGGAACCCACCGCGTTCTTTCAAAGGATGTGGAGTTTAAGAATCTGGGACTTCTGATCATTGATGAGGAACAGAGATTTGGCGTTGTCCACAAAGAAAAGATCAAGCAGCTGAAAAAAGATATCGACGTTCTCACGCTGACGGCTACTCCGATTCCAAGGACACTTCATATGAGCCTTATCGGAATCCGTGACATGAGTGTGCTGGAAGAGCCGCCTATGGATCGTGTGCCCATTCAGACTTATGTAATGGAGTATGATGAAGAAACAGTTCGGGAGGCAGTAAACCGTGAGCTGCGCCGGGGCGGTCAGGTTTATTATGTATATAACCGGGTCAATGATATTGCGGAGGTGGCACTGAGGCTGTCCAGGCTGCTTCCAGATGCGAGGATTGATTTTGCACATGGTCAGATGAGCGAGCGGGAGCTGGAAGGCGTGATGTTTGCTTTTATTAATGGGGATATTGATGTGCTGGTATCCACTACCATCATTGAGACAGGTCTTGATATTTCTAATGTAAATACCATGATCATCCATGATTCTGACCGTTACGGTCTGTCTCAGCTTTATCAGCTCCGGGGACGTATCGGACGCTCCAACCGGACAGCATATGCGTTTCTGATGTACCGCAAAAATACCATGCTGAAGGAAACAGCAGAAAAAAGGCTTTCTGCTATTCGGGAATATACAGATCTGGGAAGCGGATTCAAGATCGCCATGCGCGATCTGGAGCTTCGCGGCGCAGGGAATCTTCTGGGGGCAGAGCAGCACGGTCATATGAACGCAGTAGGATATGACCTTTACTGTAAGATGCTCAGTGAGGCGGTAAAGGAAGCGAAGGGAATCCATACCATGGAGGATTTTGAGACAACGATCGACCTGACTATGGACGCTTTTATCCCGGATTCCTATATCAGTAACGAATACCAGAAACTGGATATTTACAAAAGGATTGCCGGGATTGAAAATCAGCAGGACTATGACGATATGCTGGAAGAGCTTCTGGATCGTTTCGGAGAGATGCCCAAAGCAGTACTGAACCTTCTGGCTATTGCAAGGATGAAAGCTCTTGCCCACAGGTCTTATGTAACAGAAATCAAACAGCTGGGAAAAGATATGCGGATCACTCTTTATGAAAAGGCGCAGATCGATCCTTCAGGCATTCCTGCCCTGATGCAGAAGTACCGGAGGGGGCTGCAGTTTAAGGCGGAACAGGAACCGAAATTTATTTTTACCCCCCAGGGGCGTGTGCTGGAAGCGCTGACAGAATTTCTGGAAGGGCTGAATCAGCTGGTGGAGGAGTAGTGAAGCTGTAATTGAAGACGCAGGTTTTGCAGAAGGTATTGTGGCAAATATGTGAAAAATCATGTATTTTTGTGTTTCTCCTTGCTCTCAGAGCGAAAAAAGTTTATACTTGTAGCTATGAAATCAGGCTACAATGGAGGATAATATGAAAAAAATATCAAAAAGAGCAGCTGTTGCCGCACTTGCAGGCGTAATGGCTATGGGAATGCTTACAGGCTGCGGTGAGAAAAAATTAGATGGAACCAAAACAGTTGCCACTGTGGACGGAACAGAGATCCCAATGGGTGTACTGAGCATCATGGTACGTCAGAGTCAGGCTCAGACAGAAGCAATGTATGCAAGCTTTATGGGCGGTTCTGATTTTGCTATCTGGGAGACAGAGGCAGAAGAGGGCAAAACATTTGGTCAGCAGGCAGTAGAGCAGTCTCTGGAAGAACTGGAGACCATGTATATCATGAAAGAAAAGGCGGCAGATTATGGTGTGGAGATCACAGAAGAAGATCAGAAAGCCATTGCAGAAGCAGCTGCAGAATTTATAAAGGCCAACAGCCAGGAAACTATTGAAAAACTGGCGGTTACGGAAGATCAGGTAAAAACTTATCTGGAACTTAGAACCTATGAGGCTCGTATGCATGATCCTATTGTGGCAGATGTGGATACAGAAGTATCAGAAGAAGAGTCACAGCAGTCTTCTTTCAGTTACGTAAGTATCAGTACGGCAGATCTTGAAGAAGAGGAAATAAAGAAGAAAAAAGAAGAAGCACAGAAAATCCTGGATAATATGAAAAAAGATCCGGAAGCGGACTTTGACGAGATCGTAAAAGCCGTCAATGAAGAATATACAGCCCTTGACGGAACTTTTGATACGACAGCTCCGGAGGATGAGGATGATGCTTCTTCCAGTTATCCGACCAAGGTGCTGGAGGTACTTAGATCCCTTAAAGACGGAGAAATGGGACCGGATGTGATCGAGACAGACACAGGATATTATGTTGTCAGACTGGATAAGATCAATGATGAGGAAGCTACTGCAGATAAAAAGGATTCCATCATTGAAGAAAGAAAAAGTGAGCTTTATACAGACACTACTGCAAGCTGGAGAGAGGAAGCAGAGATCACTGTAGATAAAAAAGTTCTGAAAACTCTTACCATTACAGACAACAATAAATTTGTCATTTCTGTACCTGAGACAGAAGAAGGTGCAGAAGATACATCAGAGGAGACACCTGCAGAAGAAACCGCAGAGGATGCTGCTTCCGAGGAACTTCCGGAAGATGAGGTACTGGTGCCGGCAGAAGAAGAGGCTGAGGCAGCAGGAGAAGAAACAGCAGAATAAAAGAGATAAAATAAGCAAAGAGGAGCCGGTAGAAGGCTCCTCTTTGTTATATACTAGTTGTCTTCTGAAAAAGAAACATGGATACCATTAACTTCAATGTCTCCCTCCATAGGGATGACCAGACATTTCCGTCCGTCTACGATCTTTGTTTCTACCAGTTCTGCACGGTCAGGATCTACATGGATCACAACATCCGGTGTTTTGATCTCCATCCTTCTGGTATTGGTGATATTGGAAGCCATAAGGGCTGTGTTTTCTCCAGCAGTGGCTTCATAACAGGAATCAAAGGTCTCCAGTTTTTCTTCTTCTATACCGCATTCCTCAAACAGACGTTTTACCTCTGGTTTTGTCAGCACAGCTGGTTCCGGAGCGTCTTTCTGGGCCTCCACCCATTCGTTTAATTTTTCGTGGATGTTCATGACAGTATCGTAGGCGCAGTCTTCACCCAGAGTCTCTTCCACAAGCGCGTTGAAGGAATCTCTCTGTCCTCCGGCAGAAAGTGGTGTGACACATCCAAAAAGTTCATCTACAAAGGTGCTGCGCAGCTGTTCTGCATTTTTGGAATAATAAAGAAGTCCATGGATATCGGTACTTCTGTCATTAAATACCGGAAAGAGAAATCCCAGATCAGGCATTTCCACGATCCAGTCCCGGATGCGGTCTTCAATATGATTGGTTTCCGCATTGTAACAGAGCCCTGCTTTGGACAGCTTCACCGGACAGATGCTGCAGAGGATATGGTCGTAGATCTCGTCAGAGGCATCGAACATATCCATACCGTCAGAGGATCTTCCGGGGATGTCATATACTGCATGGATCAGGATAATGTAATAATTTTCTCCATAGTCATATGACTGGATGACCTTATCATAAAATTCTTCTACAATGGCATCATCCTGAAGCTTGCTTCCACGGAGCTTCATAAGGAATTCCTGAGTTCCGCCTTCTTTTTCCTGGTCCAGAGGAAATTCCATATTGATGAGATTTTTTCCAATGGTTCCGGACAGAGTCTTTTTAAAGATTTCAAAGTATTTGAAGCTTTCTTCCTCGGAAAGGGAGAGAAAAGCTTCTTTTAATTTTGTTTTTTTGTTTTTTTCTCCGTCAACATAGCAGCCGCAGATACGGGTAATGGAACATCTGTCAGGAGTAAACTGCTTTTTGATCTCGGATATTTCTTTTTTATTCATAGAGTAAATGTCTCCTTCTTTATGCAGGGTTCAGGAATCTATTATAGCCTGAAATCCTGTCAGGAGCAAGAGGGGGACGTTCAGAGTCTGGAATTATGAAAGGCTTCATTTTTTCGAGAATGATTATGGAAGATAAAGAAAATATCTGTATTTTTTTTATGGAGACTGTTAAAATGGTATTAATGGGCAGGATTGGTCCATGAGGCAAAAGGAGGGGGCAACTAATGAAAAAAAGGACACTGGCAGTTTTTGCCTGTGCAGCAGTCATCAGCAGTACCGGAATATCCGTGGAAGCTGCAGAAACAGAAAACAGAGAAAATGCCAGGATAGGCATTTCTATTTATGATTTTGAAGATGATTATATGACTTTATACCGCACAGAGCTGGTGCGTTATCTTATAGAGGAATTAGGTTTTTGCGAGGAGAATATCCTGGTGGAGGATGCCGAAAATAATCAGGAGATACAGACGGAACAGATCAGTGGGTTTATTGATCATCAGGTGGATGCCATGATCCTGAATCTGGTACATCCGTCCGGTGCTCCGCAGATCACAGACATGTGCAGTGAAGCAGGAATCCCTGTGGTCTATATCAACCGTCAGCCTTACGGAACAGAAATTGACAGATGGGAAGAGGATGAAATCCCGGCAGCTTATGTAGGTGCAGATGCAAGACAGTCCGGCATATATCAGGGGGAAGAGATTGCAGACACGGAAAATCAAGGAGATATCAACGGAGATGGAACGGTTTCTTATGTTATGATACAAGGAGAGCCAGAAAACATAGATACACAGTACAGATCCGCATATTCGGTGAAGGCTCTGGAGGATGCCGGAATAAAAACAAAAGAGCTTCTGGCAGAAAATGGCAACTGGAACAGAGAACAGGGAACGGACATTGCCAGAAAAGCGCTGGAACAGTTTGGAGATGAAATAGAAGTTATATTCTGCAATAATGATGCAATGGCTATGGGAGCTTTAGACGCAGTCAGAGAAGCCGGGAGAAAAGCAGGGGAAGACATCTGCATTATAGGTGTAGATGCGCTTCCGGAGGCGGTACAGAGCGTAATAGACGGTGAGCTTACAGCTACGGTATTTAACGATTATTTTAGCCAGTCTCATACGGCAGCAGATGCTGCGGCCAGATATCTTCAAGATGGGGAAACAGAGTCTGTAACCATGATCGATTATATAAAAGTAACAAAGGATAATGCAGAATCGATTCTTGAAAGGATCAGCTGAGTAATGACCTGAGGATAAAATCCATTTATAAAATTTCAGCCGCATGGTATAATGAAGGTCAGAATTTGGAGGGAATTGAATGGAACTATATAATGTACTTCTGGTAGATGATGAGGCAGATGTGCTTCTTGCCATGAAGAAAAAAATAAACTGGGAAGCTCTTGGATTCTGTCTTGCGGGGACTGCAGAAAATGGACAGGAGGCTCTGGAGATGACAGAGCAGCTTCATATAGATGTAGTAATGACAGATATCAAGATGCCTTATATGGACGGACTGACCCTTTGCCGCAGACTAAAAGAAAATTATCGTAATATGAAGGTAATCATTTATTCCGGATTTGATGATTTTGAATTTGCACGGGAAGCCGTACATCTGGAGGCAGAAGAGTATCTTCTGAAACCTATCAGCGCAAAGGATATGCAGGAGGTTTTTACCAGAGTAAAGAAAAAACTGGATCAGGAGTATAATGAATACAGAAATCTCAGCAGGCTTTCAGAATACTATAGAAAAAGTCTTCCGGCTATGAGAGAGCAGCTTGTCATGGGAATACTGGAGGGACATCTGACAGGAGATCGGGCAAAAGCTATGATGGAAACCTATGAAATAGACCTGGAAGCTCCGTTTTATGCGGTTTCCATGCTTTATGCAGAGGCAGATATAAAAGGGGAGACAGACCGGGCGGCCCGGTTTCTTACGCTGCCTTTAAAGGATATGGTGCAGGATTATCTTCGAGATAAGATACGCTTTTTCAGTACATCTTTTCTTGACCGGGTGATCGTTGTCTTTCTTATGGACAGACCGGAGAGTATGGAACAGGTCCTTTATCATATGGATCAGATATGTAAAATGGGATTTCGTGTTCTGAAAGCTTCTGTAACAGCGGCTGTAAGTCAGATCTGTACACAGACAGATGCTTTGCATACAGCTTATGAAGAAGCAGCAGGCGCTATGGAATATAAGACTATTCTGGGAAGCGGCCAGGTTCTTTATATTAATGACATTGAACCCTGTTCCAGAGAAACAGATCTTGCAGGAGAGTATGATTTCAGAGAATTAGTCCGTGCAGTTAAGCTGGGGGACAGGACTGAGACAGATACAGCTATCTCCCACTTTATGAAAAGCATCAGAAAAGAGACGATTTCTCCAGGACAGTATCAGCTTCTTTTTATGGAACTTTTATCAGAACTGATGAAGATCATACGTGCATATAAACTTCAGCCTGGTCAGATTTTGGGCGAACATGCAGGCTCCTGGCAGGAATTTTATAAATATATTTCTGTGGATGAACTGGAAAACTGGCTCCAGGAGGTGTGCACAAAACTCCGTCATACCCTTCACCATGAAAGAAGGGATTCTACAGCCCGTCTTACAGAACAGGCAAAAGCGTATATCCGGGAACATTATAAGGAAAATGATCTTTCGGCAGACAGTCTTTGCCGATATCTGAATGTCAGTGCAGCCTATTTTTCTACTATTTTTAAAAGGGAGGTAGGAATGAGTTTTGTGGCCTATCTGACGCAGGTACGCCTGGAGCATGCGGTGGAGCTTCTTCGTACCACGGAGGATAAAACCTATATTATTGCAGCCCAGGTAGGATATACAGAACCAAATTATTTCAGTTATGTATTTAAGAAACAATATGGGATATCTCCGTCCAGATACCGGGCAAATATGGTATCCCAGGAGCAGAAAACAGAATAAAAAGGTTGCTATCCTATGGACTATTTGAAAAATAAATGGAATAAGCTGCGTACATATATCAACAGACGGGAACTTCAGTTTATGCTTTCCGTATCCTTTACTCTGGTGGCTCTGGTAGGAATGGTGTTTATCGGCGCTTTTCTTTATCAGAGTTATGGAAGAGCGGCAGAGGAAATGATGTTCAATGATAACCGCCAGCTGATCAATCAGGTGGAGATCAATCTGAATAATTACCTGCGGAATATGATGAGGATTTCCGATGCCATGTACTATAATGTGATCAAGCAGGTAGACATGAAAACGGATGATATCTCACAGGAACTGGATCTTCTTTATGAGGTGAATAAAGACAGCCTGGTAAGTGTCGCCTGTTTTTCGGAAGACGGAGAACTGATCAGTGCTGCTCCGGTAGGCAGTGTGAAGAAAAATGTAGATATCACAGAACAAAACTGGTTTGCCAATGCCAGGGATAAAATGGAAAACCTGCATTTTTCTGAACTGCACGTACAGAATATATTTGAAAACAGTAATGGACGTTATTATTGGGTAGTTTCCCTGAGCCGGGGTGTGGAGCTGACGACAGAAGGAAAAATGTCAGGAGGGATACTTCTGGTAGATATGAACTTCAGTGGGATTCGTCAGATTTTTACCGAGATCAACAGCCGGGGTCTGGGATATGTTTATCTGGTAAACAGTGAGGGAGAGATCATTTATCATCCGAAACAGAATCTGATCTTTTCCAATATGCTCAAAGAGAATAACAAAACAGCCAGTCAGTACGATGATGGAGTCTATGAGGAAACTTTTCAGGGTGAGGAACGTACTGTGATCGTAAAGACAGTAGGATATACCGGATGGAAGATTGTCAGCGTTACACCAAAGAAAGAACTTCTGCAGGATTTCAGCAGCACTAAGCTGATGGCTGTGATCATTATTATCCTGTCAGTGACTTTAATGGTCTTTGCCAATCAGTTTGTTGCAGTGCGTATCGCAAAACCTCTGAAAAAACTGGAAAATTCCCTGCAGGGAATTGGTGTGGACCGGCAGCCGGATATTTATACAGGAGGCTCTGTGGAGATCCAGCATTTAGGTCAGACTATCCGATCTATGGTGGATCAGCTGCAGCGTCTTACAGATGATATTGTCCGGGAGCAGGAGGAAAAGAGAAAAAGTGAACTGGATGCGCTTCAGTCTCAGATCAATCCTCATTTTTTGTATAATACGCTGGATTCTATTATGTGGATGATTGAAAGCGAGCGCTATGAAGATGCAGTAGCTATGGTAGATTCGCTGGGAAAACTTCTTCGTATCAGTCTTTCAAAAGGGAAAAACATCATTACGGTAGGAGATGAACTGAAGCACGCCAGAAGCTATCTGGACATCCAGAAATACAGATATAAAAATAAGTTTACATCCTTTTTTGATATAGAAGAAGGAATTGAAAAATACAGAACCATTAAACTGATCATCCAGCCGCTTTTGGAGAATGCCATTTATTATGGAATGGAGTACATGGACGGAGAAGGAGAGATCCATATCCGTGCATACACAAGTGGTGAAGATCTTTTTATAGAGGTGGAGGATAATGGACTTGGAATGCCTCAGGAGCAGGTGGAAAGACTGCTGACAGAGAATTCTGAAACAAGGAGCAAAGGATCCGGTATCGGTCTTAAAAATGTCCATCAGCGTATCCGACTGTATTTTGGAACAGAGTATGGCCTGGAGATCACAAGCGAGCCGGATGAAAAAACTGTCGTGCGTATCCATCTGCCAAAAACAGAGGAGACTTCTCCGGGAGAAGGAGGAAACATACCATGAAAAAGAAACGGTACCAGTGGCGGATCGGAGGAGTTCTCCTTACGGCGGCAGTGATACTGGGCGGCCTTTATTACTATGGGATCTTTGCACGGCAAAGCGAACGTCCTGCAGTTTATTCTGTGATTCTTTATCAGAATACAAATGATGAGTGGGCTACTTTTGTGGAAGGGACAGAACAGGCTGAGGAGGATCTGGACATTGATGTAAATTATGTTTATCTTGCCAGAGATGATACGGCACAGGAGCAGGCGGCAGCTGTCCGCAGAGAGATCCAGGCTGGTTCTTCCGGGATTCTGCTGGCTCCTGTGGATACTGAAGAAGTACAAAAGGTTCTGGAATCGATGTATTTTACAGTTCCTGTACTGTGTGTGGAAACCGGAGCCGGAGATTCATTTCCTGTACTGCGCACAGATGACAGGGCTATGGGAAAGGCCATGGGAGAAGCGATTCTTGAGGATATGGACAAAAACGGAAGTCAGAGAAAAGTAGTCATCCTGACTGAATATATGGAAAGAGACAGCGTCAGGCTCAGATATGAAGGGCTGAGAGAAGCCCTGGAAAAGGCAGATGACAGTGTGATTATAGAAGAACGGGAACGGATTCATGAAGACTTTGGACTGGGGCGTTTTATCAAATCTGTATTTTATGATGATCCGCCATATCTGGTAACTCTGGATAAATATATGACAGAACAGGCAGCTGCCGCATGGACAGGATACAGACAGGAAAATGAAAAGAAGGAACTTTTCTGCAGGATCTATGGAATTGGAAATACTGCCCGTACAGTAAATGAACTGGATAATGAAAATATTGCAGCTTTGATGTATCAGAATGAATTTAATATGGGATATCAGGGAATTACCTATCTGACACAGAAGCACAGAGAAAAATGGCTGAAGAAAAATACAGCCATCAGTTACAGGATAGTCACAAAGAAATCTTTGTATGAAGATGAAAATGAGAGACTGCTGTTTTCGAATACCTGACAGGGAGGGGGAGATAATGCTGAACAGAAGAATAAAGGCCGTATTTTGGGGATCGATCCTTATTCTTTCATTTTTGGGAGGATGCGGGACAGAGGAAGAAGCCGGCCAGGAAGAACTCAAAAGTCTTAAGATAGGCATAAGCGTTTATGATCAGTATGATACCTTTATGGCAGAAGTTCTCTCTCAGCTGCAGTCTTATGCCAGAGAAAAAGAAAAAGACTGGGGAATTCCGGTTACTCTTGATATTCAGGATGCAGATCAGGATCAGCTTCAGCAGAATAAACAGATGGAAGACTTCATTGAAGAGGGATGCGACCTTGTTTGTATTAACATGGTAGACAGGACAGATGCCTCATCCATTATTGAAAAAGCCAAGAGCAATGATATACCGGTGATCTTTTATAACCGGGAACTGGTAAAGGAGGATCTCGAACGTTGGGAAAAGCTTTATTACGTAGGAGCAGATGCTTTCCAGTCAGGAGAGATGCAGGGTCAGATACTTGTGGAGCAGTGTGAAAAAGATTTTGCAGGCATCGATAAAAATGGTGACGGCATCCTTCAGTATATCATGCTGGAAGGGGAAGCAGGGCATAACGATTCCATGATCCGCAGTATGTCTGTAATCAAAGAGATCACGGACAGTGGCTATGTAGTAGAAAAGCTTGCAGATGAGATCGCCAACTGGAACAGGGATCAGGCTGCCAATAAGATGGCATCATTTATCGATGACTACGGAGACAGGATAGAAGTCATCCTGGCCAATAATGATGATATGGCACTTGGAGCTGTTGATGCTTTGAAAGACCGCGGTATTGCTCCGGGAACAGAGCAATGGCCTGTGATACTTGGAATTGATGGAACAGATGTAGGCAGAAAGGCTGTGGAAAAGGGAGAATTTCTGGGAACTGTACTGAATGATGCCAGAGGACAGGCAAGGGGAATGATAGAACTTGCCTGGTCTATTGTATCAGATAAGCCTTTGGATTCTGAACTGGAGCTCCAGGAGGGAAAATATATAAGACTTCCTTATCAGAAAGTTACTGGTGAGAATCTCAGTGAAATACAGGCCGATCAGGCCAGGTAAACAATGACAGGCGGAGATGCCTGCATAAATCAAAAAAAGGGAGCGTCGGACGGCGCTCCCGTAATACAAGGAAGGTGAAGGTTTTAGCCCTCAATGGCGATATAACCGGTATTTTCTACTTTTTTCGGAACTTTCTTCGGTACGGAAAGTCTCAGGATACCATCTTCATATTTGGCATGGATATCTTCCTGGGTGACATCATCACCTACATAAAAGCTTCTGCTCATAGTGCCGGCATAGCGTTCTCTGCGGATGTAATTTCCTTTCTTATCCTGTTCATCTTTGTCCAGTCCTTTTGCTGCAGATAAGGTAAGGTAGCCGTCTTTCAGCTGAACCTTGATCTCGTCTTTCTTAAATCCCGGAAGATCTACATCAAGTTCATAGCTGTTGTCTTTTTCACGGATATCTGTCTTCATCATATTCTGTGCATGTTTTCCGTACAGAGGATTTTTTTTGCCCCAGAAGTTATCATTGAATCCAAAGTTCATCCAGTCATCATCAAATAAGTTTTCTCCAAAAATACTAGGCATCAACATAAGTCATCTCTCCTTTTTTATTTATCTATGTTAATATGTTGTTATAGCGGAACCGGGAGGTTTCAGGAAATTCAGGATACTTTGTATCCTTTTTGTTTCCCTTCCTTTGTTCTAGCTGTAATATAACATA
>ULYF01005644.1_pt1 | contig 39876 bp, 34 predicted proteins | sample 1961941 | NCBI WGS metagenome assembly ULYF01 (sample SAMEA4835857, study PRJEB28245) | human gut metagenome | biome: gut microbiome; material: fecal sample | place: Denmark | collected 2008 | reverse complement strand
AGGGTCAAAGCAAACCACCGGCTAAGCCGGTGGTCGTGATTGTTGTTTTTATTTTCTGAAAATCCCACAAGAATTATTTTAAGGAAAACATATTTTTTTTTAGTGTCAGTTTGTGTTGAAAAACAAAATCGCTTGTGATACAATCTTGAAGATTTAGGATAAAACAAGAGAAAGGGAGATTGTATGAAAGCATTTCTGATATTAGAAGATGGCCATGTATTTACAGGAACAAGTATTGGCTCTACAAGGGAAGTTATCAGTGAGATCGTTTTTAACACTTCCATGGCAGGTTACCTGGAAGTTATGTCAGACCCAACTTATCTGGGACAGGCAGTTTGTATGACGTATCCGTTAATTGGAAATTACGGAATCTGTTATGAAGACCAGGAATCCAGAAGCACATGGGTTGACGGAGTGATCGTCCGTGAATTATCTCGTATCCCAAGCAACTTCAGATGCGTGGACACAATCCAGCATTTCTTAACAAAACATGATATTCCAGGTATTGCCGGAATTGATACCAGAGCCCTGACCAGAATTTTACGTGAAAAAGGTACCATGAACGGTATGATTACTGTTGAGGAAAATTATGATCTGAACACAATCATCCCACGTTTAAAAGCATATAAAAAAGAAAATGCTGTAGAAACAGTCAGCCGCCGCGAAAAGAAGCTTGTAAAAGGCAATGGAGCAAAGGTTGCACTGATGGACTTTGGAGTAAGAAAAAGTCTTGTGGAGGCTCTTACAGAGAGAGGATGTCAGGTAACCGTATATCCGGCACAGACTTCCGTAGAAACAATTCTGAAAGATGCTCCGGATGGAGTCCTTCTCAGCAATGGTCCTGGGGATCCGAAAGCAAATCCTTCTATTATAGAAGAAATAAAGAAACTTTATGAATCTGAAATTCCTGTTATGGGAATTGGTCTTGGACATCAGCTTATGGCTCTTGCAGCAGGCGGAGACACCCGCAAGATGAAATGCGGACACAGAGGCAGCAACTATCCGGTAAAAGGACTGGAGACAGGAATGACCTATATTTCTTCTCAGAGTCATGGATATGAAGTAGATGCGACTGTACTGGAAGAGAGGAATATTGCGAAAGCTTCTTTTGTAAATGTAAACGATGGCACAAATGAAGGTCTGGACTATATCGGAAAGAAAATCTTTACCGTTCAGTTCCAGCCGGCAGCCAGCGAAGGTGTACAGTATACAAGTTTCTTATATAATAAATTTGTGGAAATGATGGGAGGGAATAAATAATGCCAAAGATAAAAGACATTAAAAAAGTACTTGTTATTGGTTCCGGTCCGATCATTATTGGTCAGGCTGCAGAGTTTGACTATGCGGGAACACAGGCATGCCGTGCTCTCAAAGAAGAGGGAATCGAAGTTGTACTTCTGAACTCCAATCCTGCCACTATCATGACTGATAAAGATATGGCTGACAGGGGATATATCGAACCTCTGACAGTTGAGGTTGTGGAACAGCTGATCATCAAGGAAAAACCGGACAGCGTTCTTCCTACACTGGGCGGACAGGCAGGTCTGAACCTTGCCATGGAGCTTGCTGAAAGTGGATTTTTGAAGGAACATAATGTTCGTCTGATCGGTACTACTCCGGATACTATCAAAAGAGCTGAGGACCGCCAGGCATTTAAAGACACCATGGAAAAAATCAATGAGCCGATTGCAGCGTCCAAAGTAGTGACAACTGTTGAAGACGGTGTGGCATTTACCAATACCATTGGCTATCCGGTTGTTCTTCGTCCGGCATACACACTTGGCGGAAGCGGCGGCGGTATTGCATACAGCGAGCCTGAGCTGAGAGAAATTCTTGAAAACGGTCTTCGTCTTTCCCGTGTAGGAGAGGTTCTTGTTGAGAGATGTATTTCCGGATGGAAAGAGATTGAATATGAAGTGATCCGTGACCGCGCAGGAAACTGTATTACAGTCTGCAACATGGAAAATGTTGACCCGGTTGGCGTACACACAGGAGACTCTATTGTAGTTGCTCCTACTCAGACACTTGGTGCGAAAGAATGCGATATGCTTCGTACCTCTGCCCTGAACATTATTACAGAGCTGGGTATCACAGGCGGATGTAACGTACAGTTTGCTCTTCATCCGGAAAGCTTTGAATATTGTGTTATTGAGGTAAACCCGCGTCTGAGCCGTTCCTCCGCACTTGCAAGTAAGGCGACAGGATATCCGATTGCAAAGGTAGCATCCAAGATCGCGCTGGGTTATAATCTGGATGAAATTCCAAATGCTGTTACAGGAAACACATTTGCAAGCTTTGAGCCAACAATTGACTACTGTGTAGTAAAGGTTCCGAGACTTCCGTTTGATAAATTTATCACAGCAAAAAGAACTCTGACCACTCAGATGAAAGCAACCGGTGAGGTTATGAGTATCTGTACCAGCTTTGAGGGTGCTTTAATGAAAGCGCTCCGTTCTCTGGAACAGCATGTGGACTGTCTGCAGTCTTACGACTTCAGCGCCCTGACAGAAGAGGAGCTTCTGGAAGAACTGAAGGTTGTGGATGACCGCCGGATCTGGAAGATCGCAGAGGCGATCCGCAAGGGTATTCCGCAGGATTCTATTTATGAAATCACAAAAATCGACCGCTGGTTTATTGACAAGATTGCAGTGATCGTTGAGATGGAAGATGCTTTGCAGCATCAGGAACTGAATGAAGAGCTTCTTCTGGAAGCAAAAAGTATGGAGTTCCCGGATAATGTGATCGCGCGTATGACTGGCAGATCAGAGGATGAGATCAAAGCTATGCGCCAGGAGTATGGAATCAAAGCTGCCTATAAGCTGGTAGATACATGTGCCGGTGAGTTTGAGGCAGCCACACCATATTACTATTCCGTATATGGCGATAAAGAAACAGAAAATGAAGCAGTAGCTACACCGGATAAGAAGAAAGTCCTGGTACTTGGTTCCGGTCCGATCCGTATCGGTCAGGGTATTGAGTTTGACTTCTGCTCTGTACACTGTACATGGGCATTTGCAAAAGAGGGCTATGAGACGATCATTATCAATAACAACCCGGAGACAGTCAGCACAGACTTTGATATTGCCGATAAGCTGTATTTTGAGCCGCTGACTCCTGAGGATGTAGAAAATATCGTAAATATCGAAAAACCAGATGGAGCCGTTGTGCAGTTTGGCGGTCAGACAGCCATCAAGCTGACAGAAGCACTTATAAAGATGGGTGTTAAGATCCTTGGTACATCTGCAGAAGATGTAGATGCGGCAGAAGACCGTGAGCTCTTTGACGGAATTCTTGAGCAGTGCCAGATTCCTAGACCAAAGGGAGATACAGTATTTACTGCAGAAGAGGCGAAAGAGGTTGCCAACAGACTGGGTTATCCGGTACTGGTACGTCCTTCCTATGTTCTTGGCGGACAGGGTATGAGAATTGCAGTCAGTGATGAGGATGTGGAAGAATATATTGGCATTATCAACCAGATCGCACAGGATCATCCGATCCTTGTAGACAAATATCTCATGGGTAAAGAGATTGAGGTAGATGCTGTATGCGACGGTGAAGATATCCTGATTCCTGGTATCATGGAGCATATTGAACGTGCAGGTATCCATTCCGGTGACAGTATTTCTGTATATCCGGCACAGACTATCAGTGAAAAAGCAAAGGAGACTATTGCAGAATATACACGTCGTCTGGCGAAAGCACTCCATGTAGTAGGAATGATTAACATCCAGTTTATTGTCTGCGGTGAAGATGTATATGTGATTGAGGTAAATCCTCGTTCCAGCCGTACCGTTCCTTATATCAGTAAGGTGACAGGCATTCCGATCGTTCCGCTGGCAACAAAGGTGATTCTGGGTTACAAGCTGAAGGATATGGGATATGAGCCTGGACTTCAGGCAGAGGCAAAACATATTGCCATCAAGATGCCGGTATTCTCCTTTGAGAAAATCCGTGGTGCAGATATCAGCCTTGGACCGGAAATGAAATCTACCGGTGAGTGCCTTGGTATTGCGGAAACATTTAACGAAGCTCTCTATAAAGCATTTATCGGAGCTGGTATCAAACTTCCGAAGCACCGCAATATGATCATCACTGTAAAAGAAGAGGATCACCAGGAGGTAGTTCCGATTGCAAAACGTTTTGAGGCTCTTGGTTATCGTATCTATGCTACAAGAGGAACAGCTAAGGTTCTGAAGGAAAACGGTATTAAAGCGATCCGCACCAACAAGCTGGAGCAGCCTGCGCCGAACCTTATGGATCTGATTCTTGGACACAAGATTGATGTGGTCATCGATACTCCGCCTCAGGGTGTTGAGCATCAGAAAGACGGTTTCGTGATTCGAAGAAATGCGATTGAGACAGGCGTCAATGTACTGACCAGTCTGGATACAGCAGAGGCGCTGGTAACAAGCCTTGAAAATACTGACCTGAATAATCTGACACTGATCGACATTGCCACGATCGACAACAGATAATTAAAATACCGGGGGAATTGCTGAAAAAGCAGCTCCTCCGGTTTTTTCTTTACGGAAAAGAAAATCTGTAATATACTTATGGTATCGTCAGTATACAAGGAGAAATGTACCTTGTACACCGGCGCCAGTCTAAATAAAGAAAGGAAATCAAAATGAATATCATTGAATTTTTAAAAGCGGTGTTCCTTGGTATTGTAGAGGGAATCACAGAATGGCTTCCCATCAGCAGTACCGGACATATGATACTCGTTGACGAATTCATCAAACTGGATGTTTCTCATGAATTTAAGGATTTTTTCCTGGTGGTGATCCAGCTGGGAGCCATACTGGCTGTGGTGGTACTTTACTGGAATAAGCTGTGGCCTTTTTATATTCGTCCTGTATCTAAAAAAACACGGATGGCTATTGCAAAGCAGCCGGCTGCTGTACGGGGGCTTATGACTTTTGTAGAAAAGTTCTGTGACAAGGATAAATGGATTCTGTGGTTCAAGATCCTTGTTGCCTGTCTTCCGACTATTGTGATTGCACTTCCTTTTAATGACGTGATAGAAGAAAAGTTTAACAATTATGTGGTTGTTGCCATTGCTCTGATCGTTTATGGTGTGATCTTTATTTTTATTGAAAATTATAACAAAAAAAGACGCCCTGTCTGCAGATCGCTTCAGGATATGAGTTTTAAAACTGCTTTTTTGATCGGTGTGTTCCAGGTTCTTTCAGTGATCCCGGGAACATCCAGATCGGGATCTACCATCATTGGAGGAATCCTGGTGGGAACCTCCAGAACAGTTGCGGCAGAATTTACCTTTTTCCTTGCGATTCCTGTTATGGTGGGAGCAAGCCTTCTCAAACTGGTAAAATTCGGTTTTGCATTTACTTCAAGTGAGATTATGATTCTGATCACAGGTATGGTAGTAGCATTTATCGTATCGATCCTGGCAATCAAATTTCTGATGGGATATATCAAAAAGCATGATTTCAAAGTGTTTGGATGGTACAGGATCGTGCTGGGTATTCTTGTACTGGGATACTTTTTCGGAAAGAATCTTCTGGCATAAGAATGGATAATATTTGGGGGAAAAGCAGGCTGACTGAAAATAAGCAGACAGCAGCCGGAAATGGAGGTACATACTTATGGGAAAATATGTGATGGCAATGGATCAGGGAACAACCAGTTCCCGTTGTATTCTGTTTGACAAGGCAGGAAATATCTGCAGTCTGGCTCAAAAGGAGTTTGCGCAGTATTATCCGAAACCAGGATGGGTAGAACATGATCCCCATGAAATCTGGTCTTCTCAGATGGCAGTAGCTATTGAGGCTATGGGGCGTATTGGGGCAGATGCCGGAGATATTGCAGCGATCGGTATTACCAATCAAAGGGAAACTACCATTGTCTGGGATAAAAGAACAGGGAATCCTGTGTATCCGGCAATCGTCTGGCAGTGCCGCCGTACAGCGGATATGATAGAAGAGCTGGAAAAAGATGGGTTTGCAGATAAGATCAGAGAAAAAACAGGCTTAATTCCGGATGCATATTTTTCAGGTACCAAGATTAAATGGATCCTGGATTATGTAGACGGGGCACGGGAAGCAGCAGAAAGAGGGGAACTTCTTTTTGGAACAGTAGATACCTGGCTGATCTGGAAACTTACCAAGGGTCAGGTCCATGTTACAGATTATACAAATGCTTCCCGTACAATGTTATTTGATATCTATAAAAGACAATGGGATGAGGAGATTCTGGAAAGACTTCAGATTCCCCGATCCATGCTGCCGGAGGTGAAACCCAGCAGCTGTATCTACGGATATACCAATGAGAATCTGATCGGCGGCAGGATCCCTATTTCCGGTGCAGCAGGAGATCAGCAGTCAGCGCTTTTCGGACAGTGCTGCTTCAATGCCGGAGATGTGAAGAATACATATGGAACAGGCTGTTTTCTTCTGATGCATACAGGAGAAACGGCGGTAAGATCAGAAAACGGACTTCTTACTACGATTGCAGTAAATCCCGACGGAACTCCGGGGTATGCTCTGGAGGGAAGCGTGTTTGTAGCAGGTGCTGCTATTCAGTGGCTGCGAGATGAGGTGAAGATTCTGGACAGCGCACCGGAATCAGAATTTTATTGTCTTTCAGTTCCGGATACCAACGGGGTTTATGTGGTACCGGCTTTTACAGGTCTTGGAGCACCTTACTGGGATCAATATGCCAGAGGTGCGATCCTGGGTCTTACCAGAGGCGCAGGAAAAGCACACCTGATAAGGGCTACGGTAGAATCCCTTGCATATCAGGTAACGGATGTGATCCGTGCTATGGAAAGAGATTCCGGCATGAAATTAAATTCTCTCCGTGTAGATGGAGGGGCAAGTGCAAATAATTTCCTGATGCAGTTTCAGTCAGATCTTCTGGACGCCCAGGTGGTACGTCCAAGCTGTATCGAAACTACAGCTCTGGGAGCGGCCTACCTGGCAGGACTTGCAGTAGGCTTTTGGAAAGATGCGGCTGAGATACAGAAAAACTGGAAGCAGGAAAGAGCATTTTCTCCGTCCATTACAGAAGAAAGCAGAAAGAAACTTCTTAAAGGATGGAAAAAAGCAGTTGCCTGTACTTTTCAGTGGGCAAAAGACGAAATATAAGTTTAATGGATCCTGTGGTGACGGATCCGGAAAGGCAGGTTGAATCAACATGAAAAATTCTATGAAAGTGTTATTGACAGTCAGTGCAGCAGTGGTTTTGACTTTTTCAGGCTGCGGCAAGTCTTCTGAGACAGAGCCTGAACCGGCAGCACCTGCCGCGGTACCTACCGCAGCACCTACTGCAGTTCCGATAACGGCCACCCCGGCTCCTACATCTACCCCGGCCCCACGCTCAATTGGAGAAAAGAACCCAAAATCAAAATATGTATATCTGACAAACAATCTGAATACAAGAATCCGGGAATTCTATCTGATGGTATCAGGGGATGAAGACTGGGGAGAAAATCTGATTCCATCTGAAACCTCTGTAAAAAAATCAGAACAGGTACAGCTGTTTTATACACCTGAATCAGAAAACGATGAAAATGAAATGGATTCAGAAGATGAAACTGAGGACAGCAAGATCTTTTATGATATGAAGATTGTAACTGCTGAGGGAGATATTTATGAAATCTACAGTATAGAATTAGGTGATATGGAAAAAGCATCCCTGACTTATGATCAGGAAATGGGGATTGCCTATCTTCGCTATATGAGCCTGGCTGATAAAAAGGAAAAAGATACAAAAGAGAATTCACAGCAGACAGGGGCGTCTGACGATTATTCAGAAGAAGATGATTCCGATGATGAAAGCTCTGACGATGGAAACAGTGACGGCGGAAATTATGATGATGGAAGTTCTGATAATGGAAGCAGTGACGACGGAAGCTATGACGATGGAAACTCCGATAGTGGAAGCAGTGACGACGGAAACTCTGATAGCGGAAATGGCGATGATGGAAGCTCTGATGATGGAAATTATGATGACGGAAGTAGTGATGATGGAAGCTCTGATGATGGAAACTATGATGACGGAAATTACGATGACGGGAGCGATGATGGTATGGTAGATGCCGGAGGCGGAAGTGATGACGGTTATTATGATACGGCAGAGTAAGAACTATAAAATAAATCAAGATTTATAACAAAAAAAGTTCGTATGTTTATGTGATCGTAAAGATGATACACAGGGTATACGAACTTTTTTTAGAAAAGACGGAGTTATAAATATAATATTTCCCCTGTACGGTCAGAGTTACATCCCGATTGAAGCTCCAGAACTGTTTTGAATTCTCTGGAACGGACAATTTCAATCAGAGCTGAAAATCCGGGCTTTTCTATGGAGTCCTTTTCCATTACAAGGAACATGGGGATCTTTTTAACTGGAACAAAATCCAGATCTGTTAATTGAAAAGCAACAGAACCTGAACCAAAGGCGGTATCTGCCTGTTGGCTGATCACTGCATTTGCAGTAGACAGATCTGATACATGTTCTTTCTGATAACCGTTGATCCTTTCTGGAGAAGTATTTGTTTCTTTTAGAAGAATATCCAGATACATTCTTCCTGTACTTCCTTTTTCTCTGTTGGCAAGGGTGATCTCCGGCTGTACCAGATCTTCGGCGGAAAAAACATTCCGGGGATTGCCCTTCCGGACATAAAATCCCAGATCATATTCATAGAGAAGAAGGGCGGCCGTGGAAACTCCGGGAAGGAGAGACGGTATATGTTCGGGAAGAATCCCGGCGGTAGTGGCATGGACTTTCTTAAAATAAAGAGAGTAAATCCCGTTGTAGGTATTCAGATGGGAATGCAGTACCGGAAGACCGGAGGGATGCACGGACATCTGATCGATGAGGTATTCCAGGGCAGGGGATGCCTGACCGCTGATAATAAGGCCACTGGAGTAAAGAAGGTAGTCTCGTTTTAAGAGAGAGCTTTCCGGCTGAAAGTTCGGGAATGGAAGAGACGTATCCTGCAGAGAAGGGGTTCCTTTCTGAAGATACCGGGAAAGCTGCTCTTCACTGATCCGCAGCTGTTTGCCGATTTTGGAGGATTCCAGTTCTCCCCGCTTGACCAGTTCATAGACCGTAGTCTTTTTGACTTTCAGACGTTCTGCTACCTCCTGAGCGGTATATAATTTATTCATCAATTCCTACCATAACATTAGTGGCTTTGATTACTGCATAGGCGTCAGATCCGACTTCAAGACCAAGCTCTTCCACTGCCGCGCAGGATATGGTTGCAACAATGATATTTCCGCCTCCGATATCAATGGAAACAATGGAATTTACAGCTCCGTTGTTGATACTGACGACTTTTCCCTTTAACTGATTTCTTGCGCTTAATTTCATGATTTTTCTCCTTGTTTTTTATTTTTTTTTAGAAAAAATATGATTGATTTTTTTTACTATAGCACAGATGAAATAAATTGACAAGAATAGTGTTCTGATATAAAATGAATAAAACATAACAAAACAGAACTAAAACAGACAAAGGAGAAGGCAAATGAAGAAAAAACTGGCGGTTATTGCACTTGCAGGAATGATGGCGGCAGGATTTACGGCAGGAAATGTACAGGCGGCAGAACCGGGCGGAGAGCTTTATGTTTTTATTGCAGCCAGCCTTGCCAATGCAATGGAAGAAATACAGAAGGATTTTAACCAGAAATATCCGGATGTGGAAATTTTTTATAATGCGGACAGTTCCGGTACTCTTCAGACGCAGATCGAGGAAGGATCCAGATGCGATATCTTTTTTTCGGCAGCAACGAAACAGATGGATGCGCTTGTGGAAGAAAAGCTTGCGAAGGAAGATTCTGTTGTAGATCTTCTGGAAAATAAGGTCGTGCTGATCAAGCTGAAGGATGCTGAAACTGAGGTGACAGGATTTGAGAATATCACAGAGGCTGAAAATCTGGCTCTCGCAGGGGAGGATGTTCCTGTGGGACAGTATGCCAGAGAAATCTTTACCAATCTTGAAATCATGGATCAGGTAGAAGAAATGGAGATCAATGAGGGCAAAAATGTAACGGAGGTTCTGGCGGCAATTACGCAGGGAAGCAATGAGGTTGGGGTCGTATATGCAACAGATGCGGCTTCTGTTGCCGATCAGGTGGAAATTATTGCGGAGGCTCCGGCAGAAGCTCTTGAAACTCCGGTTCTATATCCGGTGGGACTTACAGAAGATCAGGAGGCGTCTTCGGCAGAACAGGAGGCGGCAGAGGTGTTTCTTGAGTATCTCCAGACAGAAGAGGCTATGAAAGTTTTTGAGGAGTATGGATTCAGCCCTTACACTGAGGAAAAGGAAGAGGCTGACGCAGAGGAAACAGCTGAAACCACAGAAGAGGAAGCAGCAGAATAAACGGAGAAAGCTATGGGAGAGTTTATGCGGGAGATTAACTGGTCTCCTCTGTGGATTTCCCTGAAAACAGGCGCGGTGGCTACGGTCATCGCGTTTTTTCTGGGAATCTGGTGTGCCAGAAAAATCATGAAAATGAAACCGGTGTCCAGGGCAGTGCTGGATGGTATTTTAACAATGCCTCTGGTACTGCCTCCGACAGTTGCCGGTTTTTTTCTGCTGATCATTTTCAGTCTCAGGAGACCCTTTGGAAAGTTTCTTCTGGAGAATTTTGATTTTAAGATCGTGCAGACCTGGAAAGGCTGTGTGGTGGCAGCCGCAGTGATCGCCTTTCCTTTAATGTACCGGAATGCAAGGGCGGCCTTTGAACAGGTGGATGTAAACCTGATACATGCAGGTCAGACCCTTGGAATGAGTGACCGTAAGATTTTCTGGAAAGTGATCATGCCCACAGCGGCTCCGGGAATCGCATCCGGTACGGTGCTGGCTTTTGCCAGAGCCATTGGGGAATATGGAGCTACATCCATGCTTGCAGGAAATATCCTGGGCAAGACCAGAACGGTTTCCGTTGCCATTGCCGCAGAGACTGCGGCAGGAAATTATGATGTGGCAGGCTTCTGGGTAGTGGTGATCGTTGCATTGTCTTTTGTGATCGTGGCGCTGATTAATATTGTATCCGGAAGAGGAATGAAGAGCAGAAGATGGATCTGAAAACAGACAAGAGGAAAAAAAAACATGTCCATTTATGTAAATATAGAAAAGAAATTTAAAGGTTTTTCCCTGAAGGTAAAGTTTAATACAGAAAGTGCATCGACAGGTATCCTTGGAGCTTCCGGAAGCGGAAAGAGCATGACGCTCCGCTGTATTGCCGGAATTGAGACTCCGGATCGAGGCGAAATTCTGGTCAATGGAAAAATACTTTTTGATTCAGAGAAAAAGATCAATCTGAAGCCCCGGGAGCGCCATGTGGGGTATCTGTTTCAGAATTATGCGCTTTTTCCGACTATGACGGTTTATGAAAATATAAGCTGCGGCTTTCGCGGCGAAAAAAAACTCCGGGATGAAAGAATCAGAGACTTTATAGACAGATACCATCTGAAGGGACTGGAAAAACACTTGCCTTCTCAGCTTTCCGGAGGGCAGCAGCAGAGAGTGGCTCTGGCAAGAATGATGATCGGCGAACCGGAGGTAATCCTTTTGGACGAGCCTTTTTCTGCTTTGGACGGGTTTCTGAAAGATGTACTCCAGAGAGATATGCAGGATTTTCTGCAGGAATATCAGGGAGACATGCTTATGGTTACCCACAGCCGTGATGAGGCTTTCCGCTTCTGCAGGGAGCTGATGCTTCTGAAAGAGGGAAAGACACTGACTTTCGGAAAGACCAGGGAGCTTTTTGAGCAGCCGGGGCTTGTAGAGGCAGCCCGGCTTACCGGGTGCAAGAATTTCTCCAGAATTGAAAAACTGGGATCCCGGTATCTTTTTGCACTGGACTGGGGGATTTCTCTCAGGACGGAGCAGGAGATTCCGGAAGAAACTTCTTATGTGGCGATCCGTGGACACTGGATTCAGGGAAGGGAATCAGATGGAGAAAACTGCATTCCGTTTCAGCCGGCAGAATATGTGGAAAATACATTTGAGCATCAGTATCTTGTTCAGACTCCCGGAATGGAAAAGGACACCGTGCTGTGGTGGATGTGTCCAAGGGACAGCTTCCGGGAGACAGAAGAGCGGCACCTTCCGGAATATCTGTATCTGCCTCCGGAGCATCTGATGCTACTGAAATAATAAAGCTTATAGAGTAATACATATTGACAAATTCTGGTTTTTTATTGTACTATAATAATGTAGTATAAGATGCGGTGAGGAAAGAAGAAAATGAAATATAATTTATCAGAATCAGAGTATGAGATAATGAAATTCATATGGGAACAGGGGGATAATATCAGTTTTAATGATATTATGGAATATACTCAGAAAAAAGGACATACATGGAAAAAACAGACTGTGCAGACATTTTTGACGCGGTTAATTGATAAGGGAGTATTAAAAGCTGAAAAAGTGGGAAACAAACGATACTATTCACCGTCAACTACAGAAACAGAGCATATTTGTAAGTGGACGCATGAATTTTTGAAAGCAGACTTTGGAGGATCATTGAAAAACTTTATGCTTGCATTTACAGGTGGAAATTCTCTTACAGAAGAAGAGGCCAGGGAACTGCATGAATTTCTGGACGAATAGAAAAGGAAGATGTCGGTGAATAATTTATTATTATTTATGTCTATAAGTGGAACTGTTGCGTTTGGAATGTATTTTCTGTGCAGGAATTTTCTTAAGGAAAAGTTGGCGCCTGGTTACAGATATATACTTTTAAAATTGATTATGTTATTTTACCTGCTTCCTTTTCCTCTGTTAAGCAGTAATATCAGAAAGGCGATTGGAAGGCTGTATGGCAATGAAGCTTTGATAAATGGCTATACTTTTGGGAAAAACTATCGCCATTTAAGCAGAGGCAAGTTTTTTTATATAATAGATAAGCAAACAATGATACCTGATTACAGGGGCATATTTTGGATATGTGTCATTGTATGGGGAGGAATGTGTGCGCTTTATCTCGGGAATTTTGTTTATCACAAAATAAAATTAAAAAAAATAAGACAGTATGCAGTAGGGGAATGTGCTACAGTTGTTCCTTATCTGAATAAAGAGTATGAGATGATTATGCATAAACACAGGGTTAGGATTGTGTTTATGCCAATGCACACAGAAGCTTTTACATATGGATTTTTTTCTTCTGTAATTGCTGTTCCTGTGGATTTAGACAGTGAATCGATATCATATGTTTTAAAGCATGAATTGACGCATATTAGGAGAAGAGATATTTGGATTAATTTTTTTGCATATTTAGCAGTAGCTATTCACTTTTATAATCCATTTATCTATCTGTTCTATAAAGAGATTATGAAAACAGCCGAACTGAGTTGTGATGAACAGACTCTGAAAAATGCGGACAGGGAAGAAAGGGTAAGATATGGACATATGCTGATAGAACAGGCATGCAGGCGGTCAAATAAGTATTTTATAATGGGATTTTCAAAGCAACAAAATAAAGAGATAAAGGAGCGTGTTTCTATGATTAAAACAAAACCAGTAAGGAAATGGTATCTGGCTGCAAGTCTGGCAGTGATTATTTTTCTGTCAGGGACAGTGCCGGTGCTGGGATATGTAATGCCGGAAGCTATCGAGGCAGATACTTATGAGAAGCAAAAGGTTGAGTATATAGAAATCGGAGAAATTGATACAGATTCTTTGGAAGATGAGAAAATGTTTCAAAGTATGGATTCTTATTTTATCACAGAAGGTAATAAGATAATAACTGAGGTTTCCGGTGACGGTATACAAAGGAGAGCGTGCCGTCATAAGTATGAGGCCGCAACACAAAAGATTCATACGAAATTTCAGGCAGGTGGATGCCGGGTAGATATATATTCTGTTAAGAGATGCACCAAATGTGGAGCGATAAAAGACAAGGTAAAAAGTAATTCTATTACATATGAAAAATGTATACATAAAGGATAGCGGCCATGTTGCTCCTTGTACATCGGCACTGATGTTTATCAAGAAAAACAGTCATTTAGGAATAAAATGACTACAAACAAAGGAATGTGTTCTCAATGGTTAAGGGTATAAAATCTTTTGAAGAAAAAAGTCTCAGTATTATTGTAAAATTGAAAGATGTATACAAGGATATTTTTTTACTTTATAGTACTATATAAAAGTAGTACTATAAAATTACAAAAACAATACAACAGAAAAAAATATAAGTAAACGAACCAAAATTATTATTTGACTTCGTATATTAAAATAGAGACCAATATTTTTGGCAATGTAATAATGTCGTGAATTAAATGACATTTATTTTAAAAAGAATGGTTTGTCGAATGTCTTTAAGTAGAAGCACAACATGCCACGGAAGAGTAAACGTAAACGACTAGCAAGTCTAGTGGACTGGTTTTTATGGTTTTGTTTATCTATCAGGGAGGGTTTAATATGCAAAGAAAATTTTATGTTTCTTTTATGTTTTTTTTAATTGTATTATTTACCGGATGTAACAGCCAAACACAAAAAGAGAATTCTAATATTAACAAAGAACTTGTGGTGACTCCGACATCTATACCTGTAAAGAAAAGACCTGCTAAAGTGAATACGCAGGAACTAAAAATTCCACGTACTGAAAAAGAATATAAAGAAAAATTTGGTACGATTGACGAAAGTGGAAATTTTATTCCGCCGAAAGATTCCTACGTGGATAAAGAAACAGGACTCATTTATAATTCTGATGGCGTTATAATTGGTTCAGAATGTACTCCACATCCAGCTAAACCTGGCTCTTTGGGGTGATTTGTACATGGAAGAAGTTATAGTGTGAATACTAATTTTTATTTAGGGAGGAAAGGCAATATGAGAAAAAGAATAAAACGATTAATTGCAGGAATTCTTGTTGTTACTATTTTATCGACGATATCTGTAAGTATCCCTGTTTTTGCCGATAATAGTTCTGCTTCAGAACGTGCTGTAAATCATGTTCCTGGATACTACGCGTGTATGGCGTATGATGTGAATATTAGATCTGGTCCAGGGACTGGATATAGCGTTATAGGAACATTAAACTTTGGAGATACAGTATATGTAACATGGTGCAAGCATGGTTGGGCTAAAATTGCTAGCGGACAATATGTAAGCTCACAGTATCTTTCGGAAGTTATAGAAATGAAACTTTCCTGAAGGATGATTATTTTATAATACAAATAATATTATAATTTTCACACTATAATTTCTTTTATTAAGTAAATTAGAAAAAATCACTCGGTTTTATAAAAAATGAGTGATTTTTTCAGGCGTGCATCGCGGAATACATTTATAAAGGGCGAAAGTCTTTTATCTGTCCTTCTAATATGAGGAAGTTATTCTATGAAACAATTCATCATAAAATCCCGTATGTTTTTTCTCATCTGTTTCATGAGCACAGTGATTCTGACCCTGGCATGTAATGCAATGTTTCCGGATCCGGTAAAGGACTTTGGTCTGCTGTCCGATTCATATCTGACGGTTGAGTTTCAACAGGAACGTCCTGCAGTTGAGGATTTAAACATCTGGGCAGAGAAGAACCAATGTAAGTTGATGACAGGGTATGTGTTTTCAAACGGAAAGACCGCAGTTTTTGATAAAAAGCTGATGAAGTTCCTGGGGATTCATTCATCGGAATGGAAAGAAACCATGAAGGAAAATGTGGCGATTGTAAATGCAGACGCACAGAGGCTATGTTATGACAGAGAGGGACAGACATTTCTTCCATTCAGGGGGACGGATTATCGTGTGATAGGTTTTTTTAATGAGAATAAAGCTGATCCGGAAAATCGAACAGATTACATTCTGAATCAAAATGCGGAAGCTGTGAAAAAAAGCAATTATTATACTTATGTTTTTCTGGATATGAAAAAAGGCTGCACTACAGAGAAGCTGATTAAAAGCTTTCAGAATAATTTTTCATTTTCTGCCATATATCCATGGAGAGGCGGGCTGTCGGGAAGTCTTGATGCAAGACCGGCAGTGGCGCTGATTATAGCAGTCTGTGGATGCATTCTTTGCTTGAACTGTGCAGGTTATTCTGGGGCATGGATCCGTGCGCAGAAAAAAGAATTTGCTGTGCGCAGGCTGGTAGGAGCTTCAGAACGTCAGAATCATATTCTTTTATTGAAACGATTTTACGGGATATGGGCAGGAGCATATATATTGGGGATTATGGTTTCCGGTATTCTTTTGTATATTCTGAGTAAAATAGAAAATTTGCAGTCCACAAGACGGCTTTTGGGAACCTCACTGGATATGCGAGCAGCTGTTCTGGCGGGAAATGCTGTATTTTTAATAGGGTTTGCAGTAACGGAAATATGCAGACTGGGAGAAAAAAGAAGAGAGACTATGCTTGGTTTGCGGAGAGATAAAATATGAATTTCAGGACAAATATTAAGTTAAGTTTTGAACAGTGGAAATTTCGAAAATTACAGTTTATATTTCTGACAGTACAAATCATATTTTCTTTTTTACTGGTGTGTTTTATATTTCAGCAGTTTTTTTCAAATCGCCAGCTAATGTCTCAGATGCAAAAGTATATGGGAAAAGGGGATATCTATGTACTGTGGAACAATAATGAACCGGAATGGGAGCAGGAGTTGGAAAAAGATAAATATAACAGGAAATTTCGCGAATTAATAAATAAAGTCAGAACTACAAATGTGGATATCCTTGTTTTAAATAATGAATATGAAACCTCAATAAAAGAAAAAAGTACAAATCTGCTGTATATTACACCGGATTTTTTTGACCGGTATGGAATTACCGGGGATTTTTCTGATAGAGAAATTCATAAATTGTTTTGTACGCAGTTTGTGGAGAACGTGGAAACTGAAAAAATTCTTCCGGCAATAGCAGGCGCTGATTTTCGGCATGAGTATAAAAAAGGTGATGTAATTCAGGGAGATAGCGGAGAACAGTACAGGATTGTGGGTTTTTTAAAAAAAGGATCTTATTATGCAGTTCCAACCCAGTCAAGAAATCTGGAAAGTATGGATCATGCACTTCTCATGCCGGTCAGGGTGGATCTGTCGGACAATGTAAGTATAATGGAGTATCTGCGATACAGTCAGTTTGCTGTAAAAGACAGAAGTGAACTTCTGGGAATTGAAGATATGAACAGAGAACTGCATCTGATGGATTCATATTTTGTCAGCTACAGATCTCAGCTTCAGATCGTGCAGAATGATATTCTGGAATCAATGATATTATTCGGAGGTTTTGGCAGTGTGCTGTTTGTTTTTTCTATACTGGGGATTTGTGGGATGATTATTCAACTGATCCATGATTATCAATATGAGTATGGGGTGAATCTGCTTTGCGGCGCAGAAATAAAAGATATTTTTATCCGTCTTGTATTTCAGGTGAGTCTGCTCATAGTGACTGGTATTTGTATGGCATTTTTGATGGCGGGAAACAGTCCGGCATTTTGGAGCGTATTTCTTATGGCTGTTGCATGCCTGCTGATGCTGTATTTTTATAGTTGGAAAAAGCTCAATAGAGAAAACGTTATCGTATGTTTGAGGAGTATGGAATGAGTTTACTTATGTTAAAGGAAATAAGCAGAATATATGGGCCTCAGGAAAATCCTGTGATTGGTATTGATAGAGTGACGCTGACGGTTCAGGAAGGAGAAAGTATTGCCGTAATGGGATCTTCCGGATCTGGCAAAAGCACACTTCTCGGTATTCTTGGTACTATTGACAGTCCTACAACGGGAGAATACATGATTCAGGGGAAAGAAATCTCCGGTTTTGGAAGCAGGGAAAAGGCTGTTCTCAGAAATAGATTTTTCGGGTTTGTAACGCAGGATTTTGCATTGATTCCCCATTATACTGTGGAGAGAAATGTTCGGCTTCCTCTGGATTATACGCATATGTCTGGAAAGGAAAAGAAATGCAGAGTGGAAAAAATACTGAGGGAACTTCATATTGGAGATAAGAAAAAAGCTTATCCATCGCAGTTATCCGGAGGTCAGAAACAGAGAGTCGCTATTGCCTGCGCTCTTGTTAATGATGCAAAGGTGCTTCTTTGCGATGAACCGACCGGAGCTCTGGATTCCGCTACATCCTCAGAAATTATGGGGATTTTTGAAGAATTAAACAGGAATGGCAAGACAGTGATTGTTGTAACCCATGATGCAAAAGTAGCCGCATCATGTAAAAGACTTATCTGTATTGAAGATGGCAGGATAAAAAGTGACAGTTTAAGATGATTGTCTATCAGTATGGTAATTTAAAGTTACTGCTTATTTGGGATATTGTCCTGCCAGGTGTTTGGGCGTATACATGACAGTATGTTTTTCTTTATATTTTGAGATACTTGATTTATAATAAAAATATAAAAAGCTGCAGGGGTGGGAGGCTGCAGATATTGATTTCACAGAAGATAAAGATTCCAGGAGTTTCCCGGAATAAAATATACAGGCTGATAACATTTCTTAAAATACATAAGACAAAACCCGAAAGCTGATAATATAAGTTACATAAAGAAAGGAATGTCTTATGGAAAGCAATACTATTTTTGATGATGTGTTCCGGACTATGCTGGAAAAGATGCCGCAGCTGGCAGTGCCGCTGATCAATGAAGTTTTTGGCACTTCCTATCCGGAGGATGTTAAAATCATACAAAAGAGAAATGAACATCAGACACAAAACGGCAGGATAATCACAGATTCCCATTTGCTGATTGCAAATCGGATTTACCATATAGAATGTCAGAGTACAGATGATTCCACTATGATAATCAGAATAATCGAATATGATTTTGCGATCAGCCTGGAAAATGTGCAGAAGGAAAATGGCAGATATCGAATGTATTTTCCACAGTCATGTATCCTGTATCTGCGTGGTACAAAAAAGAAGGATGCGATATCTATGGAGCTTGTGATGCCAAATGGAAATACGGTAGAATATATGGTTCCTGTCGTGCAGGTGGAGAACTTTACCTGTGAAGAAATCCTGCGGAAACATCTGTTGTTTTTATTGCCGTATCATGTAATGAGATATGAAAAAGAAAAGGATCTGGACATAGACAGCAAAAAGCGGAAAGAATTTTTGGACGAGTATAGAAAAATTGAAAAGTATCTGGAAGTGAAATTTCTCGACCATGGAAACGAAAAAGCATACCGGGATATGATCGAGTTGATAACCCGGATCGCAGATTATGTGTTCAGGGACAGAGAAAAAGTAAAGAAAGGATTTGGTGATGTAATGGGCGGAAAGGTATTAGAACTGGAATCCGATAAACTGATTCAGAAAGGAATTGAACAGGGAATCGAACAGGGAATTGCCATGGAACGAAAGAAAACAGAAGCTGCAGAAGCAGAGATTCAGCGTCTGAGGAAACTTCTGGAAGAAAAGAATAACAAACAGTGATCGTGGGTGTCAAAATGATAAAAGTGGGGCGTGTGCCCCACTTTTATCTGTATAGGGAACTGATTTTAATTCAGGTCTCAGTTCCGTCCGTTTTTGTGATAGGTTACATAGCCGCTTACCAGCATGGCAAGTTTAAAGGTCAGGGCATCTTCGAAGGTGCGCAGATCCAGACCGAATTTTTTCTGGATTTTTTCAAAACGGTATACCAAAGTGTTTCTGTGAACATAAAGCTGTCTGGAGGTTTCGGAAAGATTCAGGTTATTCTCAAAGAAAGTGCGGATGATAGCAAGGGTTTCGCTGTCGATGGAATCCAGAGATTCATCTCCAAAGACCTCCTGGATGAACATTTCGCACACAGATACCGGAAGCTGATAGATCAGTCTTCCGATACCCAGCTTCCGATAGCTGAACACGTTTCTTTCGGAATAGAAGATCTTGCCGATCTCCATGGCAGTTCTGGCTTCCTTGTAGGCATTGGAAAGCTGAAGAAGGTCATCGGCAGTGTTGCTGTAGGAAACCCAGGCCTGAGTCATAGCCTCGGCGCCAAGCATATCTACCAGCATATGGGCGATATCCTCCAGATCTTCGTCGGTTTCTGTGGAAGAAAGTTCGCGGATCACGATGATTCCCGAATCATCTACAGAGGTAATAAAATCCCTGGTCCGGGCGGAAAAAATATTTCGTATGGTGGCAAGCGCGTGCTCGTCTCTCTGGCGGCGGGTTTCTACCAGAAAGACAGCTCGTCTTGCGGTAGAAGAGATATGAAGTTTTTTGGCCCGGTTAAAGGCTTCTACCTCTCCGTAGGTTCCAAGAAGGAGCTTCTGCATAAAAACGTTCTTGTCGTTTTTTTCCGCATAGGCTTCCAGAAGACTCTGTACCTGACAGACCGCAAGCTGGCTGATGGTGGAAACGCTTTCTCCGCTTCCCCACACAATGAGGATATAGGCGGGTTTTTCTTTGTGTATGATTTTACAGAGACAGCGGCTGGCATTTGCCATAACCAGAGCGTTTCCGCTGCGGAACTCTTCCAGCTTTGGCTCTGAAGGGAGGGCGCGGGAACAGGTAGTTACAAATGTTTCATTTTCGTTAGTGAGAAGACAGAAATCGAGTCCGCTGATGTTCTTCCAGTCCTCCATATATTTTTGTAAAGTCCGCTGTATCGACATGAGATTATCCCCTTTCTTTCTGTGGTTAGCTGATTTATTGTTCCGGTATCCGGGAGGCGACGTTTTTTTTCGGCGCTTCCGGAGCGGGACCTGTGGAATGACGCTCTATCAGCTGCGCGTGGATAAGGATTGACCCGATGGACACCTGGTTCAGGATGCTGTCCATGGCATAAAATCCGCATTTGCCCAGTATGGTACGATCCTGGCGTACCGTAGTCAGCGGAGGTGAAGTATAAGCGCACAGAGACAGGTCGTCAAATCCGATGATACTGATATCGCCGGGGACGCGGTATCCTAACTGCTGACACTGAACCATGGCGGCGTTGGCAATCTGATCGTGACTGCAGATTATGGCAGTCATTCCCATGTTCAGGAGCCGGGGAAGATGCTTTTCGATGCACTTTGTCACATAGTAGGAAGCGCCTGCGGAGTCCGCTTCTGCCTTCAGGCCGTTTTGTTTCATCGCCTGAAAAAATGCCTTGTGCCGTACCTGCATGATATAGGATCCCAGAGCGCTGCTTAAATATCCGATCTTTTTGTGTCCGAGCTTTTTCAGATGGGACACAGCCAGAGCCATTCCTTCGCTGTTGTCGATTCCGATGGAAGCGATAAAGGGGTTGGCAGGGATATAGTTGTCATAAAGGACGGTAGGGGTATGGCTGGTCCGGAAATCCTTCATCCAGGGATCGTTCAGGGAAAATCCAAGAACGAAAGCCCCTGTATAATCATTTTGCAGCATAAAAACATCATAAGGTGTTTTTTTCTGGAATTTTTCTGTTACAGGAATCACATCTACCACATATCCGGCAGGTTCTGCCATCTGGCGGAAACCGATGATGAAATCATAGCCGAACTGGTGAGGTTCCTCGTATTCCATATTTTCTATGATGATGCAGAAACGCTTTGCATCATTTTTCTGTCTTCGCAGTCGGGTATAGCCCATTTCCACTGCGGTATCTAAAATTGTTTTTCGTAAAGTTTCGCTGATGTCAGGGGCGTTATTGATGGCCTTGGACACGGTTCCCTTGGAAACCCCCAGTCTGTCAGCAATATCCTGTATAGTAGCCATATAAATGCCTTTCCCGGTACGGGCAGAAAGTGCGGTTTGTGCCGTACCTGTATACGTGGTATAGATACTGCTTTTATTATATCGAAACACAGGAAAAAATGCAATTATTTTGCCTGTTTTTGTTTCGTAAAATTGCATTAAAAAGAAAACTGTGTGAAAAATACACAAAAAATAAAAATGAAAAATGTGAAAAACAGAGAAAAAAATATGATATATTGACGTTTTTTAAGGCCTGATGTATATTACAGTTATCGAAACAATACGAAACAAATTAAGGAGAAAGAAAAAATGGGAAAGAGAAGAGCAGCGCTTCTGATGGCAGGTGTTCTTGCTGTAACCGGGTTTGCCGGGTGCGGCGGGGCAGAAAGTCAGGATTCAGAAGCAAAGGAAAAGGTGCGTCTGATGGTCTGGTCCCCTTCGGAGGATCAGTCCAAAGACAGTGGCCAGTGGCTCCAGAACAGCTGTGAGGACTTTGCGGAGCTTCATCCGGAATGGGACATCACGTTTGTGTATGGAATTGCTGACGAGGCAACAGCGGCAAATCAGGTGGCACAGGATCCGGAGGCAAGCGCAGATGTATTTATGTATGCCAACGATACACTGACAATTATGACAGATGCCAATGCACTGGCAAAATTTGGAGGAAAGTATCGGGAAGAGATTGAAACAACCAACTCTCCGGAGGTTCTGGAATCTCTGGTAAAGGATGGAGATCTTTACGGCGTTTCGTTTACCACAAATACCTGGTTTATGTATTATGATAAGAGTGTTTTCTCTGAGGAGGATATTAAAAATCTGGATACCATGCTGGAGAAGGGAACGGTTTCTCTTCCATTTACCAATTCCTGGTATCTTCCGTCTTTCTATATTGGAAACGGCTGTACTCTCTTCGGAGATGGAACAGATGAATCCCAGGGTGTTGATTTTGGCGGAGAAAAAGCGGCAGAGGTAACGGACTATCTGATCGATCTGGCTGCAAATCTGAATTTTGAAATTGATGCAGACGGTTCCGGTCTTGCAGGACTTCGTGATGGAAGCATCAACGCCATCTTCTCCGGTTCCTGGGACGCCAATGCCGTAAAGGAAGCCCTTGGCGAAAATATGGGCGCCGCGGCTCTTCCGACTTATACCTTGAATGGTCAGGAAAAACAGATGACAGCTTATGCCGGATCCAAGGCCATAGGAGTGAACCCTTACAGTAAAAATATGGTAGCGGCAGTAGAGCTTGCTGTTTATCTGGGCTCTGCAGATGCACAGAGATCACATTATGAGCTCAGAAATGTAATTCCATGTAATACAGAGCTTCTGGCAGAGGAAGCGATCGCCAACGATCCGCTGGTATCTGCACAGAACGATACCTTTAACAGTACCTCTATTCTTCAGCCGTTTGTGGCTAAGATGAACAACTGCTGGGTTCCTGTTGAGAACATGGGAAAAGGTATCCGTAACGGAAGCGTGACTCATGAAAATTCCGCACAGCAGACGGAGGATATGAATGAGGCGATGAACAGCGACGGTATTTAAAAGAAGGGGACAGGAAAATGTTGAAATTAATGAAAAAGGAAGACGGGTTTTCCACACCATATACCTGCATGAACGCTATAAAAAAAGGCGGGATTGAGACAAAACTTTCCATGGTACTGATGGGATTCGGAAACTTTGTCCACAAACAGAAGATCAAAGGTCTTTTATATCTGGCAGTAGAAGCCGCATATCTTGTATTTATGCTGATGAACGGCATCGGCTTTCTGAGTATGCTGGGCTCTCTGGGCAGCGTTCCGCAGAAAGAAGTCTGGGATGAGGCAAATCAGGTTTATGTGTACGCACAGGGCGATCAGTCCGTACTGATCCTGCTTTACGGAGTAGCAACGGTTCTTCTGACACTGCTTATGATCTGGATCTGGAGAGGCACTCTTAAAAGCGCTTACAAAGCAGAATGTCTGGACAAAAACGGACAGCATGTGAATACTTTTGCAGAAGATCTGAAATCTCTGCTTCATGAGAATCTTCACAGGCTTCTGATGACTCCGCCTGTGGCAGCTATTTGTATTTTTACGATCCTGCCGCTGATCTTTATGATCTGTATGGCATTTACCAATTACAGTAAGATCGGAAATCATCTGATGCTGTTTGACTGGGTCGGGCTGGAAAACTTCAAGGCCCTGTTTGACTCCAACAGTATTCTGGGAAGCACTTTCTGGTCTGTGCTTGGATGGACGCTGGTCTGGGCATTCTTCGCCACCTTCAGTAACTACATCTTTGGTATGATTCTTGCGATGGTAATCAATCGTAAGGATACAAAAGCCAAGGGATTCTGGAGATTCTGCTTTGTGCTTTCCTGTGCGGTGCCGATGTTCGTATCTCTTCTGATCATGCGTACCATGCTTCAGCCAAACGGTGCGGTTAACGTTCTTCTCAGAAATCTGGGATGGATCGGTGCAGATGCAAGCCTTCCGTTCTTTACAGACCCGACATGGGCAAGAGTGACGGTCATTGTGATTAATATCTGGGTTGGTGTTCCCTATACACTGCTCCAGCTTACCGGGGTTCTTCAGAATATTCCGGAAGAGCTTTATGAGGCGGCAAAAGTGGACGGAGCCAATGCAGTACAGCGATTTTTCAAGATCACACTTCCGTATATGCTGTATGTGACAACACCGTACCTGATCGTGACCTTTACCGGAAACGTCAATAACTTTAATATCATTTATCTTCTTTCAGGCGGAGACCCGGTTACAGATCTGGCGTCTACAGCCGGAAAGACAGATCTTCTGGTTACATGGCTTTATAAGCTGACCATTGATAAACAGTATTACAATATCGGTGCCGTAATCGGTATTCTGACCTTTATCATCCTGGCGGTGGGAGCGCTTCTTACCTATCGCAACAGTAAGTCCTATAAAGAAGGGGGAATTTAAAGATGGCAGCAGCAAAATTTAAGTCAGCAAAAACAAAGCGTTTTGTAAACAATACTATTGTTCATGTAAGTCTGGCAATTCTGGCTTTTATCTGGGTATTCCCTATTATCTGGGTTGTACTTACCAGCTTCCGTGCAGAGAAAGGATCCTATGTATCTACGTTCCTTCCCCGGAGCTATACTCTGGATAACTATGTCAAGCTGTTTACTGATACATCGATTCTGAACTTCCCGAAGATGTTCATGAACACACTGATCATTGCAGTTTTTTCCTGCCTGATCGCCACCTTTTATACACTGGCAGTTTCCTACTGTCTGTCCAGACTGAAATTCAGACTTCGTAAGCCATATATGAACATGGCTATGATACTGGGACTTTTCCCGGGATTTATGTCCATGGTGGCTGTGTACTTTATTTTAAAGGCAGCAGGACTGACGGAGGGAAACCTGATCCGTGTGGCTCTGATTCTGTGCTACTCTGGAGGAGCGGGGCTGGGCTTCCAGATCGCCAAGGGATTTTTCGATACCATTCCCTATGCTGTGGATGAGGCTGCAATTCTGGATGGATGCACCAAATGGCAGGTATTTACAAAAGTAACTTTGCCGTTAAGTAAACCGATCATTGTTTATACCGTGCTTACGGCATTTATGGCTCCATGGCTGGATTTCATCTTTGCAAAAGTTATCTGCCGTGCAAACTCAGACCAGTATACCATTGCCATTGGTCTCTGGAAAATGCTGGAAAAAGAATATATTGACAGCTGGTACACCAGCTTTGCGGCAGGGGCAGTTCTGATCTCCATCCCGATTGCGATCCTGTTCCTGTGTATGCAGAAATATTATGTAGATGGAGTATCCGGCGCAGTAAAAGGCTGATAAAAAGAGGAGAAGAATGAGAACAAGACAGGAATTCAAGAGACTATACAATTCTTCTGAATTTAAAGAAAAATATCTGTACGAAAAAAATGACCTGGGGACTGTATGCACAGAAGAGGGGACTTCCTTCCTTCTGTGGAGCCCTCTGGCAGAGGAGGTAAAGCTCCGTCTTTATAAAGACGGAGAAGCATCTCCCTGCCAGCAGGTCATTTTTATGAAAAAAGAAGAAAAAGGGATCTGGGCATATCGCACAGAACAGAATCTCCATGGAGTATATTACGACTATGAGATCACCATGGAGGGAGAAAAAATAATTACCGGAGATCCTTACGCAAGAGCCTGCGGGATCAATGGCATCCGCAGCATGGCAGTCAATCTGAAAAAAACAGATCCGGAGGGCTGGGAACAGGATGAGTCTCCGGGACATACCCCGGAGAATGTCATTTATGAGCTGCATATAAAGGAATTTTCCTGGGATCCTGCCGGTGGTTTTTCCAGTGAAAACCGCGGAAGATACGGGGCTTTTACACAGGAACATACCACGCTTCATAACGACGGTATCCATCTTACGGGACTGGATTATCTGAAAGAGCTGGGGGTGACCCATGTGCAGCTTATGCCGGCTTACGATTACGGCTCTGTAGATGAAAAAAACGAAAAAGAGTTTAACTGGGGATATGATCCGGTAAACTATAATGTTCCGGAGGGTTCCTATTCTTCGGATCCTGCTCACGGAGAAGTGAGGATCCGGGAATTTAAGGAAATGGTTCAGGCTCTTCACAGGAATGGGTTCCGTGTGATTATGGATGTGGTATATAATCACATGTTTTCTCTGGACAACAGCCTGAACCGGACAGTTCCCTGGTATTATTTCCGTACAGATAAAGACGGGAACATATCAGACGGTTCTGCCTGCGGCAATGATGTGGCAAGCGAACGTCCCATGTGCGGCAGATATATTCTGGAATCTGTTCTTTACTGGATCAGAGAATATCATATTGACGGTTTTCGGTTTGACCTGATGGGGCTTCTGGACACAGAGCTGATGAACCGTATCCGTAAGGAACTGGATGACCGCTACGGAGAGGGTGAGATCCTGATTTATGGAGAACCATGGGCGGCGGACGATACGGCAATGGAAACGCCTGCGCTTCCGGCTCTGAAAAAGAACCTTTCTCTTTTGGACAAAAATGTGGGAATCTTCTGTGACGATACCAGAGACGCCGTCAAAGGCCATGTGTTTGAGGCGGAGATCCCGGGATTTGTCAATGGCGGGAAGGGTCTGGAAGAAAAGATTCTGAAAAGCGTCGCTGCCTGGTGCGGTAAAAAAGGCGCAAAAGCCCCCAGTCAGATTATTACCTATGTGTCTGCACATGACAACTGGACGCTGTGGGATAAGCTGGAAAAAACAATTGCAGATGAAAAAGAGCGGGAGAGAGCAAACCGTATGGCCGCCGCCATATATATGACCTGTCAGGGGAATCTCTTTTTCCTTTCCGGAGAGGAGTTTGCCCGGACAAAAGACGGACATGAGAATACTTATAATGCTTCCATAGAGCTGAACCGGCTGGACTGGCAGCGGGCATATGAATATGAGGGACTGAGAACGTATTATCAGGGGCTGATCGCCCTCAGGAAACAGCTTCCCGGACTGTGCGACAAGTCGGAGAATGCACATCTCCGGATATCCGGTCAGTGGAAACAGAAGGGAGCTGTGGGATTTCTGGTGGATAACCGGGACAAAAACAGTTCTTCTCCGTGGAAAAAGCTGTATTTTATTTATAACAGTACAGAAAAAACGGTGACGAAACAGCTGCCGAAAGGCTCCTGGGAGATTCTTCTGGATGGTGAAAGCAGTCTTTTGTGGAAAAATCCTGAAAAAACAGACAGAGCAGAAGCAGCTCCGGTCAGCGTGCTGGTGCTGGGACAGAGGTAAAAGATTATTATGAAATGGATTTATGGAAAAAATGATTTTAAAACTCCGGAAAGAGGTCAGGAAAACTGTTACCTTCTTACCAATGGTCTGGGAGGCTTTTCCTCCCTTACCATTACCGGCGGCGCGGCGAGAAACGACCATGCGGTTCTGATGGCATGTGTACAGGCGCCCAATCACAGATATCATATGGTTCACCGTCTGAAAGAGGAGCTTTGTCTTGGGGATGAAAACCTGATCCTTTCCTCTCAGGAATTTGCAGACGGACACAGGGAGGAAGGGTATCACTATCTTTCCGCCTTTGTTTTTGAGGACGGTCCGATATGGAAATACCATGTAAACGGAGTGGAGATCCGTAAGGAACTGGGAATGAAGCAGGGAGAAAACACCGTAGCGATCCGGTATCTGATCCGAAACAGAAGCAGACAGCAGGCAGAGCTTCAGGTCACACCTTTTTTTCAGTTTTGTAAAAAAGGAACCCAGCCGGAAAAGGATCAGAAATTTATCCGTACTGAGGGAGCCGTCAGTTCTAATGGAAGGACTCTTTATTTTCATACAAATGGTAAGCTTCGTGACACGGAAGAAGTCTGGGAGACTTATTATTACAGCTATGATGCCTGTGACGGAAGAGATGAGACCGGAACGGCAAGAGCGGATCATCAGATTTCAGTTGTTGTCAGACCGGGCAGAGAGGCGGTTCTGGAGCTTGTCTACTCTATGGAGAATGCGGATCAGGATGCAGAAAGTCTGATCCGGGAAATGCGCGAATATCGTAAAAAACTGGAAAAAAAGGCAGGGCTGAAACATCCTCTTGCCTGTGAGCTGGTAAAGAGTGCGGATCAGTTTGTGTCAAAAAGAGAATCCACAGGAGGAAAGACCATTCTTGCAGGCTATCCGTTCTTTGAGGACTGGGGAAGAGATACCATGATCTCCCTTCCGGGAATCTGCATTTCCACCGGTCAGTATGAGACAGCCAGGGAAATCCTCAGAACTTTTGCAGTCCACGAAAGAAAAGGTCTGATGCCCAATCTTTTTCCGGAAGGAGGAAATGAGCCTCTCTATAATACAGTAGATGCTGCGCTGCTTTTTATAAACTGTGTGTATCTTTATTATAAGGCTTCCGGTGATATGGAATTTGTCAGGGAAATGTATCCGGTGATGGAATGGATTCTGGACAGTTACCGGAAAGGAACGGATTATGGGATCCATATGGACCAAGACGGCCTGATCATGGCCGGAGAGGGTCTGTGGCAGTTAACCTGGATGGATGTCCGTGTGGGAGAAATCCTTCCAACACCCCGGCACGGAAAACCGGTAGAGATCAATGCCTACTGGTATAATGCACTGTGTATTATGGATGCATTTGCAGAGCTTATGGAAAAAGAAGTGGTTTATACACAGTTGAAAGAGCAGGTAAGAGAAGCTTTTGTGGATAAATTCTGGATGGAGAAAAAACATTGTTTAAAAGATCTTGTTTCCGGTACAAAAGCAGACGAGCAGATCCGCTGCAATCAGATCTGGGCAGTTTCTCTTCCTTTTACCATGCTGGATCCGGAAAAAGAGAGACAGGTGGTGGAGACGGTATTTGAAAAGCTTTATACGCCTTATGGTCTCCGTACACTGGAAAAGGAAGATCCGGAATTTCATCCGTTCTATCAGGGCAGAATGGAGGAAAGAGATATGGCGTACCATCAGGGAACGGTATGGACGTTCCCACTGGGAGCCTATTATCTTGCTTATCTGAAAGTAAACGGATTCAGCGGCGAGGCGGAGGACATTGTCCGGGATCAGCTGGAGGTTATGGAAAGCGCTATGCGGGAGGGCTGTATCGGCCAGCTTCCGGAAATCTACGACGGTCTGGATCCGGACAGATCCAAAGGCTGTTTTGCCCAGGCATGGAGTACCGGGGAGATCCTGCGGGTATATGAAGCGCTGGAAAAGGGGGATTTATGAGAGAATCAGGAATTTTAATGCCGTTGTCATCGCTTCCTTCCGGCTCCGGAATCGGAGAAATGGGAGCGGAGACTTTGGAGTTTATCGAGCAGCTGAAAAAAGCAGGAGTAAAGATCTGGCAGATCCTGCCTCTGAATCCTGCGGGGTTTGGAAATTCTCCTTATCAGCCATATTCTTCCTGTGCGGGAGACGAGGCTTATATCAGTCTGGAAAAGCTGTTTATGCAGGGACTGTTGAAAAAAAGACCGGAGAAATACCGGGAAAAAGAGAAGCGTGTAGATTTTGACGGAGTGAGAGAATGGAAAGAGCCGTATCTGCGCGAAGCCTTTGAAAATTTTCAGGAGACAGAAGAATACGGGAGCTTTGCAGAGCAGCCCTGGGTTTATGAGTATGGCATCTTCCGCGCTATGAAAAAGAAAAATCAGAACCGCTGCTGGAATGAATGGAGTGAAGAAGAAAAGAACTGGCCGAAAACAAGACGGCAGGTTCCGGCTTCTGTAGAGGAAGAAGCGCGCTATCAGATGTTTCTTCAGTATGTGTTCTTCTGTCAGTGGATGGAGATCAAAAAAGCTGCTAATGACTCCGGAATCCGGATCATGGGGGACGTGCCCTTTTATGTGGGAATCGATTCTGCCGACGTATGGGCGGGCAGGGAAAATTTCCTGCTGGATCAGGATGGAAGACCGATATTTATAGCAGGAGTACCTCCGGACTATTTCAGTGCTACCGGACAGAGATGGGGAAATCCCATTTATGACTGGGAATATCTGAAGAAAAACCAATATCAGTTCTGGGTGGACCGGATTGGCTACAGCAGCCGGTTATTTGATATGATCCGCATTGACCATTTCCGTGCTTTTGATACCTTTTGGAAGATTCCGGCCGCCTGTCCCACTGCCATTGACGGGCAGTGGGTCGAAGCCCCTGGCTATGAGGTTCTGGATATTCTTACGAATGCGCTTCCGGAGGCAGAGCTTGTGGCAGAGGATCTGGGTGATCTGAGGCCGGAGGTTCTGACTCTGAAGGAGCATTATCACCTGAAGGGGATGAAGGTCCTGGAATTTGTAATGGACACTTCAGGAAAATACGCGAGAGACATATTTCCGGACAGGGAAAATATGATCATCTACACAGGAACCCATGACAACAGTACCCTGATGGAGTGGTACCGGAGTATGAGTACAGCATCCAGAAGAAAGCTGCGTCGTTTTCTGTCCCGTCAGGGGATCCGCAACGGCTCTGTGAAAGACAGACTTCTGGAATATGTGTGGAAAAGCAGAGCAAAATATGCTATTGTTCCTATGGCGGATATTCTTGGCCTGGGAAAAGAGGCGCGGATCAATACTCCGGGTACAGTAGGAAGCCCCAACTGGCAGTGGCGATTGCCGGATATGGACAGAATCGGAAAGGGGCTTTCCAGATATGCAGATCAGATGAGGGAAAGGAAATAGCAGATGGAATTTACCGGTGTTTACCATAAGACTTCGGAACAGATGAGTTATCCTAAAAATCAGAGGGAGCTTATTATCAACATAAAAACAGGCTATGATGTCAGACGGGTCTTTATCCATTATGGGGATCCTTTTGAGGCAGGCATACTGGGCGGAAACGAAAAATGGACAGGTAAAAGGGAGGAGATCTGTTTCAGAAAAAATCTGGAGCATCAGATCTGGTGGACGACAACCCTGACTCCTCCCTATAAGAGATGCAAATATTATTTTGAACTGCAGACGGAAAAAGAAGTCTGGTATTATTTCGAGGACGCTTTCCTGACAGAGGAGCAGCTTCATATGGACGGCAGGATGATGCAGTGTTTTATCGTACCCTGGATGAATCCGGCAGATATCAATGTTACGCCGGACTGGGTAAACGATACGGTCTGGTATCAGATTTTTCCGGATCGCTTCTGCAATGGAACACCGGAAAAAAATACGGAGGAGATTCTTGCCTGGAGAAGCGGGTCGGTTACAAATGCCCAGCGCTTCGGCGGGAATCTTGCCGGGATCCGGCAGCGCCTGGACTACCTCCAGGATCTGGGGATCAATGGAATCTACCTGAATCCGATCCTGAAAGCCGAATCCAACCATAAATACGATACCACAGATTATGAAAAGATCGATCCGGCTTTCGGAGATGAGAAGGAATTTGCCCTTCTGGTAAAAGAAGCTCATGAACATGGAATACATGTTATGGTGGACGCAGTGTTCAATCACTGCGGAAGAAAATTTGCTCCATGGGTGGACGTGCTGGAAAAGGGAAAAGATTCTCCGTATGCTGACTGGTTTATGATCAATGACTGGACAGAGCTTCGCCGAAAGGCAGATACCAGAGACGGAAGGTTTTATTCTTTTGCTTTTGCAGACGGAATGCCCAAGCTGAATACCAACAACGAAAAGGTACAGGAATACTTCTGTGCTTTATGCGAAAGCTGGATCCGGGATTACGATATTGACGGAATCCGATTTGATGTGGGGAATGAGATTTCCCACAGCTTTTTAAAGAAAATGAGGAAGCGGGTAAAGGCTCTGAAGCCGGAGATCTACCTTCTGGGAGAAATCTGGCACGATGCCAGTCAGTGGCTGGCAGGGGACGAGTATGATTCTGTGATGAACTATCCTCTCATGAGCGGTATCCATGACTTTTTTATTGATAAAAAAAGAACCGGTAAAGACTTTGAATATATGATCAACCGCTGTTATACTATGTATATGCAGCAGTGCAACAATGTACTTTTTAATCTTCTGGATTCCCATGATACAGAGCGGCTTATGAACCGTTTTCATGATCTGGATATTTTTTATCAGCAGCTTGCCCTGCTTTTTACCATGCCGGGAAGTCCCTGCATTTATTATGGGACGGAGATTGCTATGGAAGGCGGTTTTGATCCGGACTGCAGAAGGTGCATGCCCTGGGAAGAACTGGATAAGGAGGAGAATCAGGGCAGGATTCGCGAAATAAAAAAACTGATCGTTCTCCGAAGATCGGATCCGGCATGCAGAAGTCTGTATTTCCATTTTCCGGGAAAGCATGCAGAAACCCGGTGTGTGGAATATGTGAAGCTGGATGATCAGGGAAACAGGATCCAGGTGATCCTGAACTGTACGGAAAATGTGGTCGATATTCCGGAGGAAGGGGAAATCCTTTTTTCCAGAGGCTATAAAAACAGTACATTGTACAAAAACGGTACTTTGATACGAAGAATTTAACAGGAGGACATGTCGATGAATCAGAAAAAATGGTGGCAGGATTCTGTTGTATATCAGATTTATCCCAGAAGTTTTCAGGACAGCAACGGGGACGGAATCGGAGATATCCGGGGAATCATCAAAAGACTGGATTATTTGGAGGAACTGGGCATAGATGCCGTGTGGCTGTCTCCGGTGTGCCGGTCCCCTCAGGATGATAACGGGTATGATATTTCCGATTATCAGGATATCGATCCTATGTTTGGAAGCCTGGAGGATATGGAAGAGCTGATTGCAGAAGCGAAAAAAAGAAATATCAGAATCATTATGGATCTTGTATTGAATCATTCTTCTGATGAACACCGCTGGTTCCGGGAAGCCAGGAAAGACAAAAATAATCCCTTCCATGACTATTATGTATGGCGCGACGGGGAAGAGGGCGTATATCCCAATGATATGAAATCGTTATTTGGCGGTCCGGCATGGGAGTGGGTTCCGGAATTAAAACAGTATTATTTTCACCAGTTTTCTGTGAAACAGCCAGATCTGAACTGGGAAAATCCGGCTGTCCGCAGAGAAATTTATGATATGATCCTGTGGTGGATGGATAAAGGAGTGGGCGGTTTCCGTCTGGATGTCATCGATCAGATCGCCAAGGATCCCGAGCGTAAAATTACGAACAACGGACCAAGACTGCATGAATTTATTCGGGAATTAAGCCGGGAAACTTTTCAGAAGGGAGACCTGATCACAGTAGGAGAGGCCTGGGGCGCTGATATTGAAAGAGCGAAGCTTTACAGCAACCCTGATGGAAGTGAGTTTTCCATGGTGTTCCAGTTTGAACATATGATGCTGGATCAGGAGCAGGGAAAAGAAAAATGGGATCTCAGCCCCCTGCCGTTTGTGAAACTGAAAAAATGCCTTGCGAAATGGCAGCAGGAGCTTCATGAATGTGGATGGAACAGCCTTTTCTGGGATAACCATGATCTTCCGAGAATCGTATCCCGCTGGGGAAATGACAGGGAATATCGTGCAGAATCTGCAAAAATGCTGGCAACGATCCTCCATGGAATGGAAGGCACTCCTTATATTTATCAGGGAGAAGAGCTGGGTATGACAAATGTCCGTTTTGACAGCATTGAAAAGTATCAGGACATAGAAACTCTGAATATGTATCAGGAAAGAATGGAAAAAGGCTATGACAGACAGGATATCATGGAATCCATATATGCCAAAGGCCGGGATAATGCAAGAACACCCATGCAGTGGGACGGAAGCCGGAATGCCGGATTTACGGAAGGTACACCATGGATCGGTGTAAATTCCAACTATACGGAGATCAATGCAGAACAGCAGCTTCAGGATAAAGACTCTGTATTCCGTTATTACCAGAAGCTGATCCGTCTCCGCAAAGAGCATGAGATATTTGTAAAAGGAGATTTTACTCTGCTTCTTCCAGAGGATGAAAGTATTTTTGCCTATGTAAGGGAATATCAGGGACAGAAGCTCCTGGTTGCGGCAAACTTTACAGATCAGGAGGTTTCCTTTGAGATTTCAGAACAGTGGAAAGAAGCAAAGACACTGATCCATAATTATAAAGAAGAAGCTTCAGGAAGAAAACTGCGGCCGTATGAAGCCTTCATAAAATTACTTTAAATTTGTGTTTGTGGGGAGAGGCGGAATATGATTTTTTGCCTGTAAAGGATATGCAGGATCAGAGAAATCTGCCACAGAAGCTAGTTCGCGATTTGGAAAGTTCTATGTTTCTGCTTCTTTGCAAAATACACTTCCTCTGATGCCGAACTCGTCTTCGACTCAGACAGCAGCATCAGAGGAAGCAAAGCAAAGTCGCAGAAGACAAGAACTTTTGACCAAATCTCTCAAAGCTTCTGAATCAGATTTCTTTGATCCTGCATTACATTTTCCAGACAGCAAATTTATATTCCATCTATTGTTATGTTCCCGGACGGAAGAGCGCAGGGCACAGCCAGCCTGCGACTGATAGTTGGTCGAAGAGCAGAATTGACGGCAGATTTTTATTTGGCTATTATCCATTTTCTCATATGCATTGTCTGTGGGTAATAAGAAACTTAAATCCGCTCCACTTCCACAAACAGAAATTTTTTGATTTCAAAGAGTTGTTTATTTTGCTTGAAACCAGCACTTTTTTCTGGTAAAATTTTACCATATTAAACAAAGGAAGGTGCAAGTCTGTGAGTCAAAAAATTCCTATTGAGACTTCTGCCAGACATATTCATCTGTCTCAGGAGGATTTTCGAATATTATTCGGGGCGGATGCCCGGATGCATTATACAAAGGAACTGAGTCAGCCGGGGCAATATGCCTGCCAGGAACGTCTGACTGTAACCGGACCGAAAGGAAGTTTTAAGCATGTGATTGTTCTGGGACCTTACCGGTCTGCTACGCAGGTGGAAATTTCTGTAACGGATGCCAGAAAACTGGGGATTCCCGGTGTGATACGCCAGTCCGGCGATATTGCAGGAACCCCGGGATGTATTCTCACCGGACCCTGCGGGCAGGTGGAACTGAAAGAGGGTGTGATCGTGGCAAAAAGACATATCCACATGACGCCCAGTGATGCGATCCGATGCCATGTATCAGATAATGAAAACGTATTTGTGATTACAAGCAGCTATGAGCGTTCGCTGATCTTTTCGGACGTGGTGGTTCGGGTGAGTCCGTCGTTTCGTCTGGCTATGCATGTGGATACAGACGAGGCCAATGCTTTTGCAAACGAAAAGGACCCCAGCGGTGTAATACTGAAGCTGTTTGGAGGAAGCACCTACAATCTGCAGTCCTGGGCAGAGGAACTGCAGCAGGGAATTTACCGCTAAAAAAACACCCCTGAGAAAACTCAGGGGTGAAACCATGTGTGTATTAGTTTGTGATAACCAGTTCAGATTCTTTGTCAAAGAAGTGTGCTTTGTCCATGTCAAAGTCAAAGCTGATCGGATCACCGGTTTTAGCTGTTGTACGAGGATCAACGCGGGCTGTGATCTGAGTTCCGTTTACATCGAAGTACAGGAATACTTCTGCTCCGAGAAGCTCATAAACCTTAACTACAGAAGACATAGCGCCATTAGCGGAGTCAGAAACATCCTCAGGACGGATACCCATAACAACTGTTTTGCCAACATAGCCTTTGTCTTTCAAGACTTTAGCTTTAGCTGCCGGGATAACAACTTCATCAGAACCAATCTTAGCAACAAGATCAGCACCGTTTTCTTTGATTTCAGCATCCAGGAAGTTCATCTGCGGGGATCCCATGAATCCGGCTACGAACAGGTTGCCTGGTTTCTGATACAGATTCTGTGGAGTATCTACCTGCTGAACAACACCATCTTTCATAACAACGATTCTGGTACCAAGAGTCATAGCCTCGGTCTGGTCATGTGTTACATAGATGATAGTAGCGCCCAGTCTCTGGTGGATCTTGGAGATCTCGATACGCATCTGTACACGAAGTTTAGCATCCAGGTTAGAAAGAGGCTCATCCATAAGGAATACTTTAGGATTACGAACGATAGCACGACCCATGGCAACACGCTGTCTCTGACCACCGGAAAGAGCTTTCGGCTTACGATCAAGAAGTTTTTCCAAGTCGAGGATTCTTGCTGCTTCACGAACCTGCTGATCGATCTGATCCTTCGGAACTTTACGAAGCTTCAGACCAAATGCCATGTTATCATAAACAGTCATATGAGGATACAGAGCGTAGTTCTGGAATACCATTGCGATATCACGGTCTTTTGGCTCTACATCGTTCATAACTTTGTCACCGATTTTAAGAGTACCGCTGGAAATTTCTTCCAGTCCGGCAATCATACGAAGTGTAGTAGATTTACCACATCCGGATGGTCCTACGAAAATGATGAATTCTTTGTCTTCGATCTCAAGGTTGAAATCCTTAACAGCCTCGAAACCATTTGGATAAGTTTTGTTAATGTGAGATAATGATAAACTTGCCATTGAAATTTCCCTCCAGGTAATATTTGTATGAAATAGTTTTTGCTCTTGTTTTGAACTGTACTCAGTATAACCAAAAGCAGGGGTATCTTCCAGAGAAGAATCGTACAAAGATTTCGCAGGTTTGTTGACAGATTGACGAAAAGACGAAGTTTCTTGTGCAGGCTGCCGGTTTCTGACTGACGACGTATTTATACCGGTTCCATGATGAGACGATGCTCGTTCAGGAACATGCCCTGAAGGTTTTCTGCATGGAAACGTCTCTGGAACAGATCACATTTGCAAAGAAAAAGATAATAAATATTCAGGCCGCAGTCGTTCAGGGTTTCAAAATTCCCCTGTCCTTTGGCAATGATCAGATCTGCATCATAAAGAAGATCACGAGCCTCCGAAGTGATTCCGGGGATCCATGTACCGCCGACATTGCTGCCGTTTCCGATTACCCTTACTAAATCGGTAAGGCCGATTTCTTCTGCATCCTCCATGGTGGCATCGTTTACTACCGGGTATCCACGAACGATCACTGTGATATCCAGATCCGGGTACTGTTCCTTCAGGATTTTTACAGCCAGTTTATCCAGAACTACTTCTCCGCAGTTGTCAGTGAGGTAGACAAGTTTTTGGGCGGAGGAAAGATCCTGAAGAAAATTTTTGTATTCTTCTTCATCCAGAGCTTCTGTGCTTTTTTCCTCAAGAAGAGTAATGACCGTAGACTGATCAACATTGGAAAGGGCGGCAAAGTCAATATAATTTCCGATCCGTGCATAAAGAAGCGCCTTTTCCAGAGGATCCTTTGCTTTTCGAATCTTATCTTCCAGGGAATCTTCCATATTCAACATAAGCTGATTATATTCTCTTTTAATCTCTGTAAAATCTTCCATAGGACAATCCCAGAAGCTGCTGTAAAGTTTCTGGATATCGACAGAAAGACTGGGAGCGCAGTCTTTTTCTTCTGTATTGGCGATCAGAGTCATTACTTTTTTCATGTATTCTGTTTTTTTTTCCATGTCGGGATAATGACGGATTTTTTGTTCCTGTTTATTCAGTGCGCAGCACATACAGAATGGGTTCAGTTTCATTTGTACTTCCTTTCCTGACCTGTTTTTTGTTAAAATTGTCTATGGGTTCATTATAAGACATCACGGGGAGAGGGGCAAGTGGGAACACTGCTGTCAGGTCATGGTCAGCATTTGAGTTTTCTGTATTCGGATGGTGTAACGCCCAGTACCTTTTTAAATACGCTGCAGAAATAATTGCTGGAAGAAAAGCTAAGCTTATGTGCCAGATCTGTAATGGAGATATCGGTGTTCATAAGTTCTTTTTCTGCATAACTGATTTTTTGAAGAGATATATATTCAGCAGGTGTGATCCCAAAGGATTCCTTAAAAATATATTTGAAATGCGAAAGGGAGTAACCGGAAATATCTGCCAGTTCCTGGAGCATGATCTTTTTATCCAGATTTTCATTAATATAGGTAAATACATTCTGCATGGGATCTGCAATATGATTTTTTGTTGTTTTGATCTTTGGTTCCAGATAAATGAGGCTTTGCAGAAAACATACCAGATAGGAAGTTCCCAAGTAAAGATCCGCATGAGCTCCAAGACTGAAAAAATTCCAGGCTGTACGAAGCATAGAAATTTGTGTATGTCCTACTTTCAGATGACGAAAAGGCAGAGAAAGCAGTTCATTACGAAGCTGAGCACTGAATTCTTCGTTGAGACCCAGAAGGGAGATATCTTTTCGTACACTGATCTGGATAGCATAGTATTCATTTCGGTTTTTGGTATGGTTGCCAGTTTCATGTAGTTCAAATGGATAAGTAAGCATCAGTTCATTTCCCAGAGCGGTATATTCATTCATAATACCGTTTTCAGAAACAAGGATAGTTCTCTGACCTTTTATGATGCAGTGGATCTCAATAATATCTGAATGGTAGTGGAGGGCGGCAAAATCAGCAGAACTTATGGTACAATGAGCAATGTTTGCCAGACCTGAAATATGATGATGATCTGCTGTGATGATCTTCTTACTTTCTGACCAGGTAAATGGATCAAAAATTTCAGTTCCCTTCATAAAACCTCCTTAAAAATATAAAATGGAAAACATTTTTATGATAAATGTATAAAATCGTACGAAGTATTATGTTGAATGCACGCAAAAAAAGAATATGGTATGATTAATTCACGTTAATTATATAAGTTTTTTTCTTAGAAAGCAATTATGGTTTTAAGAAGGAAAGGAGGTACTATGGCAAAGGAAATTGCCAGTGGAGTATGGCCGGTTATGATCACACCTTTTACAGAGGATAACAGGATTGATTATGATGGTGTACTTAAAATTATTGAGTGGTATGACAAAATGGGTGTAGATGGTATTTTTGCAATGTGCCAGTCCAGCGAAATGTTCGAACTGACTCCTCAGGAGCGTCTGGAACTCATCCGATTTGTTGTAGAGAACACTCCGAAACATATCGGGATCATTGCATCTGGTCATTGTGCGGAAAAAGTAGAGGATCAGATACGGGAAGCACAGGCGGCTATTGATGCAGGTGTTGGATCCTATGTGTTTATTTCTAATCAATTTGCAAAAGAAGATGAAAGTGAAGATGTTGCAAAACAGAATATTGAGTATCTTCTGGATCATATTGACGCGGAAAGTTTTGGTATTTATGAATGTCCCTATCCTTACAAACGTCTTGTTTCGCCGGAACTGTTGAAATGGTGTGCTGAGACAGGAAAGTTTACTTTTCTGAAGGATACATGCTGTGATGTGGAGCAGCTTCGTGCAAAAGTAGAGGCAGTGAAGGGTACACCAATGAAGATTTTTAATGCAAATGGTGCAACTTTACTGGAAAGCCTGAAAATGGGATGTCATGGATATTCCGGAGTTATGGCTAATTTCCATCCGGATCTGTACGTCTGGCTTTGCAGGAACTTTGACAAAGAACCGGAAAGAGCAGAAATCATGATGAATTATCTGGGAGCGGCGTCTACATTTGAATGTCAGGTCTATCCCTGCAACAGTAAATATCACATGAAACTGGAAGGAGTCAATATAACGACAAAATCCAGAAGACAGGATGATGCGCTTCTTACACCGAACAGGCTTCTTGAAGTAGAGCAATTCCATGATCATACAGAATATTTCAGAAAAACTTTTTTTGGTAAATAATTTTTTTGGGTGACTTGAATATGGAAATTCTGAAGAATAAAAAGACTATGTGGGAAAAGTTTTATCGTACAATGGAAAAACAGGAAGAGAGAAGCGGATGCGCTGTAACATTAACGTTAAATCCCTGCATGACGGAGACGCTGGTAGTTGACGGGCTCAGAGCGGGAATGGAAAACGAACTGCATGCGATGACCGCGGACATAGGCGGACTTGGTATTGAGATCAGCAGGATTTTATCAGGATGCGGTTATGCTTCTCTTTG
>ULYF01035961.1_pt1 | contig 41052 bp, 35 predicted proteins | sample 1961941 | NCBI WGS metagenome assembly ULYF01 (sample SAMEA4835857, study PRJEB28245) | human gut metagenome | biome: gut microbiome; material: fecal sample | place: Denmark | collected 2008 | reverse complement strand
AAGTTAAATGGATAGTCCATATTCAGGTGAATCCAGAATAATGGCTCTTTGTAATCCATAAATACTTTGCGGTAGAATGCTTTGTATTCTTCTTCTGTACACTCATTTGGATGTTTCATCCAGAGAGGATTGGTATCACTTAAAGAAACTGGGCGTTTATTGATTTTTACTTTTTCTTTTGCAGGAGAAACTTCTACGATTTCTTTTTCTCCATTTTCGTTTTCTTTTTCTTCTGTCTTCGCTTCTTCGTGAATATGCTCTACTACCACGTCGTCTTCTTTCAGTTCAGACTCATCAATGGTCTCATATTCCTGAGGTGCATTTGCCTTGGATAAGAAGATTTCTACTGGCATGAAAGAGCAGTATTTCTCAATAATTTCTCTTGCACGGTATTCATTGGCAAATTCTACGCTCTCTTCATTTAAGAACAGGGTAATCTCCGTACCTACTTCGGTTCTGTTTCCGTCACCGATTTCGTACTCTGTACCGCCATCACTGGACCAGTGAACTGCAGTTGCTCCTTCTTTGTAAGAAAGAGTATCAATCTGAACTTCATCTGCTACCATAAATGCAGAATAGAATCCAAGACCGAAATGTCCAATGATCTGATCTTCATTTGTCTTATCTTTGTATTTTTCCAGGAACTGAGTTGCACCAGAAAATGCAATCTGTGTAATATATTCTTCTACTTCGTCAGCTGTCATACCAAGACCGGTATCAATGAATTTCAAAGTTTTTTCTTCTGGGTTTACAATCACCTGGATTTTATTTTTATGGTTTTCCGGGAAGGAATATTCTCCCATTACTTCCAATTTTTTCAGTTTTGTAATAGCATCGCATCCGTTGGAAATTAATTCACGGAAGAAAATGTCATGATCGGAATACATCCATTTTTTAATAATCGGAAGGATATTGTCACTATTAATTGATAAAGTACCACGCTTGCTAGCCATGATAAATACATCTCCTTTTTTCTGTTTTTTCCTTGTCTAGACAATATATTAATACCCCTAAACACAAAAGTCAAGACAAAATTAGCACTCATACAAGATGAGTGCTAACAAACTTTTATAAACTTTCTAAAGATTTTATAAATTTCTACTTTTTCTCGATTTTCTGAGCAACAATAAAGATATTGGGCGGATTTTTATGGAGATTTACAATCTCAATAACCAAAAATCCCTTTCTCTGAATTTTCCGCATCAAGCCTACTGGTGTGTCAAAGGATACATAAGGCATAAGATGTAGCTTGGATTTCCAGAACTTCCTCACAGAATCTTTAGACAGATTTCTGCCCAAACAGTCTGTTGCAGATAAAAAGATACCACCTGGTTTTAAAATTTCATAGATTTTTTCCAGAACTTTATCCTGATTTTTCATGTACAACAACACATTATACGCTGCCACTACATCATAGCTTTCCGGCTCTGCACAAAGCTCCATTAAATCCTTTTGCTGGAAGGTAATATTCTCTTTTCCTTTTTCTTTTGCCTTCTCTGCTGCCTGTAGCATCATTTCCTCTGAAATATCAATGGCTGTTATTTTTTTTACATAATCCGCTAACGTTATGGTTGCAATCCCTGTACCACATCCAATTTCCAGCATGGTATCTTCTGCATTTAAAAAGGGAATGGAACGTTTTATGGTTTTTTTATAGGCATTTTCATATTTGGAAAGCACTTGTTCATCAAAAACTTTTGACCGTTTATCCCAAAAACGAGAACTTTTGTTTTCTTTATTTTCCATTTTTATCCCTCCACAATGAGATACTGTCCTCCTGGCAGTGCAAACACTTCACTGGCATCTTCCATTTCTTCCAGAGACATGCCGTCTACATCCATGCCATTTTCTTCAAAATAATCTCTGACCTCTTCCAGAGAATCTACCACTGCTGCCATACAGTCTTCCAGAAAAGCTTCTGCTTCCTCTTCTGTTTCTGCTACTGGCTCTGCAAACAATTGGCCCTGATTTTTTAAAAAAGTTAAAATACATTCCTCACTATACTCATACATTGCTTTTCTTCCTCCTTGTTGTATGATTATGCAGCGCTTCCCACTGTCATACCTATCCTCTGTTCTTCTTTGCAATTTCTAAAATTTCTTCCGGATTTTCCACAATGGCATCCGCCTCATGCTCCTCTAGTTCTGTGCGCGGACGAAATCCCCAGGTAACCCCAATGGTAAACATTCCTGCTGCCTTTCCCGTGTCCATATCTGTATTGGTATCTCCACAATACAAACATTCTTCGGGTTTTACTCCCAGTTCCCTGGCAATGGCCAGCGCACCAAGGGGTGATGGCTTTCTTGGTATTTGTGCTGTCTGTCCCTGAATTTTATGAAACATCTGCTCTCCAAAAATTTTATGTACCACTTCTACGGCAGCCTCATGTGGCTTATTAGAAAATACGGCAATCTTAATTCCCTGTTGTTTGAGAGCATCCAACAATGTTACAATACCCTCGAAAGGTTTTACATGATAAAAAGGATTCTCCCCAAACCATTTCCGGTACAATACTCGTACTTCTTCATAGTTTACCTCATTTCCTCCAGGCACAGCAGCCAACATTCTACGCACCAGCTCATCTGCACCATCTCCTGCATAAAAGTTATAATCTTCCACAGGAATTGCAGGCAATCCAAATTCTTTTAAAGTTTTATTCCCCACATAAGCAATGGATTCCACCGTATCCGCAATGGTTCCGTCTAAATCAAAAATACATGCTTTATACATTTCTCACCACTTTCTAGGATTCATTCCCATCTGTTTTAATTCCTGATACAAACGTGCCACTGGAAGTCCTACTACATTGTTATAATCTCCTCGGATTTCCTTTACGAAAATTCCTGCTTTTCCCTGAATGCCGTAGGCTCCTGCCTTATCCATAGGTTCGCCCGTATCTACATAACTCTCAATCTCCTCCTCAGACATTGGATAAAACTCTACTGCTGTCATAACATGGAAGGTTTTCTGTTGTTCTCCGTTTTCATCCCTGCTTAACATGGTGACACCGGTATACACTTCATGGCTGGCTCCTTGAAGCTTCTTTAACATCTGTATAGCTTCTTTTCGGTTCTTGGGCTTTCCTAAAATATTTCCTTCTGCTGCTACCACAGTATCTGCACCAATCACCAGCACCTCACCAGATGTTTTCAAAAATACCTCTCTGGCTTTTTGCTCACACAGTTCTTCCACAACCTCTTTCGGACTGGATCCCCTTATCTGCTCCTCTCCCTGGCTTGGACACACAGAAAAGGGAATACCTACCATATCCAATAATTCTCGCCTTCTAGGAGACGCACTTGCAAGTATTATATTCTTCATGTTCTACTCCTTTTCTGTATTTAGTATAGCCTTACTTCATTTTCTATGCAACCATAAAATTTTACGAAATTTTCTCAAAAACCCCTTCCATTATTCTCATAAAAAGGATTATAATGGAGAGTATATCAATGACTAAGAATATTGAAAAACTTATTTTAGAAAGGAATTAAAATCATGGGAAGTTTCAGCAAAAAACTTTTAGGTGTTAGTGCACTGGGAGCTGCTGCAGGTGCAGCTATTTATTATTTCAAGAAAAAGAAAGAAGAGAATCCTGATCTTCAAGAAGAATTTGCAGATTTCCAGGATAACTTAAAAGAAACCGCTGCTTCTGCTGTCCATGTAGCTTCCAAACTCAAAGAAGTGGTAGAACAGTCTGTAGACGAGGCTGTAAATAAAGTAAAAGAGCATACCGATGACTTTGTAGAGGATGACATCTTCGAGGAGGAGGATTTAGTTGAGACTGTCAGTGAAGCTGCAAAAGATGTTGAAGATGCGGTAAAAGAAACTGTTGAAAAGACTGAAGAAGCTGTCGAATCTCTATTTGAAGAAGAAAAAGAAGATAACACAGAAGATAGCCAAAAGACTGAATAATAAAAAAATGGCGGCATACCAGGAAATATTTTCCTGGTATGCATAACAATTATATTGAAGAAGGAATGAGGAGATATATTATGGATAACCAATTATTTGAACAGGCAAAGTCTGATGATATTTTATCAAAGGAACTAATTTCTTTTCTGCTGGAAACCATGGAATATAACAGCCTGAGTTTTATCAATGATGCTATTGAAATTTTAAAAGTGCTAAAAATCCGCATTGAACGTGGTGACAAAATTACTGATGAAGTATCCAAACAAATTTACGAAAAAAAGAATTTTCAAGCCTTTGTAAAAAAACATTTTTCCGAATACATCTATCACCAGGTATTTTCTTCTTCTGGTAAAAAGGAAAAATCCTACTTCAGCCTAGAGCCTTGTGAAGGCGGCTATGAACTGATTCTTTCAGACAAAAGCCAAAAGGTTTACAAATGGATTTCCAGTCTCAATGAGAAATTCTCTCTTGTCTATATGATTGCTACACACATTGTATACATAAAAAATGTCCGTACCAAAACTTACTCTCCTTTCATCTCTGCAAATGGAAAATACTGCAGATACGATGAAAGTATTGGAAAAATCATAGAAATCTAATAAAAGAGAGAGCGATTGCATGTTGTCACTTCCCCATGCAATCGCTCTCTTTATTTATTCTTTGTAACTTAATCCAAAGTTTAATTCATAGTAATTTCCTACCCGATCTCGGTAGGCATAAGCTTTTCCGTTCTCGTCCTTCATGCACTCTGGCATATAAACATCTTTGTCATATCCAGGCACATCATTAGGGCTTACACATACTCCTTGCTTATTTACCGCCAATACAGAATCATCCTTTGGCAATGTAATAGGCAATCTTCCTACAGGTGAAAAAGTACCGAATATTACATCTAAAGTTGCCCTTGGATAAGTGTCAAAACCTGCCAGAAGTGCATCTGCTAAAGTTTCAATATTTCCAACTTCCCAAGCCAGGGTAAAGTTAATATTTGCAATGACTTTTCCCCCTCTTTGGTGAACCTTTTGGGCAATCTCTCTGAATCTGCCCAAACCTGCCAATGTAGTTTCCTTATGTGTCTCTTTCTCTGGCCTTCCCTCTTCATCTACATTGCAGACTTCTTTTTCTTCACAAATATCCAATTCCAAATATCCTGGTGTGGCATTGAAATATTCCCCGCTAGAAGGTGATACCATAAGAATGGCAAAATCCGCTTCCTCTGGATTCTCAGTCAATGTTACACTTCCCAACATATCTCGCAGTGCTTTTGTAGCCTGTTCAGCTTTTGCAGCATCTTTTTGGAATGCCTCAGCGTACACCTTTTTTCCTGCCAGCTTTTCTTTTGTTAGTGGTAAGGTACTGTCATTTTTCAGTAACACAACACTCTGGCGATGTACTTTTTCAGCTTCTTCCCAGTCTTCTCTTGCTGTTGTTACTTCTTTTGCCTTTTTGGCATCCCGATAAGGATTCTCAAACATTCCAAGCTGAAACAGCTCTGTCAATGTCCTTGTTACAGCCCTGTCTAAAGCTTCATCTGTAAGCACCAACTGCTCTTTGCTGAATCCTTCTGGAACTGGATGAGTATCATAATAATCGTTCTTTCCTCTTTGGTAAGCCTCCATACCTGCTTCATTATCAAATAAACCGCTAATAATATCCACACCTGCATGATTCACAGCAAAACCAATACGTTCTGGGATATCCAGCATTTCTACACCCCAGCACATGTTATGGGCAATCCCAGTATCTGAATTAATATATCCCTCAAATCCAATTTGATCTCTTAACATATTCTGGATAAATGGACGGTTATACGCAAAACCATAGGGTTCAAATTCCATGGTATTTCCAAGACAGTCCTTCTGTGCTTTGCTCTTTTGGGCTGATGGCTTGGAATAATACGGCATAATAGAGGAAGTATGATTCTTCACTGCAACTTGAAAAGCTGGAATATGGTATTTCTGAAGAGAATCTTCTGTAGCATAAACATTCCACTGCCCTGCAGCATAGTGAGGATCAAACCCATTTTCTCTGGCTCCTCCGCCTGGAAAATGTTTGGTAGTCATAGCCACACCGTCCTGTGTTACACCCTCCTTACTTCCTTGGATTCCAGGAATCAGGTGCTCCATAATCTCACATACCAGTTCTGGATCTTCCCCAAAAGTACCGTAAGAGCGTTGCCATCTTGGGTCTGTCATAATATCAGCCATATACATATAACCTTTTCTCAGTCCACAGGCATTCCACTCTCTTTTCACACAAGAAGCAAAACGATCCACAATTTCAATTCCTGCACCTTTTACTGCTGCTGCAATTCCCAGAGTTCCCGGCCATGTAGCAAATACTCCTGCCGCATCATTCATACCAAACACGACTTCGCCATTCTCATTTCTGGAATTGGAGGCTACACTTACAGGAATAAAATGCTGGCACTCCTCTGCCACTGCATGCAGCTGATTCATCCAATCTGTCATATCCTCTGCTGTTGCATTTGCTCGCAAAATCAGATGACGGGAGAACCACTCTTTTAACAAGGTTGAAGTTCCTGGTAAATGCTGTTCTCCAAAAATGGTTTTTCCTGTAAATTCTCCTTCATCCAAAGTTCCACTTTCATCTAAAATCAACTCCTGAGTTTCCATGCTGGAACCTGGAATCGGATATTTTCCCATTCTCCAGTCAGAAATAAAGAGCTGTGCAATCTTTTCCTCAATTGTCAGCTCTTTTACATATGCCTCGGCTCTAGTTTTCGCTGGCAATCTCCAGTCATCAAAAGGCTTCATCTGGCCACTTCCATCTAAATCTTTGAAATAAAGGCCATCCTGTTCTATGACTTTTCTGCTTACGCTTGCGATAACCGGCCCTGCCGGATTTTTATAATATTTTATACGCTCTGCTGCTTTCCCTGCCATGTTCCTACCTCCTATACACGCATTTTATACCTTTATTATATACAAAAATGCTTGGGAAATATAGGAACGATTTTTATACTTTTTTGCAAAATTTTCAGTACTATGCCAATTGACCTAGTTCTTCTAAAATCTGCCGTTTATATTCCAAAAATTCCGGTGTTAAATCAAAATCTTCCCGTCTTGGCTTTGGCTGGCAAATTTTTATTTCTCCAGTAATTTTTCCTGGCTGTCCTGTCAGCAAATAAATACGATCCGACAGAAGAATCGCCTCGTCAATATCATGGGTAATAAAAATCGTAGACAGATGAATCTGTTCCATTACTTTTAAATACCACTTATGCATGGCACTTTTGGTCAAAGTATCCAGAGCAGAAAATGGCTCATCCAGAAGGGCTATTTTATCTGAAAACATATAAGTACGCAACAGAGCTGCTCTCTGGCGCATTCCTCCTGAAAGTTGGCTTGGATATTTTTTTTCTGTTCCTTCTAGTCCGAATTCTGCAAAATAAGGCCGGACTTTTTTTCTTGCTTCTTTCTTTTTTTCTCCCTTAATGATTAAGGGAAGCGCCACATTATCTTCTACAGTACGGTATGGAAGGAGTAAATCTTTTTGCAACATATAGCTGACATTTCCAGGCTGTCCTGTAATATCTTTTCCATCTAAAATTACCTGTCCTTCTTCTGGTTTTAACAAACCAGAAATCACATTGAACAAGGTAGTTTTCCCTCCTCCACTGACTCCAAGAAGACTAACCAGCTCATTATCATGAAGCTCCAGGGTAACATCTTTTAAAACCTCTTGGTCACTAAAAGCCTTGGAAACATGTGAAACTTTTAACTCTGCCATTGTTCCTCCAAACCTCTCTTACTGGGGCAGATAGTCATTGGAGAACCCTGCATTTTCAGGGATTTCTGTCTCTGCTAAACCATTGTCATTGAGCCACTGGTAAAAAGCATTCCATCTGGCTGGATCTATATATCCCCACTGTTCTACCTCTGCCTTATACTCATCTTTCAGGTATTCTTGGCTTGCTAATACCAGTTTTTCATCTAATTCCGGTGAAGCTTCACAGAGAATTTTGGCTGCTTTTTCCGGCTTTTCTATGGCAAATTCATATCCTTTTTTCAAAGCCTTTAAAAAAGCTTTTGCTGTTTCCGGTTTCTCTTCCAAAAAGCTATTATTGGCAATGACTACTGGGGTATAATAGTCAAACACTGGATTCATATCTTTAAAAGCAAAATAATCCGTCTCTAAGCCTGCTACTTCTGTAGCCACACCTGCCCAAGCATAAAAGACCCATATGGAGTCTACGGATTTTGACTTCAAAGCAGAAACTTCATCTGTAACTGTACTTGGAATCATCTCTACTTTGCTAAAATCTCCCCCATCCTGTTCCACCACATTTTTAATCATTGCTTTTTCAACAGGTGCATCCCAGGTAGCATATTTTTTTCCTTCCATGCCTTTTGGAGTATCCATACCTTCCCCTTTTCTTGAAATAATTCCAGAGGTATTATGCTGTACTAAAGCTGCTACTGCTGTAGTAGGAAGGGCATTTTCCCCTGCAACGCCAGGCGCCATGGAATCCTGGAAAGAAACGCCAAACTGAGCTTTTCCGGAAGCTACCAGTGCATCGGCACCATCCTCCGGTGGCTGCACAATTTCCACCTCCAGACCTTCTTCTTCAAAATATCCTTGATTCTGCGCCACATATAAACCTGTGTGATTCGTATTTGGGGTCCAATCTAGCACAAATGTAATTTTTTCCTGCTCTTTCTTCGCTGTTTCTCCTTCTTTTTCTGCTGGCTTTTCCCCACAGGCAGCCATAGAAAATACCATACTTACACACAAAAGAACTGCTGCAATTTTCTTTTTCATCCTTTTATCCACCTCTCTGTTATTTCACATGCTCCCAGGGCATAAGTCGCTTCTGCAGGATATCTACCAGTTTCATCAACAGCAAACTGATAATAGAAATCAAAAAAATCACTGCGAACATTTTGTCATAGGAGAATGCTTTTTTTACTCTTGTCATATATACACCAAGACCTGCAAATCCACCCAACCATTCAGAAATCACAGCTCCTACTACAGAATAGGAGACAGAAATACGTAAACTTGCAAAAAAATGGCTCATGGCTCCTGGTAGCTTAATATATCGAAAAATCTGCAGGTTTCCGGCTCCCATAGAACGCATCAGACGAATCATATCCTGATCCGCAGATTTAAATCCATCTAAAAGTCCTACCGTAATCGGAAAAAAGGTTACAATTACAATTAAAATTACTTTTGGCAACATTTCATATCCAAACCAAAGTACCAAAAGAGGAGCAATGGCAACGGTTGGAACAGTTTGTGTCAATACAATCAGCGGATAAAAAGCCTGATAAAGCTTCTCAAATCTCTCCATAATCACCGCCATAAAAGCTCCCACTGCTACACCGAAAAACAGTCCCAGAGCAGCTTCTGCCAGTGTAACTTTTGCATTCTGCATTAAGAGACCAAAATCCTCAAAAAACGCCTTCACCACATCCACTGGGGATGGAAGCATATAGTGAGGTACCAGTTCTGCCCAGGATACTACCTGCCATAAAATCAAAATTCCTGCCAGAGCAGAAAAAGTCCAGAATTTACTGGTGATGCTTTGTGACTTTTCTTTCAATGGTAAGTACATCTCCTTCCGGTTTGTAGCTCACTTTAATATAAGCTGCCACAGAAGGTGCTCCTGCTTTCACAGCAATATGCTGACACTCTTTTACAATGTCCATCAGTTCATCATAATCTCCCTCAATGGTGGTTTCAAAAGGTCCTACATAATAATTGTTTCCCGTACTTTTAATATAGGCAATCACCTCATCTACAATACGAATTAATTCCTCATCATTTGTTGCAGCCGGTAAAGACTGAATTGCTACACTTGCGTTCATATTTTTTCCTCCCTAATGTGTTATAAAATTGAAAAGATGCCTACGGATTGTTCCGCACTATGACTTTTGACCTGGCATCAAAAAAACTCCTGTTAGGGGTTACCTGACAGGAGTAAAATATCAAAATATTATCATTGATTATTTAATCATTATAATATCTTTCTCTATGGTTCCTACGCCGGCATTACCCGGATCAGGTATATGGGTCTAAAACGAATCGGTTTTATTCTCAGCCGGACTTCACCAGCTCCCCTAACGTGTTTACAGTCTACTTGATTTGTCATAAAAAGTCAAGATTTACTTTTTCTCCCAGACTTTTTTTAATGTTTTTACAGCTTGTGAAAGCTCTTCTTCTCTCATACAGGCATAGCCTAAAAGGACTTTGCAGGATGTATTTGGGTTTCCGTAAACGCAATATTCAGACAGTCCATATACCAAAATTCCTGCTGCTTTCGCCCTTATAACTGCCTCTTGTTCTGTAAGTCCGTTGCAAAAGGTAAGCAAAAGATGTACCCCTGCATATTCTCCAGATACTTGGCAGATTTGGGACATTTCTTCTCTTAAATATTTTAAAAGAAAATCATGTTTGCCCTTATAAATCCCCCGCATTTTGTTTAAATGTCTCTGGTAATATCCCTCCTGTAAAAAAAGCTCCAAAATCTTCTGATCCACCTTAGAAACAGTTACTGAAAATAAATGTTTCTGCTCCTGATACTGCTTCATAAGCCTTACAGGCAGCACCATATAGCTCACTCGTATGGAAGGTGCCAAAGACTTAGAAAAAGTGCCCATATAAATCACACAGTCATGATTATCAAATCCTTTTAGAGCTGGAATCGGTTTTCCTTTATAACGGAACTCACTGTCATAATCATCTTCGATGATGTATCTTCCTTCTTTTTCCCCTGCCCAGGATAATAACTCCATACGTCTACTTAAGGGCATTACCGTTCCCATTGGAAACTGATGAGAAGGCATCACATAAACAATTTCTCCACCCGTCTTTTCCAGTTCTCGGACACTCAATCCATTGTTATCCTGCTCTATGGTTTCTACCTGAAATCCCATATGAAGGAAGTCATAATAGGCCGTAAGATAAGTGGGGTCTTCCATAATAATCGTTTTATTTCTGTCTAAAATGGTCCCAAGAAGCATTAAAAGATAATCGTTTCCGGCACCAATGAGAATCTGCTCTGCACTACAATGAACTCCTCTGGCCTGATACAAATAATCTGCTATAGCCTGTCGAAACCCCTGTTCTCCACATGGATTTCCAAGCTGAAACAAACTACTGTCTGCCTCCTTTAAAACTCTTCTGGATAATTTTTGCCAGATGTTGTAAGGAAATCCCTGGGCATCAATGCCATTTAAGGCAAAGTCATAATCTGACCTTGCCTTATCTTCTTCCTTCTTTGAAATTCGCTTTTCATCACCAGGCTTTTTAGAAAAAGTATACAATCCCTGGATGTTACACACATAGTATCCTTTACATGGTATTGCTTCCAGATATCCCTCGGAAACCAACTGGTCATAAGATAATTCTACGGTACTTCTACTAACCGAAAGACTCTTTGCCAGTGTCCTGGAAGAGGGCAACTTTTCTTCTGCCTTTAAATGTCCCTGCTGAATCTCTGTTTTTATATATTCACAGATTTGTTCATACAAAGGGAGCTCTGATTTTGAATTTAAGGGAATCATAAATTCCTGCATGATTCTTCCTCTGCTTATTTTAACTTAAAGGAGCTCTTTAAGGATACAATCCTGTTAAATACCGGACTTCCTGGTTTGCTGTCATGACAGTCAGCACAGAAGAATCCATTTCTGACAAACTGGAATCTGTCATAAGCTTCCGCCTTACCAAGTTCTGGCTCTACCACGCAATCCTTCACAACGGTAAGGGAGTTTGGATTCAAATTCAAACTTCCATCCTCTTTGTTATAAACACCCTTTTCTTCATCTACAATATTCTCATACAGACGACATTCAGCCTTTACAGCAGTGTCTGCACATACCCAGTGAATGGTTCCCTTCACCTTTCTTCCATCTGGAGAATTTCCTCCCTTAGAAGCAGGATCGTAAGTGCAATGGATCACTGTAATATTACCTTCTTCGTCCTTTTCTACACCAGTACAGGTAACAAAATAAGCATTCATTAGGCGTACTTCATTATCTGGATACAGACGTTTATATTTCTTCACTGGTACTTCCATAAAGTCTTCCCGCTCAATGTACAATTCTCTTCCAAAAGGAACCTGTCTATAGCCCAGTTCTGGATTTTCCATATTATTTGGTACTTCCAGATACTCAATTTCACCTTCTGGATAATTGTCAATGACTACCTTCACAGGGTCTAAAATGGCCATCATACGAGGAGCCTTCATCTTCAAATCTTCTCGAATACAATACTCCAGCATAGCATAATCCACAGAACTATTTGCCTTAGAAACACCGCAAAGTTCCACAAATTTCTGAATCGATTCTGGTGTAAAGCCACGTCTTCTAAGTGCTGCAATAGAAACCAGACGTGGATCATCCCAACCGTCTACAATATCATCTTCTACTAGTTTTTTAATATAACGTTTACCAGTTACTACGTTCGTCAGATACAATTTTGCAAACTCAATCTGTTTCGGTGGATGTACATATTCCAGTTCTCTTACCACCCAGTCATATAATGGTCTGTGGTCTTCAAATTCCAGGGTACAAATAGAGTGGGTAACTCCTTCAATGGCATCCTCAATAGGATGTGCAAAGTCATACATTGGATAAATGCACCACTGATCTCCTGTGTTGTGATGTGTCATATGAGCCACGCGGTAGATAACTGGATCTCTCATATTAATATTAGGAGAGGCCATATCAATTTTGGCACGAAGCACTTTGCTTCCGTCCTCAAATTCTCCGTTTTTCATTTTTTCAAACAGTTCCAGGTTTTCTTCCACACTTCTATTTCTATATGGACTTTCTTTTCCTGGTTCGGTTAAGGTTCCTCTATATTCTCTGATTTCCTCTGCTGTCAGATCGCAGACAAAGGCTTTTCCTTTTTTAATCAGCTTAATTGCTGCTTCATACATCTGTTCAAAATAATTAGACGCAAAATACAGACGGTCCTCCCAGTCTGCACCAAGCCATTTAATATCTGCTTTAATAGATTCTACAAACTCTACCTTTTCTTTTGTAGGATTGGTATCATCAAAACGCATGTTAAACTTTCCGTGATATTTCTGTGCTAATCCATAATTTAATAAAATAGATTTTGCATGTCCAATGTGCAGATAGCCATTGGGTTCCGGTGGAAATCTGGTACAAATTTCCTCATACTTTCCCTCTTCCAAGTCTTTTTCAATAATCTGTTCAATAAAGTTTTTTGAAACTACGGTTTCTTTTACAGCTTCTTTTTCCACGCTTGTTCCTCCATCTATTTTTATTCTAGAAACTATACTACCATAAAAATTTTCTTTTTCAAAGGATTTTTTTCTCAGCTTCCAGCAATCATAAAGTTTGCTGTAGCCGTAGCAATGAGTTGTCCTGTTTTCTGAGAACAGCACTGTGCATGAACACTGCAAATGCGCTGCCCTGCCCGATCTGTTTTTGCTGTAACCAATAAGGCATCCTGGGCCATTCCCGGTGATAAATAGTTGACATTTAAATTAATCGTAGGAATAATCTGATTTTTGCTTACACTCCGCACAATCACACCACAGGTTGTATCAATGGCAGCTGCAATGAGACCTCCGTGCATGGTTGCCATGTGATTCAATTCCCAGCTCTGAATGGGAAAACGAAGCGTAACACTTTTCTTTTCATAATTACAAGAATAAAATTCTACCTGCATTTTATTGTACAAATGGTCTGGAGCTTTTGGATATAACCGCTCCATACTTTCCCTTATTTCCCGTTCCATCTTCTCCTGCATGGTTTCTTCCATGATTTGTTCCTCTCTTCCTTATCAATCTTGCTTTTCATATCTGACTTCCAGTAAAGTCAGTCCTCTGGCAGGAGCAGTAAAGCCCGCCAAGCTTCTATCACATCCGCTTAAAATTTCTTCCATGGTTTCTGGCTCTCTTTCTCCCCGTCCTACTTCAATCAAAGTTCCAACCAGAATCCTTACCATATTATACAAAAATCCATTTCCTGTAAAGGTAAGAATGATTTCTTGGGAAAATTCCTGGACTTCAATTCTGTAAATTGTCCGAACGGAAGATTTTTTCATCTTCTTATTAGAGCAGAAGCTCTTAAAATCATGGGTTCCTTCCAGAATTTTTGCTGCCTTTTTCATAGCATTGACATCCAGGTTTTCATGAAGTGGACATTGATACTTACGTTCAAAAACATTCTTATGAATTCCTGAAGCTATGCGATAACAGTACACTTTTTCCCTAGCATTTAAACGACTATGGAATCGTTCTTCTGCCTTTGTAACGCTTACAATCTCAATATCTTCCGGCAGATAATAATTTAAATAAGCACAGATTTCTTCACAAGTCTTCTCTGTATCAAACACTGCATTTGCCACCTGTCCTTTTGCATGTACACCAGCGTCTGTCCGCCCTGCTCCTTGAATGGTCACAGATTCTCCACACATTTTAGACAACACATCTTCAATCTTTCCCTGAATGGTATTGTCTGTATCTTTTTGCTTTTGCCAGCCTCCGTATCTGGTTCCATCATATTGAATATCTATGCGATAATTCATACTCTATATCCTCTTTCTTTTATAAAATTTTCTGATAAAGTGCCACCATAACCGGCATAGTAAGAATACTTAAAATTACAGACATAACATTCACTGCTCCTGCCTGTTCTTCATGATTATGAAATAGACTTGCCATCTGAGTTACCGTTGCTGCCACTGGCGCCGCAATAGCCAAAAACAGAATCAGCAGCACATCCTTTGCAAAAGGAATGGTCACGGTTACCCTAGAAATCCATAAAACCAATATCATCAAAAGTGGGCAAAACAGCAGCCGCCCTGCACAAACTAACCAATTTCTTCCAGATAAAAAAACACGTTTTAGGTCTGCCTCTGCCATAATCATTCCAATCATTAACATACAGATGGGTCCCACAATTCCTCCCATAGAGGACACTGTAGTTCCCAAAATTCCAGGTAATTTTGTATTAGTAAAGAACAAAATAAGCCCTATAACAATAGCAATTACATTGGGATTTCCAAGGATTTTCCTCAAGCTCACCTGACTCTTTCCTCCAATAAGTCCCACTGTATGGGTCCAGAAGAAAAAAGTCTGTACCATAATAAAAGCACAACAGTAAAAAACCTGCTCCTGCCCCAATAAAGCAGAAACTAGAGGAATGATAATATTACCCCCATTGGAGTAAATCACCGATGCTTTTTCAATAGAGCTTATGTTCCATTTTCTTCCTATAAGACCTGTTACAGCAATAAACAACACATGCATCAGTACTGCAAATCCAGATGCTAAAAGTAAACCTTTTAGCTTTTCCTGGGAATAGGAAATCTGAAAACTGTCAATCACCACACAAGGTACAATAATGTACAAAGTCAAGGCTGAAATTACCGAACTTTGGCTGCTGGTAACTAGTTTTGTTTTCACTGCTGCGAATCCCATAAGAATCATGAGCATCATAGACAGCATTTGTCCTAATAATAATATACTTAATTCCATGTTCTTCTTCTGTCACTCCATCTCTTCTTCTATTTCCTGCATAACTTTTGCAAGCCTTTTTGCCGCTTCTTCTATTTTTCTCTTATCTCTGGTATTTAACACCATTTCAAAACGCTGTAATTCATACTCCATCTGTTTCCTTGTATCACCAATACATTCCTCATAAAGACGCTCTCCTTGCAGTAAAAAAAGCTTATTTTCTTCTTGCTCCCGTGGATGAATTTTGAGATAGGAAAGCTCCTGCATTCTGGCTTCTATCTCTTCTTCTGTCATATGATTTTCCCTGTTTTTCATAATTTTCCGCATTTTCTCTTTTGTAGAATTCACCTGTACCTCCACCTCTAAAATGGAATTAATATCATAGGTATAGGTCACATCAATGCTTTCTTCTCCAGCTTTCTTTTTTGGTACTTCCACACTGATTTCTCCTAAAAACAGGTTATTTGCTGCATATCTGCTTTCTCCCTGAAGCACCTGCACAGTCACAATATCCTGATTATCCCTACAGGTATAAAAACGCTCTGTTCTACTAGCAGGAATTACAGTATTACGCTCAATAATTGGATAAAAATGCCCACTTTCCTGACTTCCATCTTCCCTTGTAATCATCACATCTGTTCCCAAAGTAAAGGCACAAACATCTGTAAGAATCACTTCTTTTACTGCCTGATTTCTCTCTTTCATAGCCCCCTGAATCGCTGCCCCTAAAGCAACTGCTTCATCTGGATTCATAGATATATCTGGAAATTTATGGAACATTTTAATTATAAAATCCCGCACAATACAAAGTCTAGTAGCCCCTCCTACTAGAACAATCTCATCAATATCTGATAACTTTAATCTGGCATCTGAAAGACTGCGCTGTACTGGTTTTCTAATTTTTGCAAGCAAAGGCTGACATAATTGTGTATACTCTTTTAAGGAAATTTCCACTTCTTTTATTTCTTCCTGAACCTTACAGTGCATAGCAGAGGTTCCATTAGCAGAAAAATTCAACTTGCATTTTTCTGCTTCTTTCCAAATAACTTTCTGCTCTTTTTCCGTGAGATTTTCCATAGCAACCCCACACTGTGACAGAAAATGATGGACCAACAATTCTGTAAAATCTTCCCCTCCCAAATAGTTATCTCCTGCTACTGCTCGTACCTCTAAAATCTCATCAAACAACTCCAGAACCGATACATCCAAAGTACCTCCACCCAGGTCAAATACCAAAAATCTTGTATTCTCTTTTTTCTCATACAGTCCGTAGGCAATGGCTGCGGCTGTTGGCTCACTGATAATACGTTCTACTCTAAGTCCAGCCAATTCTCCTGCATGTTTTGTAGCCTTCCGCCTTTGGTCATCAAAATAGGCTGGAACGCTGATAATGGCCTCTTCTACTGGTTTTCCCAAATATTGTTCTGCATCTTCCTTGAGTTGCCGAAGCACAAAAGAGGATAGCTCCTCCGCTGTAAATTCCTTTTCCCTCAAAATAAATTTCTTAGCGCTTCCCATACTTCTTTTAAACACAGAAGCCCCACTTCTTGGCTCCAGAATACTCATTTCCCTAGCTGTCTCTCCAACGAAAATCTGCTGCTTTTCATCTATACTTACCACAGAAGGTGTCAAATGCTTCCCCAGTCTATTGGGAATGATTTTTGGACCTTTCTCCGTAAAATATGCTGCCAGGCTATTGGTTGTTCCCAAATCGATTCCTATCATCATACGCCTTATCATCCTTCCTTTCTTTTTTCAATCGTTTTCTTGCATAACACGCATCGAAATCCAATGGATTTTCCTGCAAAGCAGACTTATAACAACTCCAGGCATTATCCAAATCTCCCTCTATCTCATACAAGAACCCTTGGGCAAGAAACATATCAAAACAGCAGGTTCTTCCTCGGTATCCGGCGCAGTCCGAACAATCCTCCATTGCCCCATACATTTTACCAAACCATAGTTTTGCATTTTTATAGTCTCCCTGAAAATAATAAGATTTTCCCATCTGGTACCAATATTGTTTTCTGTTTCTGGTAAGTTCTGCACCTTCCCCATAATAAGCCAGAATTCCTCGCCTGGTCTCCTCTCCTGCTTTTTCTGCCTTTTTCTGTTTTCCCATACGATAGTAAATTTCCTCTAGAATTATGCAGGCGTTTAAATAATCTTCTGTCCCTATTTTTTCCAAGGACACCGCTTTTTTTGCTGCCTTTGCACTACGTTTTTTATCATCTAGATTGTACAGATAATTCCAGGCTTGTGCCATTGCTATTTTCGCCAACTGATAACGTTTTTGCTGTAACCCCTGAAGCAATAATTCTGCTTCCATTCCCTTTCCAAGTTGTATGTACAGCACTGCTTTTTCATATTCCATCTGCTGTATATCCTGTCCACATTTCTTTTTTAGCCAGTAGGATGCTTCCTCCGCTTTTCCCATATATGCATAAAGAATAGAAATCCATTTTTTGCAGCCTGTATCATCGGGATAAGCTTCCAGTTCTTCTTTTATGTAACGGATAGCCTCCTCATAATGCCCCAGCTTTCTTGCACACTCGCACATACTTTTCCTTGCTTCTAGACGGCTTTCTGATCGCTCTACTACTAAAGACTTCTGGAAACATTCCAGAGCTTTTTCATATTTTCCCATAAACTCATAAGCACGCCCCATATTATAATATCCATAAGCATTGTCTGGTTCCAATTCAATCGCTTTTTCATAATCCAAAACAGCTCTCTGCCTCTGTTGATATGACATATGAAAGTTTCCCCGCTCAATATAAAAATAGGCGTTAGGCTCAATTTCTATTTGCCGGTTAGCATAGAACATACCTTCTTCATAAAGCCTTTTTCTCTCTGCAAGATTTTGCTTTCTATCCAACCAGATTTTATAAATATCCAAAATATCACTATTAGCACACCGGTGTTCTGGTGCTAATTCCAACACCTTCTTATGATATCTCAGGGCTTTTTCATACTCTCCTAAACGGAAATAACATCTGCCGATTCTGGAATATACTTCCTCTCCATCTGGATAAGCTTTTTCGCAAATTTCCAGGCTTTTTAGGGCTTTGGTATACTTTTGCAGCTTCATTTCTATCATACTCTGAACCCAATAAAAATCAGGTTCCTGCCGTATAAAAATAGCCTTTTGAATATAGCTAAGGGCTTCCTTTTCTTCCTCTAAGCTACTAAAACATCGGGCAGCTTCTGCTAATACATCTGCATATTCTTGAGGTTCTCCCTGTTCCTCCATACTACTTAAAACTTTTAAAATTTCTTTTTTAAGCTCTTTTGTATCCTCCAAAGTTTTTCTCAGAATACGTTTACATCGAATATACAAATATTGCAATTTGTGAGTGCTAATTTCTAATCTTTCTGCTTCTTTTAGAACATCTATAGCATCCCCGTACTGGTCATATTTTAAATATGTTTCTGCTGCTGTTTCATACAAATGAGGATAATATGCATAGATTTCTCTAGCTTTATAATAATTATCAATAACCCCCTGGCCATTTTTCAAATCCACATATAAATCCATACGGTACACATAAGCCCAAAAACTTTTTTCATTCAGAGAAAGAATCTTATCACAGATTTCCAATGCCTCTTTCCTTCTATTTAATTTTCTCAAAAGCACTATTTTTCCAAGATAGCACTCTTCCTGTTTGTCATCATATTCCAGCGACTTCTCCAGACATTCTAGGGCATGTTCCTCTTGAATTTCTTCTTCCATCCAGGCTCTTCCCATAATATAATAGGCAGCTGCAATCCTTTGTGGCACATGTTCCTGTTCCTCTTTTGTAAGCCCTGGTGCTTCCTTTTTAATGGCTTCAATCCACAAATATCCCATATCTTCTGTCTGCTGTGGTTTTTTATCTGAATAATATAAACGTTCTAAAATACAGTAATATCCTGTCCTTTCTTTTTCCTCAGGTTCCCAGGATAAAAGAGTATCTATTCCTTCTGTATAGTACTCATTTTGCAAGCAACACCATCCAAACTCAATATACTCTTCTCCAGTTATTTGACCTTCTTTTATCTTATTCTTATACTTATTTAAAAGTGCGTCATTAATCTCTTTCATTTTGGTTTGAAGCTCCTGATTTGCTCCAAAATTACAGATGATCTCCTCGCCTCTTTTTTTAGCTTTCTCATATTCTCCCTGTTCCTTATAATAAAGAAGCAGCTGCCAGTTTGCAGTATAATGGGTTGGTATTTTCTTTAACACTTCCTCATACCAACGGGCTGCTTCCTCTTGTTTTCCTGCCTTTAAAAGTAAGGCTGCCCCTGGAATCTGAATACGGATTTCCTCTGAATATTTTTCTAAAAAGCCCCTCACCTTTGTACAAATATCTTCCTGTGTTTCAGGAGAAATCTCCAAAGCATATCGTTCCATTTCCACTAGAGGATGAAAAATTCCAGAAGCATCCAGATTTCTCAACAAATCTTGTGCCAGCTCTTTTTTCTCCTCTTCTACTGCATCATAAAGATCAAAATACGTATTCAAAAACCCATCATAATCCCCATCATCAGCTCCTTCAAAAAGTCCATAGGGAAATCCTGCTGCCATATGTAACTGGTCAATCATAAAGTTTACAAAGTTTTCAGGATATCGTTCTAAAAACTGCTGCTTGTCCTCTTCTATAAAATACCGCTGGTCAAAAAGTTCCCACACCTTTTTCGGCAAACGGTAATGCTCCATAAGAAAATCAAAGAATCTGTCTTTTACCTCTTCCCCTATTTCTAAATCCAGACAAATTTCCTCATCCAAAAGACTTTCCCACTGCTCAACATTGATTCTTTTGGAAAGAGAATCATATATCTCTTCTGCATGTTTGATCCATGCATCTATCTGGGAACATTGTTCTTCCTCCTCTTGAGGACTTACTGCATAAGCACAGGCTGTCTCATAGGCAGTACGAAGACGTTTAAATCCTTCTGGATCATCCTCCGGATTTGTATGTTTTAAAACTGCCCTGTATGCTTTTTTAATTCTATCCACTTCTTTTGTTACGGAAATTTCCAAAATTCCAAATGCAGTTCTCTCATCCATATTCCCTTCCTCCCCCTATCCGATTCTAATACAACGAATTATAAGTTTTTATCACCTTCACATATGTTTTTATTTTATCACTAATCCCCCATTCTGTCACTGTAGAACAAAAAATCCAGCATGTAAAAAGGCCATTGCACTATGCAACAGCCCTTTCCCTACAGCATGAATCTTATTTAATGATTTGTTTCAACCGCTTAAACCGTTCTTCAAATCTCTCATCTTCTCTTAAAAATGCGCCATCTTCTTTCTCCTCTATAGTGTCTAAAACACGCTCCATAAGAACCCCGTAGCTTTTCTTGATTTCTCCTGCTTCCTGTTTCTCACTCTGTTCCATCTTTTGGAAAAGAATACTATTTTCATATTTTGTGTTTTCCGGATTCATATAAAATTCCAAAAACTGTTCCAAAAGCTTCCATGCTTCCTCTCTTTGTTTTTGCAAATCCTCTTTTGTTTTCTCTTTTTTGCTGCCCTCCAAAACCATATTCAAAGGCGCACTATAAGGATTCAGCCCTGGAATTTTTAACAGGTCAGCTATTTGATGAAACAGCTGTGCTATCTTCTCTGCACGTTCCTGTTCTCCTAATTTTAAGCAGGTAAGCACATACATATCCATGCTTGTCATCAGCCCTGCTCCTTCATTTAGCATTTTCTTCTCCAGACAGGTTTTTGCCTCATCATATTTTTCCTGACGCATATAAAATCCAGGATAAATATCCTCTTTCTTAATATATGTTTCTGGAATCTGACTTAACAAAAGCTCTGCTTTTTGAAAATTTTCCTGGTTTATGGCATTGATAACATTGTAATAAGCTGCTGGGTCTGCCACTGATCTGTCCTTACTTTTGCAAGCATAGTCCAAAAGCTCTTGCCCTTTTTTTGTAAAGGTTTCCTTCCACTCCTTATTTGCCTCACCTGCCATCACAGCTGCTCCATTATAAATACTTCCCAAATTCAAGTAAAGCTGTCCGCAGCCAGGGTAATTATGAAGATATTCTTCCCCTATTGCAAAAGCCTCTTCATAGTTTTCTTTTATAAGCTTCATGGAAATCTCATTGGCAATCCGTCCGATTTCTTTCTCGCTTAATTCCTCCTGAAAATTCAAAAGTGTATTGACATCTGTGCCTAAAAGCCTTGCCAGAGGGGCTAACAGCATCACATCTGGCATAGAATTTCCATTCTCCCACTTGTTCACTGCTGGCGCAGATACTCCTAGTAAATCTGCCACCTGTTCCTGTGTCAATTTTTTCTCTTTACGCAATGTACGGATTAATTCTCCTGTTCTCATAGTAGATTCCTCTCTTTTTATTTTTTCAAGAGAAAAGCTTTTCTTCTTACTTACAGAATACAGGAAAACTCCCTTTTTCACAAGTGAAGGGAGTTTAACTTTCAAGCAAAAAATATAACCGTGTGTTATGTTTTTCTTTTTCTATATTGCACTTGTTTTCCCAGAAAAAATAAGGCTATAAGATTTGGAATTGCCATCATTCCATTTAATACATCAGCGAATTCCCAGATGATTTGCGGAGCCAGCATACAGCCTGGAAGGGTAAGTAAACTATACACAAGACGGTAGGTCTTAGCACTTTTTTCTCCTCCAAGATAATAGGCAGTCTGTTCTCCAAAATAGGACCAGCCCACAATCGTAGCAAAGGCAAACAACACAATAGCAACTGCTAACACCTGTTCTCCATAAGGAATTACTCTGCCAAACGCCATCCCAGTAAGAGTAGTTCCATCTATTGCTTCCAGCCCTTTTGCAATATGGATTTGAAAGATTTCCGGCTCATATACACCACTTACTAAAATAACCAGTGCTGTGATGGTACATACTACCATAGTATCAATAAAAATCTCTAAAATTCCCCACATTCCCTGTATTTCTGGCTCCTTTACATCTGATTGGGCATGAGCCATAACAGAAGAGCCAAGACCAGCTTCATTGGAAAAAATCCCTCTGGCAATTCCCATACGGATAGCCTGCCCTACACCATATCCCGCCATTCCACCTACTGTCTGGCGAAGCCCGAAAGCCTCTGTAAAAATCAAAGCAAAAGCTCCTGGAATCTCTTTTCGGAAAACAAAAAGTACCCCTATGGCTCCGCTAAGATACAACGCTGCCATGAAAGGTACCAACTTTTCTGTAAGCCCTCCAATGCGCTTCATCCCACCTGTCACTACCACAGCAACCCCTATGGTACACAAAACTCCGGAAACAAAGGGTGACACATGAAACGCATGCTCCAGCCCCTTTGCCATAGCGTTTCCCTGAACCATATTTCCCATACCAAGGGAAGCTCCCAGACAGCACAGAGCAAACACGATTGCCAGTGGTTTACATCCCAGGCCACGTTCCATATAAACCATAGCTCCCCCTACCCATCTTCCATTTTCATCTTGGTAGCGGTATTTGATTCCCAGATAGTTCTCTGCATAATTGGTCATCATCCCCAAAAAAGCAGATACCCACATCCAGAAAATTGCCCCTGGTCCTCCAAACACCAGAGCTGTAGCCACTCCTGTAATATTTCCTGTGCCAAGGGTAGCTGCCAGGGCGGTACAAAAAGATTGAAACTGCGACATAGCATGGGCTTCCTTGGTCTTTCGTACTTCACGTTTTCTGGTTAAAACTCCAAGGGTATTTCCTACCCAGACCGAAAGTCCTGTAATCTGAAAAAAACCAGATTTTATCGTAAAACGGACACCTGTTGCCAAAAAGAAAACCAACATTCCAGGCCCCCACACAAAATTCTGGAGCATATGTATAAACTTGGACATGAATGAAACTGTCCTTTCATGGTTTTGTTCATGTTATGCCAAGCAACAGGAAAAAATGATAAATTTTTTCATACTATAAAATCTTTTCCATCCCCACTTTTTGAGGTTTCAGTCCACAGGCTTCATAAAATCTCTGTGCACTTTCATTACAACTCCATACATTTAAAGTCACATTATAACAGCCTTCTTCTTTTGCAAATTTCAGTACTTCTTCATAAAGCGCTGTCCCAATGTGCTGTCCTCGCAGTGTCTCATCTACACATAAGTCATCAATATACAAGGTCTTGATATCTGTCATAATATTGTGATTCAAAAACTGCCGAAAAACACAAAAGGCATATCCCATAACCTCATCCGATTCATCTACTGCTACGAAAACAGGTCTGTTATCATCCTGGATAATTTCTTTTAATTGTATGTCTGTATACTTTTTCTGTCCATACTGAAACAAATCTGGTCTGCCCTTGTGATGAACCAGGCATACCTGCATCAAAAGTTCATTTATCCGCTCCATATCTCGTTCCTGTGCTCTTCGTATTACCATCCTTTTATCCTCCCTTGCTGTTTTCCACATCATATAAATTCTATTTTACTTGTATAGTTTAATGCAATAAAGTAAAAAAAACAACCTTTCTTTCACAAAAAGGTACTTCTGAAACTTTTTCACCTGTAAAATCTATCATTTACGGAAAGTATACTTGACATTTCTTATATGCCATACTATAATAAAACCAAGAAAGGAAAGTATACTTTCCATAGAAAGGAGGATATTGTGAAAAACCGTTTAGAAGAATTGCGAAAACAAAAAGGTATCCGACAAGAAGAACTAGCTTCCGCTCTTGAAGTATCTAGGCAGACTATTGGCTCTTTGGAAAACGGACGATACAATCCCTCTATTCTTTTGGCCTTTAAAATTGCACGGTATTTTCATATGAATATTGAAGATATTTTTATCTACGAGGAGGAAAAGTGAAATGAAAAGCAGAAAAAATTATTTTATTACTTTTTGTGGCATTGCTTTTGTGATAGGTGGAATCTGTCTGATTTCCAGCGTTAAGACTCCTAATGAATGGATGCTCGTACTCCCTTATCTTTGTATTGGTGTGGGCTGTGGAATATTCGGACATGGAATGGGAAATTTTATTGCTGAAAAGACTGCGAAACAGAATCCTGAATTTCAAAAACAAATGGAAATTCTTCACAAAGATGAAAGAAATCGAATGATATCCAATTGCGCGAAAGCCAAAGGTTATGACCTTATGACTTATGCTTTTGGCGCTTTGTTACTAATTTTTTCCCTTATGAGAGTAGCTCTTATTCCATTACTTCTTCTGGTGTTTGTATATTTACTGGTTCAGGGATACGCTCTTTATTATCGTATGAAATACGATAAAGAAATGTAAAAAACAGGACTGCTGCAAAAATACTATTTCATGCAGCAGTCCCGTTTTTTATTGTTTATTCAAATGCTTTTCCAACGGATCCGAAGAGTTCCATTTTTTCTTTGATTGTAGCACAGATTGCTTCAAAGCCTGGTTTTAATAATTTACGTGGGTCATATCCTTTACCCTCGTTGTCTTTTCCAGCTTCAATATATTCGCGTGTAGCTGCTGCGAAGGATAACTGGCATTCTGTGTTTACATTGATTTTAGATACACCTAAATCAATGGCTTTTTTAATCATATCAGCTGGGATTCCTGTACCGCCGTGAAGAACTAATGGCATTTCACCTGTTAATTTCTGAATATTATCCAGAACATCAAAACGAAGTCCTGCCCAGTTTTCAGGATATTTTCCATGAATATTTCCGATGCCTGCTGCCAGCATGTCAACACCCAAGTCTGCAATCATCTTACATTCATTTGGATCTGCACATTCACCCATACCTACAACGCCGTCTTCTTCTCCGCCGATAGAACCAACTTCAGCTTCCAGAGAAAGTCCAAGACCTTTGCAAACACCTGCTAATTCTCTTGTTTTTGCAACGTTCTCTTCGATTGGATAATGAGAACCATCAAACATAATAGATGAGAAACCAGCTTTGATACATTTATAACATCCGTCATATGTACCATGGTCTAAGTGAAGAGCAACCGGAACGGTAATATTTAATTCCTCAATCATAGCTTTTACCATATCTGCAACGGTTTTAAATCCGCACATATATTTTCCTGCACCTTCAGAAACACCTAAAATAATTGGGGATTTGCATTCTTCTGCTGTAAGCAGGGCTGCTTTTGTCCACTCCAAGTTATTGATATTGAACTGACCTACTGCATAATGTCCTGCTTTTGCTTTTTTTAACATTTCTGCTGCTGATACTAACATAATAATGACCTCCATTTAAAATTTACACTCATTATATCACATTTTTTGTACCAGGCAAGTATTTCTTAATGCAATTCCTACAATTTCATGGTAAAATAAAGAATAAGAATATGATTCAAGAAAGGAATACAGTGATTTCTATGAGTATGAATAATTTAATTGTAGGTCAGTCTGGCGGCCCCACAGCAGTAATTAACAGCAGTTTATACGGCGTTGTGTCAGAAGGATTACGTCAATCTTCCATTGGAACTGTCTATGGTATGGTAAATGGAATTGAAGGATTCCTGGCAGGACGTGTTCTGAATTTTGAAGAAGCTCTTCCAGGCGAAGAATTAGAAAAATTAAAAACGACTCCTGGCGCTTATCTTGGTTCCTGCCGTTATAAACTTCCTGAAAGTCTGGAGGATCCTGTATATCCCCTCCTTTTCCAGAAATTTGAGGAACTGGGTATTGGCTATTTCTTCTACATTGGTGGAAATGATTCCATGGATACTGTAAGCAAATTATCCAGGTATGCCGAAAAATCCGGCAGTACAATTCGTATCCTCGGCGAACCCAAAACCATTGACAATGACCTGGTGCTTACTGACCATACCCCTGGTTTTGGAAGCGCTGCCAGATATGTTGCTTCCACAGTAAGAGAAATCGTCATTGATGCTAATGTATACGAAACAAAATCTGTGACTATCGTGGAAATCATGGGACGTCATGCAGGCTGGCTTACTGCTGCAAGCGCACTTGCCAGAAAACACTCTGAGGACAACCCTTTGCTCATTTATCTTCCGGAAACTGCTTTTGACCAGGAAGCGTTCCTTGCAAAAGTAGAAGCCTGCTTTGAAAAAAATCCAAATGTAATCGTCTGCGTATCAGAAGGAATCCATGACAAAAAAGGTACTTTTATCTGTGAATATGACAATAGCGTAGGAACGGATACTTTTGGTCACAAAATGCTGGCAGGATGCGGTAAATATCTGGAAAATCTGGTTCGTAACCGTCTTGGTGTAAAAGCCCGCTCTGTGGAATTAAATGTAAGCCAGCGCTGTTCTGCTTCCATGATGTCTGCCACAGATCAAAAAGAAGCAATTATGGCTGGCGCATTTGGAGTGAGAGCTGCCTTAAAAGGCGAAACAGGTAAAATGATATCCTATGTAAGAACCTCTAACCTTCCTTATGGCATGACTTTGGGATTAGAAGATGTCAATAAAATTTGTAACCAGGAGAAAACCGTTCCCTTGGAATGGATTTCTGAAGATGGTTCTGATGTCACAGAGGAATTTTATACCTATGCCCTTCCTCTGATTCAGGGTACTGTAGAGATTCCTCTTGGCACAGATGGCCTTCCTGTTTTCGCATCTAGAAAATAATACAAAAAAAAGTATGATTTGCTTCATCATGTACCTTAGGAATAGGTAGTTCATGTGGCATCTCATACTTTTTTTCTTTTCTTATTTGTTTAGTTCTTTCTCATCTTCCAGTCGCTTTTCGTCTCTCTGGTACTTTTTATGATTTAATACGTCATAGATACATGGCACTACAAATAGGGTCAAAAGAGTTCCGTAAAGCAGACCTCCAATGGTTACAATCGCCATAGGCTGCACCATATCTCCTCCCATGCCAAGTCCCATTGCCATGGTAACCAGTCCTAAAACCGTGGTTAGTGCAGTCATAATAATCGGACGTAAACGGTCTTTTCCTGCTTTTGCAATAGCTGTATATTTTTCCATACCTTCTTTTTGCATCTGGTTGATATAATCCACTAGTACAATTCCATTATTTACAATAATACCAGAAAGCATAACAAAACCAATCATAGCAATAATGCTTATGGGCTTTCCTGTGAATAAAAGTCCTAGAAATCCTCCTGTAAAGGCCAGAGGAATGGTAAACATAATAATAAACGGTGACAATAGGGATTGGAACTGGGCTACCATGATTAAATACATAAACACCAGAGCCAATACCAGCATAAGCAATAACTGTCCCATTGCTTCATGAATCATTTCGTCTTCTCCAGCCATCTGCGCAGTATATCCTTCCGGCATACGATAATGGTCTAAAATCTTCTGCACTTTTTGACTTACCAGACCAATATTATAGCCTGAGGCAATTTCTGCTGAAACAGATACATAACGACTTTGATCTTCTCTGGAAATCGCCTGTGGAGTCAGGGAATCTTTAAATTCTGCTAGTTCTCCTACCAAAACCGTCCCCTTTTTCCCCTCACTGTCTGTATATTCCACAGAAATTCCTGCAATAGATTCTCTGGTCATGGCTTCCTTAACATCACTTTTTACATATACATCATAATCCTTAGCTGCTGTGGAAATCGTAGTAGCAGACGCTGCTTCTGCCAATTCTTTATTAATGGTCTGAAACACCTGAGCTACAGTAAGATTATATTTCATAGCCTTTTCCTTATTCACAATGACTTCATACTGCGCATCTGCATCTTCCAAACCATCACTGATATTTTGTGTTCCTTTTACACCCTCCAGCTGTTTTGCCAGCTCCTTGGCAATAGCCTGTAGTTCCTCTAACTCTTTCCCTTTAATCTGAATATTAATTCCACTTCCACCCAACGCACTCATATCCATGGCTGCAGTGGAAATCTGAATTTCACAGTCTTTTACATCTTTGGTACGCTTTTTGATCTCCTTTTCCAACTGGACATTGTCCAGGGTTTTATCCTCTTTTAGTACCAGATACATGGTTACTGTGTTAGAAGTGCTTCCTCCTCCAGACATCATAGAAGAGGTCGAAGCCATGGCTCCAATGGATTCAATATCTTTGATATCAGAAATTTTCTCCATCACTTCATTTGATTTAGCCGCTGTTTCTTCCAAGGGTGTTCCCTTTTCTGTGGTAACAGTCATGGTAACCTGTGTACTTTCCATAGATGGGAAAAATTCTGTTCCCTTTTTAATGGAAAGAATTGCACTTACAATAAATAAAGCTAAAGCTCCCAAAAGTACCCAGGTTTTATGGTGAAGGGCTTTTAAAATTAACTGACTATAACCTTCCTGCATGTTATCCAGAAATCTGAATTTCTTTTCTTCTGTTCTTTGTAAAAGTCCTGCAGACATCATAGGTACCACAGTCAAGGCTACAATCAGACTGGCAGCCAGAGAATAAGCAATGGTAAGTCCCATTTCCACAAAAAGCTGTCTAGTTATTCCTTCTGTAAAGACAATAGGCGCAAATACACACACGGTTGTCAGTGTTGAGGAGGTAATAGCTCCTGCCACCTGTTTTGCTCCCTCTATAGCTGCCTTTCTGGCTGGAACTCCTTCATTTCTCATGCGATAAATATTTTCAATAACAACAATGGAGTTATCCACTAACATTCCTACCCCTAGAGCTAAGCCGGAAAGAGAAATAATGTTTAGGGTAACACCTGAAAAATACATCATAACCAAGGCTGCTATCACGCTAATCGGAATAGAACATGCAATGACAAAGGTTGGTCGGATACTGCGAAGGAATACAAATAGAATCAAAATCGCCAGTACGCCTCCATAAATCATATTCTGCATAACAGAATGAATCACCATGTCAATATAAATACCCTGATCCATTAAGGTAGTAAAATGTAATCCTTTTTCCTCTTTCTCAAGCTCATCCATCCGTTCCAGAATTTTATCCGTTACATCCCCTGTGGAATATCCGGTCTGTTTTTCAATGGTAAGCATAACTCCTGGGTTGCCATTGATAACTGCATATACTTCTGAGGAATTATCCATCACCTGAATTTCTGCTACATCCGAAAGTTTTACAGGCTCCAGTCCCTCCAGACCTAAATCCAGAATAATTAAATCCTTCAAGGCATCTATATCTTGAACCTTTTCGCCTACCCGAATTAAATAATCTTTTTTGTCTTCTTGGACATAACCTGCCGGCATAGCAAAGTTTTCTGCTGCCAGAATCCCCTTAATCATGTCCTGGGTAAGTAGGGTATGTAAATCTGTCTGCTCCTGAATCTGTTCTTTCGCTGCATCTAACTGTTCTTTTCCAGCGTTAATTTGGCTTTGGGCTGCCTGCATCTGTGAGGTACTCACTTCTATTTTCGCTGCTGCAGAGCTCATCTGCACTGCTGCTAGAATCTTCTGTGTCTCTAGTTGGACTTCAGCCGCAGACATCTGGCTTTTTCCTGCTTCCAATTGTTCTTTGGCCTGATTTAATTTTTCTTTTCCTTCTTTGAGCTGGACCAGTCCCGCTTCCAACTGAGCCTGAGCTTCTGCAATCTGTGCAAGGCCGCTATTCGCCTCTTCAATCCCCTTATGAATCACCTCAATATCCATAAGAGCAAGGGCTTCGTTTAATATTTGCAGCTGCCCTTGGGCCTCTGCTTTTGCCCCGTTGAGACTTTCCAACTGAGTGTTCATTTCTGCAATAGCACTTTGCAGCTGTGCCTGCTCTTCTGGTGTCTCAGCTTGTTCCAGCTGACTTTCCAATTGTGCAATACTCTCTGTTGCTGTTGCAATTTGCGTTTCTAACTGGGCAATGCTGTCTTCCAACTCCTGCTTGCCTGCTACTGCCTGGTGATATTCATTTTTAGCTGCTGTCAATTCTTTTAAGATAGCTTCCACTGGAGCTCTTGATGCAGCCAGTATATCTCCTTGTTTTTCTAGTTCTGCCTGCTTTTCTTCCAAGGTCTGAAGCTGGGTATTGATTTCCTGCAGTCCTGCCTGCATCTGTTCTTTTGCCAGACTTAGCTGGGCGCTTCCCTGCCCAATCTGTCCTGCAGCCGCCTGCTGTCCACTCTCTAACTGCTGCTTGCCTTTTTCTAACTGTTCCTGCCCTTCCTCCAACTCTTTTTGGGCATCCTGAAGCTTCTGTTCTTCTCCTTCAAATTTTCCATTGATAGCATCCTGCACCTTTTGATTTACCGCATCAATCTTTTCCTGCTTAAGCTCCACACTAATCTGTTCTGTCACACCTCCAGAAACACTGACTCTCGCCACACCGGCAATACTTTCCATTTCCTGAAGAATACTGTTCTCTACATAATCCGTGGTCTGAGGTGCTGTAAGCCCATCCATGTCCACCGCTGCTACAAAAACCGGCAGCATATCTGGATTTAATTTCATAATCATGGGATTTCCAACACTTTCATCCCAATATCCTTTCATCTGATCCAGATTTTCCCGCATTTCCAGTGTGACAGAATCCATGTTTGCATCTTCGGAAAATTCCAAAATTACAACCGAGGCATTCTCACTGGAAACAGAACTGACATTTGTAATATTACTGACTGTAGCCATGCTCTGCTCAATAGGCCTGGTAACGACCTGTTCCACCGTTTCCGGACTGGCGCCTGGATAAGTAGTCATAACCATTGCATATGGCATATCCATGCTTGGCAACAGGTCTGTGTTCATTTTCGTGAAAGATACCACTCCTAAAATCAGCACCAAAATCACTGCTACTACCACTGTATAAGGTTTTTTCACACTATAACGTGATAACATATTATGTCCTCCTATTTTGCCCTTCTAACTTGTTTTGTTCTGAAAAAAATTATAATAACTCTAAAATTTGAAGTCAATCCATTTTATTTCAAATTAATTTTTTGTAATTTTTTCACTTTCTGTTGTATTTACCCATACCTTTTTGTATAATCAGTACATATCATGAGCTTTTAGGAAAGCGAAAGGGGGATTTTCATGTTCCATATTTCAAATTTTACCAGCAATGATGACATCCAGATACTCTCTAATCTTGGACCTTTTACAGTCATTGAATATCTCAGGGATCTGAGTGTCACACCTTCAGATGCCCAAACTGCCTATTTCTGCAATGCCATGAATGTACGGAAACGCCAGGTTATCTGTGATACCAGCAAGGCCAATGTTACCGTTCAAGCAGGAGCTATGCAGTGGATGGTAGGTAATGTGCATGCTACCACTGGGGTAAAAGGTGTAGGCGATTTCTTCGGAAAAGCTGTTCGTGGAAAGGTTACTGGAGAATCTGCTATTAAACCAGAATATACGGGGGACGGTATCCTAGTATTAGAACCAACTTATAAACATCTTCTTTTGGTGGACTTGGCCGATTGGAACGGCTCTATTGTGTTGGATGACGGTCTGTTTCTGGCCTGCGATTCTAAATTAAAACACAAAGCTGTCATGCGCTCAAACTTTTCTTCTGCAGTTGCAGGAAATGAAGGTCTGTTTAATCTTGGTCTTGTTGGGAACGGCGTGGTTTGCCTGGAATCACCTTGTCCAAAAGAGGAACTGGTAGAAATTACTCTCCAGGACGATGTTTTGAAAATTGACGGAAATATGGCCATTGCCTGGAGTGGCAGCCTGGACTTCACGGTAGAACGTTCTGGAAAAACCCTCATTGGCTCTGCTGCTTCTGGGGAAGGTTTGGTAAATGTTTACCGCGGAACTGGCAAAGTGCTTTTAGCTCCCGTACTGTAAGAAATTCTAAAAAAAAGGTTTCTGTTGATTCTGCCGTAGAAACGGTCAGCATCAACAGAAACCTCTTAAAACACAATTCTATTCTTGCTGTTCATCCTGATAAATTTTCTGAATCTCCTGAGATAATTCCCGATTTAAGTCATCCAAATCAATTCCGATTCCGCTTACCGGATAAAGACTTTGACTTGGCTTTGGTTTTTCGTACTGCTTTTGCCCCACTGCATACTCTTGTGTCTTTTGCAGTTCTTCCCTGATTTCCATATCTGGCTGCACTTCTTCCGTGCTCTTTTGCAAGGACTTTCTTTTTCTTGTTGTTGGTTCCGCTTCCCTGGTCTTTTTTACATGAGTAACCTTGGTTTTCTTTACCACTTTCTTTTTTCTTCTGGCTGGAAACCCTGGTCCCTTCTTTTTGGACGGACGATGAAACAGAGCTGCTTCCCAGTCCTTTCCTCTCATAAATGGAGCAGCCTGCACAGCAATACCAATGGCTGCCATGATGATTCCCAGCAGTAGTTCTCCTGCTCCTGCATCTTTCTCCAACATTTTCATCAAAAGATGAATGCCTCCAATACCTCCGCAAACAGCAGTAATCCCTATCATCATCTGTGTTTCATATCCAAGCGCCAAAGTTGCAGCAAAAATACCAATAATCAGGGCAATCATATGTTGGGTCATGGTTGGCTCCTTGAAAAAAGAAGACACTAGAAAATAAACCAGGCCTGTACACATGAAAAAAATACCGAACTTGTACAAAAGCCACGCCAGAAGTCCCAAAATCAGGGCTCCTCCTGCTGCACACAACAGTGCCATCATCTTATCCTCTAGAATAAAATAACCGGCTCCGCCACCTGCAGCTCCTCCTATGAGGATTCCTAAAATGCATCCCCAAACCTTTCTCAAACGATACCCCATAAAACAATTTAAAAAAGCAAATACCGTTCCCCCAAAATACATGACAATAAGATACTGCTTGGGAATCAGCTCCCACAGATTCTTCACCCATTGCAGTAACTCTGCAATCTGCACATTACTCATAACTTTCTTACATTCCTTTCAGATATACATGTTTCATATACTTCAGTGTTTCTTTCTCCCCTCTGTCTGCCAACATTCGCAGTAAAAACTCCAAATCCCGATTCGTATCCTCATGTACAAACCAGAGCTTTTCCTTGCTGTGAAGAAAATATGCTAAAGGCGCTTCATCCGTATAGGTGTCTGGATGGTAGTTTCTGGATGCACTTATACGATCCACTACCATCTCTGCAATATATTTCCTTGGCATTGGCACCCCGTGAATGACAGTATCACAGTGAATACCATAGTCCACCCAATGTTCAAAATGATGTTTATTTCTCCCATAGTGATGAATCCAGGAAGTAGAAAGACCGGTTGCCTCTCTCTCCGCATTATTGGGACTTCTGTTTCCTTGATAATATTTACACCCTACAGAAAATTCTGTCCAGGAATACTTGGATAAGTCATGAAGCAATCCTTGTTTGTAAAGTCCTATCTGAAAACAATATTTCATCACTAAAAGCTTGTGCCTTGTAATCGTTTTAAAATGCTGCCAGATCCCCATAATGTTTCATCCTGCTTTCCTGTTAATATAATCAATGTTCTTGGCGGTACCTGGATACTCTTCTCTTTTACCAAAACGCCCTCTTCTAAAAATCCTCCATGCTCTGTCTCATCCGTGCGTGCCACAACCGTCCATGAAATATCATCTGGTGCTCCAGGCAAGGCAATCTCATGAGACATCCAATGAAAATTCCAGGCAAAAAACAAAAATTCTCCTGATTCTTTACAATAATCCTTGCAATACATCATTCCCAAATGCCGCAATCCCGGCTCCTTGGATACAAACCATGCCTGGTTTGTGTGATAAGACAAATCTGGATAACCCAACGCTTTATAATCGGTTCCCTTTGGCTCTTGTTCCAGATGAAGGATTTCCTGATTTTTCCGAAAAGCAATTGCCTGTTTTACAAAAGTAAATAAATCCTCTCTGGTTTTCTTCTGATTCCAGTTAATCCAGGTCAATTCGTTATCCTGACACCAAGCATTATTGTTTCCCTTCTGAGTTTGTCCCCACTCATCTCCCTGAAAAATCAGCGGAGTTCCCTGACTGAATAGCAAAAGTCCAAAAGCATTTTTTAATTGTTGTAACCGGAGACTGATAATCTCTTTTTTTCTGGAAGGTCCCTCTACGCCACAATTCCAGGTACAATTATACTCTTTTCCATCCTGATTATTTTCTCCGTTTGCCTCATTATGACGCTCTTCATAAGAAACCATGTCCATCATGGTCATTCCATCCTGGTCTGCCATATAATTAATCACCCCATACTGTCTGGGATTTCGTTTACTGCGGAATAGAAATTCCTCTGCTGTATTTTCGTCTCCTTTTAACATATGGCGCATACCATAATAAAATCCTTCATTGTACTCAGCGCCGTTTTTGTAAGCTGGCTCCTCTTTTCCATAAATACGCTCTCCATCCAGAAAACTGAAAAACAACTTGGTTTCTGCTAGCAGAGGGTCTTTCAGAAACAATTCCTGACACACATTTCCAATCAGACGGAACCCGTCAATATGATACTTCAGTTTCCAGTAACGCACAATTTCCAGCATTTTCGCCGGCTCCATGGTCTGGTCAAAATAAAATTCCATGAGACATTCCAAGCCTGCCTCGTGGAGTTCATTCACCATATGGCTAAATTCCTGCATGGGATTTTTAGAACCACAGAACCCTGCTTTTGGCACAAAATAAAACGCCTCACCTGTATATCCCCAAACATTGATTCTTGTTTTCTCTTCTTTTCGTGCTTCTTCTGTCTGCGGATATTTTCCTAGTCTTGTCTTGGATTTCATCACTTCCTGATATTCATAGGCTGGCATCAATAAAATCCCCGTCACACCCAGCTCCTGAAAATAAGGAATTTTTTGCTCTACTCCTTGGAAGGTTCCTTTTTTCCGAACTCCGGAGCTTCTGTGCATGGTAAAGCTGCGCACCTGTAATTTATAAAGCAGGGAATCCTTCAAAGGTTTTGGCACAAAGTTTTCGTCTGTCCAAGCAAATTCCTGTTCCTGCTCCACACAGCACAATTCCTGCCCCTCATGTTCTTCCTGACGGATGCCAAAGGGCGGCACGTTTCTTAAGGCCTTGGCATAAACATCCTGTTTGATTTCCCCGTCAATGCGGTAGTTATAGCACACTTCTCCTTTTGGAAGTCCTTTTACCAACAAGGAAACCAAATTTCCCCTTCTGCTTTCCTCTGAGAAAGGAATCTCTATACTCCTGGTTTCCTTCTTCTCCTTCACATACAGCACCAAAGCTGCTTCTTTTCCCCGTGGCAATTCTAAGGTAAATTCATACCCTTCCTTTGTTTTTTTCACTCCCGGACACGCAGTATTCCCAGAAGCTGCCTGTATTCTCTGTATGGTCTCTATTATTTTTGTCTCCAAACGGGCACCTCTTTTCTTTTATTTTTATGATTCTTTACATCTTTTTTCCATATAATCGTAAACCTGCGGCACATCCTGTTCATTGGAAAGCACCACCAGCACATCTCCTGCCATAAGCTGGGTTTTTCCTTTTGGAATTAGCTCTGTGGCGTTTCGTCTCACTGCTACCAAAAGACAGCTTGCTGGCCAATCCTCCTGGCTAACCGTTTGATTTTCCAGAGGGCTGCCATGAGAAATCACAAACTCCTGCAGTACTTTTTCTCCCTGCTTTTCACATACCTGTATGCCTCTGCTCTTTAACAGATTTCCAAGAAGGCTTTCATAAATAGGCTCTGATTTCACAGCTGTTGCAGTAAGATAAGCCACAATAGCAACCAGAGACATGGAAAGCATCTGACTCACTTGTCCGGTCATCTCAAAAATCAAAATAATACCAGTAATAGGAGCTCTTACAATGGCTGTAAAATACCCTGCCATGGCAAGGAGTACAAAGTTACTAATATAGGAAGCATCCAGACCCAGAAATTCTGCTGCAAAAGTACTGTAAGCCCCTCCAATCAAAGCTCCAAGAACCAAAAGTGGAAAGAAAATACCTCCAGGTGCTCCAGATCCAAAACAGATAAGCGAAAATAAAAATTTTGCTCCCAGTAAGAACAGCAAAACAGGAAGTACCATGCTGCCACTAGCTGCCTGATCAATAAGATGATGACCGCTTCCTAAAATTTCTGGCATCACCAGTCCCAGCACACCTGCCAGAAGAAAGGGAATCAAAAGTCTGGTGGTTTCATTTAAATTCTTATTTTTCTTATAAAGACCTTGTACCCACAAAGTCATCTTATTGTAAAAGGCACCTAAAAGTCCCAGCAAAATACCCAGAATTACAATGTGCCAGTAATACCTGGGTTCTACCTCTAAGCCAATATCAAACTGAAACACAGATTCAAAGCCCATAAACTGACTGGATATGTAGTCTGCTGTAATGGAAGCTGTCATAACAGAAACCAGTACAGAAACAGAGAAGTTCTTGTGAATTTCCTCCAAGGAAAACATGACTCCTGCCAAAGGCGCATGAAAAGCTGCCGCCAATCCAGCGCTTGCACCACAGGTTAGAAGATATTTCTCCTCGGTTTTCTCTCTATTTAGCGCTTTTGACACTGCTTTTCCTGCCATGGCTCCAATCTGAATAGACGGACCCTCTCGCCCCAGAGAAAGCCCTGAAAATAAGGAAAGAAAGCCTCCCAAAAATTTTGCTGGGAGAACCTTCCACCAAACCTGGTCCAATTTTCCCATCATTTCCCCTTCCACCTGGGGAATACCGCTGCCGGATATCATAGGCTCATACTTCACCAATTTTCCTACAATACAGGCAAGAGCAAACAGAACAAAAAACCATAGCCCTGCAATCACCGGATATGTCCTTGCATACCCTAACACCCACTCCATGCCTTTTCCTGCATATTCCAAAATCACTCTATATAGAAGCACCACGATTCCTGCCACAATTCCTACTAGGAAACCTTCACCTGTAAGAATTGCCTTGAAATGTGCTGCTCTTTTTAATAAATGTGATGTATTCTTTTTCAATGATCACCCTCCTGCTCTTATCCCTCATTGTATGTTTATTATACGTGTCCCTGTATGAAATTGCAAACGCTTTCTTCTTACCAAAGGTTGCATTCCCTTTTGCTATCTGATAAAATACAGAAAGAAAAACTATTACATATAGAAGAAAGAGGTCCAAACATGAGTGACGAAACTTATACAGCAAACTTAGAAAGCTGCAATCCCAGCGATTGTGCATCCTGCACTGCTAATTGCTCCAGTGCCGGAGGAAAAAACCAGGGAACCATTCCCAATGTTCCAAATCCTACGATTAAATTAACACTAGATGATGATTCTGTGTTAGAATGTGCTGTTTTAACCACTTTCCCAGTGGAAGAATTTGGGGAATATATTGCACTGGTTCCTTTAAACAAAGACGGAAAAAATACCACTGGCGAAACTTATCTGTTCCGCTATGCTGAAGAAAATGATAATCCTGTTATTACCAACATTGAACGGGAAGACGAGTACATGGCTGCTGCAGAAGCGTTCCATGATTTTATTGCAAATTTGAAAACAGAAGCAGAACTTGCTGAAGAAAGTAAAAATGATTAAACGAAAAAGTAAGGGGTTAATCCCCTTACTTTTTCGTTGTGCTTCCTAATCCACCATTTCTCACGGCTGTAGCATCATCATCTTCAGTAATACCATACTCCAGGAAAATCCCCTGAGCAAAACCAGTTCCAGCAGCAACCTGCACTGTTTTTCCTTCATTTGAATCATTGGTAATTTTTATAAAAATATGACCTTCGTTGTCTGAATAAAAATAATCGCTATCAATAATTCCTACCGTGTTATTTAACTGCAAACGGTATTTAAATCCAAGACCACTTCTTGGATAGATTTTTAAAACCCATCCCAAGTCCATTTCCGCCCGAATACCGGTAGGCATCTTCAATGTTTCTCCTGGTCTCAGTTCAAAATCCACAGGGCTGAAAAAGTCATATCCAGCACTTCCTGCTGTGGCTCTTTTCGGTAATTTAATATTCTCATAAATGCTCTTAATAATTGCTTCTTCCGTGTCTCCAAAAGCATCCTTCCAGCCTTCTAAAAATTGTTCTTCACTTACCTTATGAAATTTTGCAATCCGCTTCATGGGCTCCTCCTAGTCATGCAGCACTACACTGCCTGTTTCTAATGATTGTTTCACATCAATAACTCTCTGGTTCGCGCTTCCCTTCCATTTCAGGGAAACATCTCTTTGTTCCAAAATAAATTTTCCATCTACTAATACATCTACATAAGATAGCATTTCTAAATCCTGTAGTTCTTCCCATAAATATCCTGTATACAGCCAAATGGTTTTCTTGGGATATTTTTCCCTCAATTCTTTTGCAAAAGCAGTGATTTCCAAACGATTTCCCTGATATAAAGGGTCTCCTCCTGAAAAGGTAATGCCAGACACATAAGATTTTTCCATCTGTTCATAAATTTCTTCTTTTGCAGCTTCATCAAATTCCAGACCTCCTTTTGGGTCCCAGGTAATAGGATTTTGACAGCCTTTGCATCCATGGTCGCATCCTGCTACCCAAAGTACCACTCGAAGTCCATCTCCATTTAACATATCTTCTTTTGTAATATTGTGATACCGCATGTAGTATTTCACCTCTTCATCTTTTAAACAGAAAAAGGGTATTACACTAAACATATTCCGAAATACTGCTTAATGCAATAACCCCTCTTTTCTTCATTTATATCTATCTTTTTATACTTCTTCTGGAACGTCTTTCATGCTAAAGCTAATGCGTCCCATTTTATCCTTGCCCAGACATACAACCTTTACTACATCTCCAAGGGCAAGCACATCTTCTACTTTGTTAATTCTTTCTTTTGCAATCTTAGAAATGTGAACCATTCCTTCTTTTCCTGGAGCAAACTCAAGGAATGCACCAAATTCTTTGATGCTGATAACTTTTCCTGTAAAAATCTGTCCTTCTTCAAAGTCTGTGGTAATGGTCTTAATATATTCAACGGCTTTATCCATCATCTGCTGGTCAGTACCACATACAGAAACTGCACCGCTATCATCAATATCAATTTTCACACCTGTTTCGTCAATAATCGCATTGATGGTTTTTCCTCTCTGGCCTACTACATCACCGATTTTTTCAGGGTCAATCTGAATCTGAACAATCTTTGGCGCATATTTACTTACTGTTTCACGAGGTTTTGCAATACATTTTTCCATTACTTCTGTAAGAATGTATTCTCTTGCCTCTTTTGTTCTGGCAATCGCTTCCTCAATAATCTGTCTTGTCAGACCATGAATCTTAATATCCATCTGAATAGCTGTAATACCATCATGAGTACCTGCTACCTTAAAGTCCATATCTCCGAAGAAATCTTCCAGCCCCTGAATATCTGTCAGCACCAGATAATCATCATCTGTCTCCCCTGTTACCAGACCACAAGAAATACCTGCTACTGGTTTCTTAATAGGAACACCTGCTGCCATAAGAGACATGGTAGATGCACAAATACTTGCCTGAGAAGTAGAACCATTGGATTCAAAAGTTTCTGACACTGTACGGATTGCATATGGGAATTCTTCTACTCCTGGGATTACTGGAACTAAAGCTCTCTCAGCTAAGGCACCATGTCCGATTTCACGGCGCCCCGGTCCTCTAGATGGTTTTGTCTCACCTACAGAGTATGATGGGAAGTTATAGTGATGCATATAGCGTTTGCTTACTTCAAATTCATCCAGTCCATCCAATCTCTGCGCTTCGGATAATGGAGCCAGTGTGGTAATGGTACAAATCTGAGTCTGTCCTCTTGTAAACATAGCAGAACCATGAACTCTTGGTACAATATCTGTCTCCGCTGCCAAAGGACGAATCTGGGTGATTGCTCTTCCGTCTGGACGTTTGTGATCTTTTAAAATCATCTTACGAACTGTTTTCTTCTGATACTGGTAAACAGCTTCGCCAAGAACTGCCAGCCATTCTTCATTTTCTGCAAATGCTTCTTCTAACTTTTCTGTAATCTGGCGGATATTTTCTTCACGAACCTGTTTCTCATCTGTAAAAACAGCTTCTTCCATTTCTTCTGGTGTTACGATTTCTTTGATTGCTGCAAATAATTCTTCTGGAACAGCACAGCTTTCATAAGTGTGCTTTTCTTTACCACATTCTGCAACAATAGTATCAATAAAGGCAATGATTTCCTGATTTACTTCATGAGCTTTGAAAATAGCCTCAATCATCTTATCTTCTGGAATCTCATTAGCTCCGGCTTCAATCATAATTACTTTTTCTCTGGTAGATGCAACCGTAAGCTGCAAATCAGAGATTTCCTTCTGTGCCAAAGATGGATTTACTACAAATTCTCCATTTACCATACCAATCTGAGTGGCAGCGCATGGACCATCAAAAGGAATATCAGAAACACAGGTAGCAATAGAAGAACCAATCATAGCGACTACTTCTGGGTTACATTCTGGATCTACTGCCATAACCATGTTGTTTAAGGTTACGTCATTTCTATAATCCTTTGGGAATAAAGGACGCATAGGCCGGTCAATAACACGAGAAGTCAAGATTGCATGTTCGCTTGCTTTTCCTTCTCTTTTGTTAAATCCTCCAGGAATTTTTCCTACTGCATACATTTTTTCTTCGTATTCTACGCTTAATGGGAAGAAATCAATTCCTTCTCTTGGTTTATCGGATGCTGTTGCGGTACACAGAAGTGTCGTGTCTCCGTAATGCATAAATGCTGCACCGTTGGCCTGTTTTGCCACACGTCCGATATCTACGGTCAGGGTTCTTCCTGCCAGATTCATTGAAAAACTCTTGTACATATTTTTTCTCCTTTTCATTCTTATGGCATGCTTCTTAAAAGCATTATTTTTCTTTCTGTCCGAAACAACTGAAAAAACCACTTTCTCCAAAATGCCCTTTTCAGTGGTCTCGGTACCAGAATTTTCCTGCTTTTCCACAAATGCCTTCTTCGTGAAAAACAGGGCGGAAATTTTCCCGCCCCGTCTCTTGGTTCTGATTATTTTCTAAGACCTAAACGCTCAATTAAAGCAC
>ULYF01060522.1_pt1 | contig 41989 bp, 35 predicted proteins | sample 1961941 | NCBI WGS metagenome assembly ULYF01 (sample SAMEA4835857, study PRJEB28245) | human gut metagenome | biome: gut microbiome; material: fecal sample | place: Denmark | collected 2008 | reverse complement strand
AGTGTGGGCTGCTGAATTTAGTGACGGAACAGACGCTGCAGCAGTTGCATCTGAAGCAGATACATTCTCCACAGATGCAGAAGCTCCGGTTGTTGAAGATAATACTGCAGACGCTACAGAAGCGCAGACTACTGGCGATGCATGGACTGTAAGTTTAAAGGATATGCCTTCAGAAGTTGAATGGAGTGCAACTAAAAATGTTAAAGTTACGATCAAAGATTCTGCTGATGGAAAAGAGATTGATTATACAAAGACAGGATTAAAGTATGTATGGAAAGTAGATGATCTTGCTGTTACTAAGCCAGCACAGGTAGCTAATACAATTTCAACACCTGCAACTACTTCTGCTGATGCTGGAAAACAGTATAAATTATATATCTATGATGAATCCGGTGACTGGTCATATACTTCAGCTTCATTTACTGTAAGTGCAAAGGATATTTCTAATACTTATTCTCTTACTGTAGCTGACCGTGTATATACAGGAAAAGAAACTGCCAAAGATGCAACTGTTAACAGCTCAGATGTTAAATTTGATATTGACTATACTGGAGATTTAGTAAATGTTGGAAAAGTCAATGTAACAGCCAAGCCAGTTGATACTAAACTGTACAAAGGTGTTATTTCTAAATCCTTCAACATTACAGCAGCACCTTTGACAACAGCAGGTTTAGTAAAAGCTGCTCTTAATACAAAAGAAGTTGAATACACAGGTAAAAACATTGAGTTAAAAAAAGCAGATGTTAATGTTACTGATGCAAATACCGGTGCAGATCTTAATGCATTAGTAGACAAAGATGCAAAAATCACAACAAGTCTTAAGAATTTTAATGATGAAGCAGTTGTAGAAGTACCGTTAACAGCTAACACAGCAGTTAAAAATTTTAGCGGAACAGGTAAAGTAACTACAACAGACAAAGTAAAAGTTGTTGCTCGTAATCTTTCTAACGTAAAGGTTACTATCAAACCTCAGGCAAAGAAAGCAGATGGAAAAGCATATACTCAGAGTGAGCTTGCAAGTGCAATCAGTTTTACCGATGCCAATGGAAAAGAATTGACTCTTGGTAATGACATCACAGTAGAAGGGCTTGACAAGGCAATTAATTACGGTACATATACTGTGACAATCAAGCCTGATAAGAATACTAAAAATGTAACAGGACAGACAACCGCTCAGTTTTCTATCTTCTCTCAGGATATTAGTGGTGCTACTTTCTCCGATACTATTAAGAATCAGGAATATACCGGAAGTCAGATTACACCAGATGTTTCCAAACTGAAAGTAACATTAGGTGGCAAGGAAGTTGATCCTGCTGATTATTCTATTGAATATGGTGAAAATGTAAAAGCCGGTAAAGGTCAGATTTATATTGTTGGTAAAAGAACATATGAAGGAAGCAAAGCTACCGTTGAATTTACAATTAATCAGGCTACTGTATCTGAATTAAAGACATCTGATTATGTAATTGTTAACAAAGATGCAAAAAAAGCTGACGAATATGCAAAAGCTGTTGGATTAACCGTAAAAGCTAAAAACGGTGCTACACCAGCAAAAGAATTTACTTTGACAGAGGGAACAGACTATACTGTTGCTTATACTTATAAAACAAAAAACGAAGTAAACAATTATGTTGTTGCTACTGTAACATTAAAAAATAACGGAAACTTTAAAGCTGGCACAACTTCTCTGAGCAAAGAAGTGAGAATTGCAAGCCCTATTATTCAGGATTCCGATATTAAGCTGAAAAAAACATCTTATGAATATACAGGAGCTGTCATTGTTCCAGAATTTGATGTTGTTGTCAATGGAAAGACACTTAAAAAAGATGTGGATTATGTAATTGACAATGTAGTTGACAGTGCAAAAACTGGCACAGCAACTGTATACATTACAGGTAAAGAAGGTAGTGAATATGACAGTAAGGTAAAAGCAAAAGCTACTTTTGAAGTGACACCTGTAAGCGCAGAGAAAACTACAGTGACTGTATCTGGAGATTATACATATGATGGAACAGCTAAAAAACCGGCAGCATCCAACATTAAAGTTACATTAAACGGAAATGATGTGACATCTCAGTTTGATGTAGCATATGGTACAAATATCAATGCAGGTGATAAAGCTGGTACTGTTACAGTAACACCAAAGAAAGATAATAAAAACTTTACAGCAGGTACATCACAGACTGGCACATTTAAAATTGCAGCCAAGACATTAGATGGTACCCTTAAAGTATATGATGCACGTGGTATTGAAATCACTTCTGCACTGCCATCTTTCGATTATGATGGAACAGAGAAGACATTTGCTAAGGTCGTATTTACACCATCAGACAAAAATGTAACTACAAATGATTACGAAATTAAATATATAAATAACGTAACAGGTGGCGGTACAAAAGGCGCATCTCTTGTAGTTGTTGCAAAGGGAAATTATGCGGCAGCAGGCGAGGTTGTTGATAACAGCACTTCTCCAGCTACAACTGTTAAAAATGTTGCAAAAGAATTAAACTTTACAATTAATTCAAAATTGTACTTTACAGAAAAAGAGGTAACAGTGACAAATGCTGAGTATGCAGGACCAAATATGCTTGCAGCTCCTACTATCGTAGTAAAAGATGGTGCTAAGACTCTTAAAGAAGGTACAGATTACGATGTCGTTTTAACTGATAATAGCGGAAACGTAATTAAAACAGGGGTTGTTGTGGACGTTCCTGAAAAAACTTCCTATAACTGGACAGTCGTTGGAAAAGGTATTTATAAATATGATTCCGCAAAATCAGACAGAAACACAGCAACTGGTACATGGAAAGTAACAAAGAAAAATGTAGCTAATCTTGATGTCAAAGTTGATCTTAATGAAAAAGGCGAAACAGTTCTTACAGTTATGAACGGAAACCTTAAAGTTGATAACAAAGAGTTTACTGTTAAATTAAGCGATGACAAGAAGACTGCAACTGTAGAAGCAACAACAGGAAACAAGTATTATGTTGGTTCCAAAGAAGTAACCGTAGGCGGCGAAGTTGCTAAAGTTGGTACTCCGGTAATCAGCGGTGTTAAGGTTGTTGGAAATAAGGCAACTGTAATCCTTTCCGGAGAAGCTGATGGTGCTTCAGGATACGATTATGTAATCTCCAAAGCAAACAACACAGCTACTGACCGTGTAGACATCACAAAGAACCAGGTTAAGACAACAGGTGACTTCAGCTATGTACAGCAGGGTACTTACTATGCATACTGCCACGCTTGGAAACGCAACGCAGAAGGCAAGAAAGTATTCAGTGGATGGTCTAACATTTATCCATTCTCTGTATCTGCAATCACACCTTCACAGCCAGTAATCACAAGCGTAAAAGCAAAAGGTTCTACTGTAACTGTAACTTATACAAAAGCAGATAATGCAGACGGATATGATGTAGTTCTCGGAACATCTACAAAGAAAGTTAACGGAGAAGTACGTCCGGTAGAATACGGAACACTTATTAAGAAGAATGTCAAAGGAAATGTTGTAACAGCAACATTCAAGAATGTGAAGAAAGGAACCTACTATGCAGGTCTCCACGCATTCAACAAGACATCTGAAGACGGTAAAAAGGTATTCAGCCAGTGGTCAAACGCTAAAAAAATAACTGTCAAATAATCCCTTTGGGTAATTAAATACAGATTCCTAAAACAAAAAGCTCCAGCCAGAAATGGCTGGGGCTTTTTGTAAAATTCATGCTGTATATTCCAGCAGTAATTTATCCTATATATCATTTCTTTCAGTTCGGTTTTTCTATTTTTGGTGATACGTCCCTGCCACTTCAAAATCTGTAAGGTTTAAGTGGCAGGAATATGTCACGCACTAAGTGTCATCCCGATGGACTTTGCAATTTCTTTTAACTTATCTGTGGGATACCCTGTATATCTTTCGATTTTATCAACCGGCTCCCTGTCTCTAAGCATCATTTTTGCAAGAGACAGGTTTTTCTTTTCGATACCCTGTTCAATACCCTGTTCAATGCCCTGATCGATTAATGATTTTCCCAGATTGCACATATCCTGCACCTCACTTTCGAATTCTTCTGTCATAGCAATACCAAAGTCTTTCTGCAGACGGTTTTTCTTTGTCTCAGAGGAAATGGAAAGAGAGAAGAGTGTGTTCAGCAGATCCAGAATCTCCAGATCGCTTTTCCTGTCCGCATCCCCTAAGTTGACAATCACCACTTCCATAAGATCATAACTGTCTGGACTTTCATAAGCTTTTCCCAACACTGCATCCTGTACCGTATGATATCTGAAGATTCCGTTTCTTCTTTTTTTCGCCGGATCCGGACAGATCCAGATGCTGTATACTTTCTGAAGCTTCTCATAGTGTTCATTGGTGAAGACGGTCCCATACTGTTCGGAAATCATTCTCGCACAATAATAAAAGCCTCTGGTAACCAGCGGATATCCTGGCGTATCATTTAACTGAATCTCCAGATTGATGATCAGCTGTACCGGTTCTCTAATGGTCGGTATGTATGCTTTGAAACGGATGTCGTAATATACCGTCTGGTCTTTGATAGCATTTGCTTCGGAATTAAGACTGTCTACCCGTTCATTTCCATCCAGGGGACCGGTGCGGTCAGACTGATCCTGATGTACAGCCCGGCTGGAGACCTCGATGTCACCTTTCAGACAGTTCTCACAGATAAATCGGATGCTGTATTGTGAAAATTCTTTTGTACAGGATTTGAGAATCCAGGCAGCAACTGCCTTATAAGTTAATAATTTTTTGGCACATTCATCATATCTTGCATGGTCTGCAGCAAGGTCTATGGTCTACGCCAGATTTGTTTGACGTACTATGGATGTCACCTCCTGCCATATATTTTGTAATTACATTTTAGCAGAGCAGTAGTTGATTTACCAGAGAAACTTTTCGACGGATACTGACATATGCTAAAAAAAGTGACATCAAGGAATAGATTTATAAAATTTTCAGGGTTATTTTAGTTGGAGATTATTATTTTTTAGGTTATTTTCGATGGTCAGACCCCAATGTGACAAGCATGGTAAATTCCCGGAAATCCGTCAGGGCAGGCTCCAATACGTTTACCTTAAAATCGGAACCGGGTTCCAATGGATTGAAAATATTTCAAAACAATAAAAAATAGCAGGATCGGGGTGGCTATTTCTGTATCTTACTATTATCCTTACCAAAGGAATATCCTAATTTAAAGCAGGTTAACCTGGTTGATTTTATTTTTATTCGTGGAAATATCATTATACCCGTCCGGGATGATTTAATATAAAAACATATTAATTATACCCGTTCGGGATTTTTTTGTATAATTCACTTGAAATTATACCCGAACGGGATTAATATGTTTAATATGAGTACAATTGGAGATTATATAAAAAAAGAAAGAAAAAAAGCAGGGCTGACGCAGGAGGATTTTGCAATCCGTTCCGGACTTGGACTTCGTTTTGTAAGGGAATTGGAACAGGGAAAAGAAACGGTGCGTCTGGACAAAGTGAATCAGGCACTGGCAATGTTTGGGAAAGAAGCTGTACCAGGAAAAAAGGAGGAATAGCAGGTGGAGTCAGAATATAGAAAAGGATATGTATATATTCAAAATCATTTTTCCGGAATTATTGCAGAAACTGAAGAAGGGTATATTTTTACTTATGATCAGGATTATCTGGACAGAGAAGATGCAGTGGCAGTAAGCCTGACACTTCCACTACGTCAGGAGCCTTATGAAACAACCATATTATTTCCTTTTTTTGACGGACTGATTCCAGAAGGATGGCTTCTGGGGGTGGTCAGCCGAAACTGGAAAATCAACCAGAAAGACCGGTTTGGATTACTGTTATCTGCCTGTAGAGATTGCATTGGCGATGTTTGTATCAGGAGAGAAAAGGTATGAAATGCTTGTGTTGTGGAAGGCCAATAACAAATAGTGCAACGAATGTGGAAAAAGAATGGTGCTGGCACAAAAAGTGTATAAAGAGATTTTTTCAGACAGATGAATTACCGATCTTAGATGTTACGAAAGACCAACTGGAAATACTGGCAAATGAAACAGTAAATGAGGGACTTACCGTGCCGGGAGTTCAGAAAAAGCTTTCCCTGCATTTATCAACAGATCTTAATGCAAGACTTACAATCGTGGACTATCCAACAGGATATATCCTGAAGCCGCAGACGGAAGAATTTCATAATATGCCGGAATTTGAGGATCTGGCAATGCGTCTCGCAGAAATTATGGGAATCCGGATGGTTCCCCATGCTCTTATAAAAATGAATGATGAATACGCGTATATTACTAAAAGGATAGACCGGGAAATATCAGAAAAAGAGACCAAACTATATGCCATGGAAGATTTCTGCCAGCTGTCTTACCGACTGACACAGGATAAATATAAAGGTTCTTATGAACAATGCGGAAGAATCATAAAAAAATATTCTGCAACACCGGGATTAGATCTGTCAGAACTGTTTCTGCGTGTTGTTGGATCTTTCGTTATGGGAAATTCAGATATGCATTTGAAAAACTTTTCACTAAAGGAAACGGAGCCTGGCAGCAGAAATTTCCAATTATCAAAAGCATACGATATGCTTCCCGTTAATGTGATCATGCCAGAAGATAAAGAACAGCTGGCACTCACAATAAATGGCAAAAAACGTAATATTCATAAGAAAGAATTTCGGATACTGGCAGAATCCTGTGGGATTCCATTAAATTCTGCGGAACGTATGATGAAAAAAGTTTGCTCATTAAAGGCAAAACTTTTTACACAGATAGAAGAATCTTGCTTGTCAGCAGAACAAAAAGAGCAAATGGCGGAACTTATTTCAAAAAGGCTTGATATTTTGAGTTAGATAAACGGCACTTGGATGCGACATACTCCCGTCACTTAAATCTTACAGATTGTGAAGATAAACGTATTGGAGCCTGCCCTGACAAAGTTTATTTTCTTATGGTAAGTATAAAAAATATTTGATACAATAAAGACATGCGATAACTGTATCCAGGCAACTATTTATAGGAAGCTTATAGTGAAGAAGCGTTTTAATCGAATCAAGTAAGTCCCCTGCTTCAATTGCGAAAAGCAATAAGCAGTGGGTGGGGACTTGCTTGATTCGGTTAAATGTAATATAAACAATACCAAAAAATGGGAAAAGGAGGGCGAAAATTCATGGGCTTTTATCTGAATAGTGCAGCACCGGGCGCATTATACAAAAGCGAAACTGAGAACCCTTATTTTGTAGATAAATCACAGCTGCTGGAAGAGCTGATTCCTTTTGTACAGCAGGGTAATAAGCACATCTGCATCACCAGACCGAGGCGGTTTGGAAAAACGGTTATGGCAAACATGATTGGTGCTTTTTTTGGAAAAGGCTCTGACACACAGGATATATTTGATGCTTTGCAGATTTCATCTTCGCCATTATATAAAGACAATCTGAATCACTATAACCTTATTTATATAGATTTCAGCAAAATGCCTGCGGAATGTTCTTCTTACACCTCATATATCTCAAGAATTGAAAAAAGATTAAAGACAGATCTGTTAAAGGATTTTCCTGATGTAGAGTGTAGCATGGAAGATGCTTTATGGGATATTCTGGACAGTATTTTTGATGTATATCATGGACAGAAATTCCTCTTTGTCATGGACGAATGGGACTATATTTTTCACAGAGATTTCATTTTGGACAAAGACCGGAAAGGATATCTTCAGTTTCTGAGCAATCTTCTGAAGGATCATGCCTATGTGTCCATGTCCTATATGACCGGAATCCTGCCTATTTCCAAATATTCCAGTGGCTCAGAGCTGAACATGTTCATGGAGTTTAAAATGACTTCCATGGAAATATTCGGGGAATATTTTGGCTTCACAGATGAGGAAGTAGATGTTCTCTATGATAAATATCTCCATCTATGCAAAGCTCCGCAGGTTTCCAGAGAGGGGTTACGTGAGTGGTATGATGGATATTTTACTGCCTCTGGCAGGTGTCTCTACAATCCAAGATCTGTAGTGATGGCGCTGCGGTTCAATCAGCTGTCGAATTATTGGACAAGCTCTGGACCTTATGATGAAATTTTTTATTATATACGAAATGATATAGAACACATACGGGATGACCTGGTGCTGATGATTTCAGGAGAGGGAATCGATGCCCGGGTGGAGGAGTTTGCAGCTTCTGCCATGGATCTGCGAACCAAAAACCAGATATATTCGGCTATGGTGGTCTATGGACTGCTGACCTATACAAAGGGAAAAGTATTTATTCCAAATAGGGAATTAATGTTCAAATATGAGGAGCTTCTGCGCAGTGAGAAAAGCCTGGGTTATGTCTATCGTCTGGCTAATATTTCTGACCAGATGCTAAAAGCAACCCTGTCCGGTGACACCGACCGGATGGCTGAGATCCTGCAGCTGGCACACAATACAGAAACACCGATTCTTTCGTATAATAACGAGACGGAACTGGCTGCGGTAGTCAATCTGGTATATTTATCTGCCAGAGACCGATACCGGGTGGAACGTGAAGATAAAGCAGATCACTCACCGGAAGAAGCAATCCGGCAGATCAGGGAAAAACAGTATGCGCTCCGCTTTAGGGGAAAGCCTGGGGAAAAGGAAAGATACACCGGGCAGATCCTGGGTGTGGGAATCAGTTATGATAAAGACACAAAAGAACACCATTGTAAAATAGAACAATTGTAATAGCAACCATTCATGATAAAAACCATCCCTACTATGTATATTATTCATATAGTTGGGATGGTTTTATGTGTGGGTAAGGAATTCTGTGTTATATAAATTTTAGAATTCTTTTATGTGGAGATTATTATCTTTCCGGTTATTTTCGATGGTCAGACCCCAATGTGGTCCCCAGTGAAACAGAAAAGATCGTATCAAAATATATCAAACGTTTCCGCCTTACACCAGATGCTCCATTGTTTTGTAATAAAAACGGGGAGCGGTTAACAAGGCAGGGCATCCGTTATATAATACAAAAATACTCCAAAATGGCTAACAAAAACGAACCAGGAATTATTGAAAGTTCTGCGTATCCTCACATACTTCGCCATAGTAAGGCTACACACCTTGTGAACAGAGGCGTAAACATATACAATGTCAGAGATTTTCTGGGGCATGAATCTGTGGCGACTACCCAGATTTATCTGACTACGAATCCTGAGATCACAAGAAAGACTATAGAATCCGTTGCCGAGAAAACTGTACCTGAAAGTCTTGATTTCTTCTCTGAAGAGGAGCGGGATGATCTACTTTTTTTCTTGGATTCCTTAGGATAGCAGACAAGTGTTAATGTAAAGTCAGTAAGAGTTCAATGTAGCTAATGATTGCATGGAACTGTTTGGTTTTACATTAACAGCCACTTTACATTAAACATGAAAAGCGTTGATTTTCGATGGTCAGACCCCTCCGGCCTTCCATATGTTGTCTTCCATCCAGACCACGATGTCGACCCTCTGGTGACTTTGGGATTTCGGTGCTCAATAGCTATCCCTGTTATCTTTCTGTCTACGCTTAGCCTGCAACGTTACCGCGACAGACTCAAGACTCGCTTCAAATGCGGTGGTTAGCAGCTTATTTGATGGGGCTTCCACCCACCGGACTATATACCCTTTGCTGGACGCACTGCCAGACCCCAATGCCCCAACAATCAATGTTCTGGGCTTAAATTGACCATATTGTGGTCAGATTCTTAGAGCGTTTATAGGAATACCTATCTAAACTCTGTCTATAAAAGAGAAATCGGTAGCTTTTCCTGAATGAACAGCATTTATTATTTTTAAATCTTCAAATTGATTTTTTAGTAGCTCTTGATAATGTGCTGTATCATATGAAAAATGTTTTATTCCATAATTAAATACTTCGAGATAAATTTGATATAATTGAATTATAATAGGAATATCTTTTTTGGCTTTAGAACCGGATCTTCCGATTACCGAACAATTAGATTTTTTATCAAAAGATAAATATTTTCCTGCCTCAGGAGGTGCCATATGCGCTTCAGAAGATAAAATAGAATAAAGTTTTCCATATTCTGGATTTATTTTCTCTTTTATATATCGAGTATTTTTTGTTTTCCAATTATTAAGTATATTATTTGAATTGGATTCATCAATTGAATAACATGCCCAACATAATTGTTCATATATTAATCTCATTATTGGCATCATCTCAATATAAAAACCTCTATAACATAAAATTAATGTGCTTTTAAAGCTTTCACGCAATCGTGTCATTGTATTAAAATATGTAATTTCTCCGATGTGAAAGTTTTCATCATTTCGACATAAAAAACGATAAAAGTCATTTATTAAACCAAGCAGATTGTCAACTCCACGGGCAATCATATAACAAGTTACCAAATCTTTGTCAATATACTCCTTATCCTGATATTTTTTTATATCCTCAAATAGCAATATTTCATCAAAATCAGAATCATATTTATAAGCTTTAATAGCTGTTGCAAAATATTGTCTTAATTTAGGGGTACTATTAATCGGCAAGCAATATGTAATTCCATCCAATTGATATACTTGTAAATCTGCAATCTCATCTCTTTTTAAAAATTTATTATTATGATTCACTTTCATCGATTTTTCATAATTGTTCATTTTTCTTAGGAACCCTCTACTTTTGTGCCTTAAACTTTCTTCTTTTAATTTGTTGAAAATGTGAACTCTGCAAAAAAATTACAATAAAGACTATCAGGGACTCAAAAATGTCATAATCTCGTCAAAATTTTTACCACTTTTTAAATACGCCTCCATGATGGTATCAGCTTCAATCCTGCGCTTTTGTTTCTGCAAGTCTTCAAGTTTTTCTGCAAGTTTATTATACCGGTTCTGCAGTTTTGACATATCAGATTTTACTTTGGATATTTCGTTCTCAATTGCCTCGATTGTCTTCTTCCTCGCCATCCTCCGGTGCCTCCTTGTTTATGTATGACTGACTGCTGTTCAACAGCTTGCCATATTCCTCAGCACTCTTTTTGATATCTGTTTCATCAAGACCAAAAGAGTTCAGGATCAATTTCTGAGTTCTGGTAACTGCATGATCCAATTTGTAGTGTCTGCCGTTACGACGGACCATTTCAATCTTTTCAAGTTCACGGATCGCAGCCGAAACAGTCATATACTTTTGTTTTGTCTCCATACGGATCATTTGTTCTTTAAGAAGATTGTAGATCCGGTTACGAATGATCAGTGCCACAAATTCTATAAAGATTTTAGATGACATGCTTTGCAACGACTGAACACGCTCACTCTTAGAACCAATGAATGTTTTATCGGATTGAAAAAGTTTTTCCGAAATATCCCGTCCCTTGTACTGAATCAATGCCTGAGATGCTGACATTTTCTCGGAAGTTATTATACAAAAATACCCACATAACTGCAGCTCCCGTTCAATGACATCTGCCCGTTCATCAGCATCCAGAAATTTTCCCTGTCTGCTGTAATGGAGATGCGATTATTTTCGGTGGTCAGACCCCTTCAGCCTACAGAAGTTCTGTTGAATGCGCGGAGACCTGCATAGTAGGTTCCCTTCTTTACATTCTTGAATGTTGCTGTTACAACGTTAGTATAGCACTTCAACGTTTACCAATATTCCTCCACATAACCAGCCGCATCTTCTTCTGACAATGAAAATACCTTCATCAGGTTTTTCACTGTAACATCTTTACTGGCGTTAAAACTTTTACAGGTACTGATTGTTGCCTGGATACCCTCTAACCGTCCTTCACGCCGTCCCTCAAGTATTCCTTCGCGCCGTCCCTCAAGTTTTCCCTCATTCATTAACTCTTCCAATGCAGTACACATATTAACCTGACCTCCCTTCCGTTCTGATTCCAAAGCATGGTCTATCAGTTTCTGCGACTGGGTGATCGCGCCGATCACAATTCCCAGTTCGGATGTGATGTTTCTGTTTTTATATACCGTATTGATTCTTTGGTAATCGCGTTCATAAATAGAACGGCTGATATCAAACACAGCAGCAACTTCCGGATCTTGAAAATCACAGGTCTCACTTGCCCTCAGCTGAAGCAGATTCATTTTATAATCCGACACCATTGGACGGACTTTTTCAGGAATCTCAAGCATATCTGCCAGACATAGCGGGCCATCCCATGGATCTTCTCCATAATAAACACAAAGGCTGATCACTGGATGCAGTCTATCTGTTTTCTTCATATTCGAGAGAAACTCATCTGAAGATTCAAAATGCCCATCCTTCTTGTTTTTAGCAGCGATCTCATTATATTCTTTTAGATAAGAGAAAGCATCTCCTACCATATGTCGCAACGGCATCGCGTAATGGATCTTTGCCTGATTCTCCAGTCCCCAGAGGACAAAATCAATGCCATAGGCAGTTTTCTTTACAACATCCAGTATTTTCTGGACAGTTTCTGCATGACCATTAAATTTGATCAGTGAAGAAACATCGGTGTCAGCTTCTGTAAGGTCATTCGGATCCAGCACTTGTTCCCCATCGAATAATGCCGCATTGAACAAGTCTGCAAAATGGTGATTGTTTCTCCAGAAGTTCTTTAGTATGGTATCTGGTTTTACTTTGTTTTGTTCCAGCGTTCGACACCTCCTGCTGTTTTGTTACTACCACTATATCACATATAACGTTTTATTTCCATAAGAGAATTTGTCGAAATGTGTCATTTGGCAATATATTCAAGGGTCCTTGCTTTAGCAAATATTTCAAATTTAAGAAGAATAAAGTCATTATAACTATTCAAGAAGACTCGAGCAATCCAGTGACAATTTTCTCTCTTATTACTTATCCCTAATTTTATATTTCTTTTATAGATCTTTTGGGATTGCTTCATTCTTTTTATTTATCCTTCAGAGTGCCAGACCCCAATGTGGTTCTGTAATTTATGCTAAATGTTTCAAAATATCAACTGACTATTTTAAAATATTTTTTATTCTCGTCTAAAAATTCAATCGAATCCCAACGCATACAGTAATATGGAAAAACCAACGTTTTAAAACCATTCTCATTCAATTTTTTTACAACTTCATCCTTGGCTTTAATGTTATCTGCAAGATCAATTGCAAGGCAAGTAACCTCCATCACAAAATGATATTGTCTGCTATCCAAAACATTGTTTTCAATAATATAGTTTAAGGGAGTTGCATAAACACAAGAAATGTTTTTTATGCCTTCTAATAATTTATCGAATTTTTTATAAGACATAGTTTGTTCATTATTTTCTTTGTTTATAATCTGTATTTTGTAAGTAGGATAATTAACATATACTCTGGGCGGAAGTGTAGTAATAAATGCCGGCATATTCGCGGATAACTCTTTAGTTTCAAAGGCACATCCAGGAGTATGCAAAATTTCCCAGGATTTTTTTGAATAATTCTCTAATTGTTCCAGCGCAATATTTGGAATCATATGTTCAAATTCTTTGCATGATACAATAGGAATAAGCTGTCGCATAATATCAGATTTAGTTTTTTTTAAATCATCACAAATTTGTGAAATATTGTCAGCTGACTCAGCATCGATTTTAAATTTAATGATTTGTGAAAAATCATCTTTATTAATATCGCTCATGTTTATGTCCTTTCAGGTATGTTTGGTACTTGTGCCAAAATAACGTCCCTTTTTCTTGATTATGGCATATTCGCAATGAAAAGTCAATAAGTTTTTTACTTGCCCCAAAGATTTAAATTATTAATGTCTTTTTTCCATGCCGTTCTTTGATTTTTTGATTATAGTTCTTCCTTTAAGTGGTGTATAGATTGAAACATGGTTTAAGTTGTACCTATGTGGATAATTTTTATAGATATGAAAAAATAGAAGATATAGATAGAAAAAGTGTTGCGTTTTCGGTAATCAGTCAGACCCCTCCAGGTCACAAGGACATATGTAATCCAATGGATCACTCGTATGATTGATAATTATATCAGACAACTATTAAAAAAATTTCGTCAACGGGATCGTGAATATCAAGAAAAACTATCTTATGAATAACAGAAGCCGATATCTCTCCCTCCGTCAGATGAGTATTGCTGATTTCTCAATTTGTCGCTAATCAGATTTGCTCCCATGTCACAGATCTGCTAAGTTTTGTGTCATTGGCATTTTTGTGCAATCCGGCAGATTTCCTGCCGGATTATCTGTTTCATTTACAATGTTACATATGAGCTGAGTGCTTCAAGTGCTTTTACAATACTGATGATGTCCACCTTTGACAGCTCCGGATAGTCCTGTTCAAGGCGTTCCCTGTTCCAGAAGCAGTCCGACAGGGACGATATTTCTGTGCTGATCTCCCAGTTGGGAATACACAGATACTTTCCATATGCATGTTTTCCTACCAGCAGATGGAAAGTGCTTCCACGGGCGGTCACCTCAAACTCATTTCTGTTTATGTTTAATGGACGGATATGACCGGTCCAGGTTTTTTCATTGCTGTCCGGATCACTGCACTGATAATAGGATCCCATATCAGACATCACCTCCCAGCATTTCGTGTTCAATGATATAACGCACCAGATGTTCATCGATCAGGCGTTTTCCCTGCTGGCTGGCATACATCAGGCTCTTTTCGCAGATGCGGTTGATGCGCCGCGATATCCCGGTAGATTCTTTATAGATATCGTCCAGTGCCCTGTCTGTGAAGATATCCTGCCTTCCCCCGGCATAGACCAGATGTGATAAGATATATCTTTCGGTTTCTGTCCTGTCAAAGTGTGGCAGGACACAGTTGATATCAATACGCTGCCTTACTGCCGCATACCGCTGCAGCCGGAGCTTGTCCCACAGTTCTGTCTGTCCTGCCAGTATGAGAAAAACCGGAGGGGTCTGATCACCGAAAATACAGTTATCGCATGTCTTTATTGTATCAAATATTTTTTATACTTACCATAAAAATAAACTTTGTCAGGGCAGGCTCCAATACGTTTACCGTGAAATCAGAACCGGGTTCCGATTGATTGAAAATATTCCAAAACAACAGAAAGCAGCAGGGGAAAACCAGAAGAATTATCTAATTCTTTAATTACCATCTCACGTTTATTATCCATAATATTCACCCTCACCTCTCATTAATCCAGAATGTGTTAGCTCAATTACAACTGAGAATTACGAATTTTTATACTGAATTTTTTCTCCACACATCAAATGTTCTTCTTTAATATTGACATTTCGATATCAAAATGATATCATTTGTACATCAACCAGTTCATACATATTTTTATGGTAAAGCAATGCACATGATCAGTGTCAAAAGGCTTTTTGACACTCATATCATGCATATACCAGTCAGGAGGTTTATTATGCAGGAAAAAGTTTTAAGCAGTAAGAAGAATGGTATGGCAATGATGATTCTCTTCATTTTGTTGTATGCGGCAGCAACAGCACTTGCTATAATCGGTTCCATCTTTTACTATATTCCAATGGCTGCAGGTGGATTCATCTGGTTATCTTTGGGATGGATTCCATTTCTTGGATTAAAGGTACTGAAGCCTCAGGAAGCTCTGGTTCTTACCTTGTTTGGTAATTATGTGGGCACACTGAAGGATGACGGCTTTTATTGGGTAAATCCTTTTTGTACAGCAGTGAATCCGGCAGCTAAGACGAAATTAAATCAAAGCGGCGATGTGGATGGCGGTAATGCTGCCAAATCAGTTTTGACATTAGCTGCGGCAGGCACCGGCGGATCTTCCAATAGCTCTTGTGTAAGTAAAAAGATTTCCCTGAAGATCATGACTCTGAATAATAACCGTCAGAAGATCAATGACTGTCTGGGTAATCCTGTAGAAATCGGAATTGCGGTTATGTGGCGTGTGACAGATACTGCAAAGGCTGTTTTTAATGTTGATAACTATAAGGAATATCTTTCCCTGCAGTGTGATAGTGCTCTTCGCAATATTGTAAGGATTTATCCTTATGATGTAGCTCCGAATGTGGATACAACAGGGGATGGTGTTGCAGATGAGGGCAGCCTGCGTGGTTCCAGCGAAATTGTAGCCGGACGTATCCGGGATGAGATTCAGCAGAAAGTTGCGGAAGCTGGTCTTGAGATTATTGAGGCACGCATCACCTATTTGGCTTATGCTCCTGAGATTGCAGCTGTTATGCTGCAGAGACAGCAGGCTTCTGCTATTATTGATGCGAGAAAGATGATCGTAGATGGTGCTGTTGGCATGGTTGAAATGGCACTGGAACGGTTGAACGAAAACAATGTGGTTGAGCTTGATGAGGAGCGGAAAGCGGCCATGGTTTCTAATCTTCTCGTTGTACTGTGTGGCAATCACGATGCCCAGCCGGTGGTTAATTCCGGCAGTCTGTACTAATGGCTGACACCAGACCAAAGAAACAGATTCCGCTCAGGCTTTCTGCAAAGCTTTATGATCAGATTGCCGCCTGGGCAGAAGATGATTTCCGCTCCGTCAACGGCCAGATCGAGTATCTGCTTACTGAATGCGTCCGGCAGCGTAAGAAAAACGGGAAATATGTTTCCGACACTATGGATGAGCCGCCGGAACTGGATATTGAGTGAATTTTCACATCTCAGCTGATATGTAAAAAAGATAAAGGGGCTGTCAGAAAATAGATAGCCCCTTCTTCTCATATGCACATAAAAAGATCCAAACCGCCTAGATAAGAATCTCTATCCAGCCTGGATCTTTTATTTCAACATATTTATTATTTATATCATTTGTATATGCATATTCGCAAATGGAAAATATAGATGTTTTGCCAGAATCTATATTAAGCACTAAGTGTCATCCCGATAGATTCTGCAATTTCTTTCAATTTATCCGTGGCAAAACCGGTGTATTTTACAATTTTGTCAACGGGCTCTTTGTCTCTGAGCATCATTTTTGCAAGAGACAAGTTTTTCTTTTCTACACCCTGCTCAATACCCTGTTCAATGCCCTGTTCGATACCCTGCTCAATCAGTGCTTTTCCCAGATTACACATATCCTGCACCTCACTTTCGAATTCTTCTGTCATGGCGATGCCAAAATCTTTCTGCAGACGGTTTTTCTTTATCTCAGAGGAAATGGAAAGAGAGAAGAGCGTGTTCAGCAGATCCAGAATCTCCAGATCACTTTCCCTGTCCGCATCCCCTAAGTTTACAATAACCACTTCCATAAGATCGTAACTGTCCGGACTCTCATAAGATTTTCCCAACACCGTATCTTGTACTGTATGATATCTGAAAATTCCATTTCTCCGTTTTTTCGCCGGATCCGGGCAGATCCATATGCTGTATACTTTCTGAAGCTTTTCATAATGTTCATTGGTAAAGACAGTTCCATACTGTTCAGAGATCATTCTCGCACAATAATAAAAGCCTCTGGTAACCAATGGATACCCCGGTGTGTCATTCAACTGAATTTCCAAATTGATGATTAGTTGTACAGGTTCATCAATAGCTGGTATGTATGCTCTGAAACGGATGTCGTAATATACAGTCTGGTCTTTGATAGCATTTGCTTCAGAATTAAGGGTGTCTATCCGTTCATTTCCATTCAGGGGACTGGTACGGTCAGGCTGATCCTGATGTACTGTTCGGTTGGAAACCTCAATGTCGCCTTTCAGACAGTTCTCACAGATAAACCGGATGCTGTATTGTGAAAATTCTTTTGTACAGGATTTGAGAATCCAGGCAGCAACTGCCTTATAAGTTAATAGTTTTTTGGCACATTCATCGTACCTTGCACGGTCAGCAGCAAGGTCTATGGTATGCGCCAGATTCGTTTGACGTACTATGGATGTCACCTCCTGCCATATATTTTGTAATTATATTTTAGCAGAGCAATGATTTATTTACCAGAAAAACTTTTCGACAGATACTGGAAAAAGATGACAGGCTTGTCAGTATTAAAAGGGTTACTTACCACTGAAGCTCCCATTAATTTGGCAAACCTTCAAAAATTGTTCCAACCCCTCAAAAATTTTGATTATGCGAAAAGCTCCAGCCATTTCTGGCTGGAGCTTTTCGTTTTAGGAATCTGTATTTAATTACCCAAAGGGATTATTTTACAGTTACTTTTTTAACGTTTGACCACTCGCTGAATACTTTCTTTCCGTTTTCAGCTGTTCTGTTGAATGCGTGGAGACCTGCGTAGTAGGTTCCTTTCTTCACATTCTTGAATGTTGCTGTTACAACATTTCCTTTGATGTTCTTCTTAACAAGTGTACCATACTCTACCGGACGTGTTTCTCCGTTAACTTTCTTTGTAGCTGTTCCGAGAACTACATCATATCCGTCTGCATTATCTGCTTTTGTATAAGTTACAGTTACAGTAGAACCTTTTGCTTTTACGCTTGTAATCACTGGCTGTGCAGGTGTGATTGCAGATACAGAGAATGGATAAATGTTGGACCATCCGCTGAAGATCTTCTTACCTTCTGCATTACGTGTCCATGCGTGGCAGTATGCATAGTAAGTTCCCTGCTGTACATAGTTGAAGTCACCTGTTGTCTTAACCTGGTTCTTTGTAATAGCTGCACGGTTTGAAGTGTAATCATTTGCTTTGGAGATAACATAGTCATATCCGCTTGCTCCGTTGCTTTCACCGGAAAGTACAACAGTTGCTTTATTACCAACAACGTTTACACTGCTGATTACAGGAGCCTGAATGCTTACATTATCAGTTTTCACTGTCTGAGAGCCTGTGTAGTTCTTGCTTCCTTCTTTGGCAGCTACAGTTACTGTGCCAGCTTTCTTATCTCTTGTTACTGTGTAGTCAGAAGGATCAACAACCATGTTGCCATTCTTAACAGTTACAGTATCACCGGAAGCTGTGATGTCAGCTGCTGCGAAATCGAACTTGTCAATTCCCCATGCGAATGTGTTGCTTCCATCAACATCATCAAATTCATAACCACCCATCGGATCAACATCTACATAGAATACTTTTCCGTTTGTAGCATTGATTACAGATGCAGGATATGTGAAGCCCTTATCAGAATCCTGAGGACGGATATTTAATTTGTAGTCAACACCTTCTACCAGAGTTTTTCCTGCAACTGTTACAGTTACCTTTGGTGTAACAGGAAGACCTGTTGCATACACACCGTTGGATACTGTGATGTTCTTAGCTGTGAATACAGATGCTCTGATTTCAAATCCAATTGCGTCAACAACATTGTTTAAGACTTTGGATTCGCCATCGTTAAATTTACCATTTCTAATGGTTGCAACAACATGCTTAGTTCCGCTTTCGTCAGTGAAATATAAATCTTTATTTACATTTGATTCATAGTTTCCTTTTGCAACAACTACAGCATAACCATAGCCAGCATCTACATTATTAATGTACTTGATTTCGTAATCTGTTCCTTCTTTAGCAGCTACTGGATTTGGAAGGAATGCTTCATCAGCGAACTTGCATTCAGATCCATTATAATAGAAGTGGTAAGTATTCCAGTTAATAATGCCATTAGTAGGTTTCAATTCCTTTTTGTTAGAACCGTAAACTTTTAATGTACCAGTTAAATCAATACCTTTAATATCAAATTTCTGGGTCTTGGTGCCTGTGAAGTTCTTGTTACCAGATTTTGGAGAAAGAGTAATTGTTCCCATTTCCTTACCGGCCTGATTGTTGTCACCATAAGTAGCATATTTTGTATCAAACTGATCTGTTACATTAACATCTCCTAACCAAACTTCGGAGATAGTAGGTTTAATCTGTTTTCCTTTTCTGTAATCAAAGGTATTTGTTTTACCTGTGGATGGTGTTGCAGTAGAAGAAGCTGTTAAAACAACTTTAACATTTTCTGCATTTGCAGCAGTGATATCAAATGTTGCTGTTGCTTCACTGTTTACTTCATAATCACTTCCAGCTAATGCTTTAACTGTAATTGTAGCTTTTCCTACATTAACATTATCTTTTACGATTACAGAATAATCAACACCTTTTTCAAGTACAGATGAACCATCTTTTACTACAACTTCAGGAACAATCTGTTTTCCTGTATATGTATAAGAAGATTTTTCTACACTGATTGTTACATTGCTGATTTTCTTTCTTGTAATCTTAGCAGATTTAACAAATACAGCTTTGTTGTAATTTCCATCTTTTACAGTAACAACAGCAGTTACATAGTTATCCGGTACATTATCACCATCAGCTTTTTCTGCTGCTTCTTTTGTAGTTACTGCGTTCTTTGTATAGTAATATTTTACTGTGTAATCCTTATCTGCTTCAAGAGTTGTTTTTCCATTTCCTTTATACAGTTCCTGTTTAACTGCAACTTCCAGAGCATCTTTATAAAGAGACGCATCTGCATTATTTGCAGAATTTACAGTAACAGTTTTCTTCATAGATACACTGTCTGATACGATATCGTTCTTAGCAATCTTGAAGTAGAAATTTTTGACACTTCCTTCATAACTGAGAAGACCAGTTACTGTAACTTTAACTGTACCGGCATTTACATTGTCGCTGTAAGTAAGTTTGTACTCACCAGTTTTCAGATTAGATACTGCAAGACTGTTAATACCGTATTTTTTATCTTTTGCACAAGCCTCTAAATCATATGCTTTTGCGATATATTTAAGACCAAGATCTGTAGGGCTATTCGGATTTGTGCTTAATGGTGTTCCATTGACAGTAACATCAACTTTAGCAAGGTTACTTACTGTAAGGCGTACAGGAACAGAAACTTTTCCTGTGATATTTTTGGTATCAGCTTTATAGGAAATAGTAACAGCATTTGCAACTGTACCTCTTGTTCCAGCCTTGATTGCATCAACTAATACCTGTTCAGCTGTGATGTTTGCATCATTTTTGATATCATCAAGAGTAAATGTTCTTCCGTCTTCACCTTTAAGAGTTACATTTCCTGCCTCAGCTTTAATCTTATCTACCAGCTGGTCAGCTGTAAGACTCTTAACTTCATCAATATTCAGTTCAACGTTAGATTCTGCAGAGCATTTTGATAAATCGCGTGCTACAATGCTATATTTATTGCTTGTTGTAGCTGTAACGGCTGAACCTGGAACAGTAAAGTTCTTCAGAACATCACTATTAGTATCTAATGCATCAGTAGTGATATCTAAAGTGTGCTGTCCTACTTTTGTCTCGCCTGTAAATTCTGCTTTATCTTTGATTGCTGCAGAGATATCAATTTTTGTGCTGTCGTTTGCTTTTACCTGTAAGGTAACATCTGCTTTTCCAAATTTCTGAGCAGAACCTGTATACTGAACAGAAGTTGTTTTCATAGCTGCTTCCAGGTTATCTTTGGAAATAGGTAATTTTGTAATCTGGTATGATGCAGATTTTGTTGTAGCTTTGTATCCATATGCATCGGATGTAGCATCGTATGTTCCCTCTAATGTACCTGTTACAGTAATATCTTTTCCTGTTACATTTGTGAAATCATTAGAAGCTTCTTTGTAGTTCCATGTGATATGCTTTTCTGTGATTGTTCCAAAATCTGTTTTTACAGAATATTTATTAGTTGGAACTACTTTCTGTTCTTTTCCGTTATAAGTTTTATTTTCAACACCTGTAAGAGCGGCCGAAAAGTCATCACTGATATCTTTTGCGCCAACAATTCCGCCAGCTACAGTTTCCTGATAAACTACTGTATTTCCGCGTTTTACAGTAACCATAAGGGATAAATCTTTATTGAAATCATCTCTTTTTGGAACATATGCACCAATTTCACTTACTGGTTTATCTTCTGGAACTACTCCACTTGGATTTGAGCCATTAGCCTCTAATCCATTTGAGAGCCATGTATAACTTATCTGAACCCATCTATTGTCTTTTTCTGGAATATTATTCCAATTGCCAAGAACTTCATTTCCATTTTTGTCTTTAAGAGTACCACTTACAGTTACTGGATTGTCCCATCCTTTAGCATTCATATTAACTTTAATTGTGGAAACATATCCGTCAGTATTTACTTCAGCAGCAGTAGCCGGAGCAACTGTTTCTTCTGTAGCAACTTCTGGTGCTGCTTCATCTGTAAATGCAGCAGTATCGGCATCTGCAGTATCTTCTACAACAGGAGCTTCTGCTTCTGATGTTACTGCAGCGTCTGTTCCGTCACTAAATTCAGCAGCCCACACTGGAACGTTGGAGGTTGCCAGCATTGCAACGACGAGAGACATACTTAAGGTTTTCTTAGCCATGCCTTTCTTCGTGTTTTTAATCTTTGTCATGATTATAGTTCCCCTTGGGGTAGTGTACAGGTTGTTTTTGGGAGGGGTATGTGTGCATAAGAATTATCAGAAGTGCAGGAGATGGAAAATTTATGAATTGTCAGACAGCATTGTATGATATGCAAAAGTTCTCAGTTGTATAAGAAAAATATACAACTGAGAACTTTTTGTCTTATTTCACTATTTCACCTCAACCAGTTCAATTCTGAAATTCAGTTCTTTGCCTGCCATTTCGTGGTTGGCGTCAAAGGTGATATTCTTTTCATCTTTTGCAACTACTTTCACAGGGAATGGCTGGCCATACTGGTTGGACAGGTATACCTGCTGACCTTCAGTAAGGTCTTCTGAACCCGGAAGCTGGGCGATTTCCATGGTGAAGATTGCATTCGGATCAGCCATACCATAAGCTTCTTCCGGCATCAGATGTACATCGATTATCTGTCCGACTTCCATATCTGCTACTGCAGCATCAAATCCACGGATCATCTGACCGGCACCGCAGATAAATTCCAGCGGTTCGCCGCGGTCATAGGAGGAATCAAACTGAGTTCCGTCATTAAATGTACCTCTGTAATGTGTGCGGCAGGTTTTTCCTACATTTCGTCCTGTAATGGTATTCTGTGAGCCGCCGCAGCTTCCGCCACATCCGCTTCCACAGTTACTTCCACATGAGTGACCTTCTTCGTGTTCGCCGCAGGAATGACCTTCCTCATGGTGATGATCGCAGGTTGCACCGGAAGATACCAGTTCTCCTTTCAGATAGGCTTCCACAGCCTGATCTGCATCACCCTGGGCTCCTGCGCATAATTCAATGCCTGCTTCTGTAAGGGCAGCCTGGGCACCGCCTCCGATGCCGCCGCAGATCAGCACATCTACGTTCTGTCCGGCAAGCAATCCTGCCAGAGCACTGTGGCCGCTTCCGTTGGAACTGATTACTTCGCCTGAAAGCACCTGACCATTTTCAACTTCATAAACCTTGAAATTCTCTGTTTTTCCAAAATGCTGGAAAATAGTTCCATTGTCGTAAGTTACTGCAATTTTCATGTGTAAAATCCTCCAAATCACTACAATATTATTCAGATAGTATAGCCTGTAAACAGGATAAAATCAAGATATATTGAACTTTTACCGGTGAAAGATATCATAAAGTGTTACTGAGAACGGAGTGAACAGTAATGTCAGAAAAAGCTATACATAAATGTCGAAAAATGTCGATTTACACATTTTTGAATATTTGTTATGGTAATTGTGTTGACAAAACTACAGCCATTAATAAAAAAGGAGGACCTCTATGAAGAGAATTAATGCAATCTATGCAAGACAGTCAGTAGACAGAGCGGACAGTATTTCTATTGAGAGCCAGATTGAATTCTGCAAGTATGAACTGAAGGGCGGAGCGTTCAGGGAGTATAAGGATAAAGGATACAGCGGAAAGAATACAGTCAGACCGCAGCTGCAGCAGCTTCTGGAGGATATCCGCAGAGGGGAGGTAGAGAAGGTGATCGTGTATAAACTGGACAGGATCAGCCGTTCAATTCTTGATTTCTCCAATATGATGGAATTATTCCAGCAGTATCAGGTGGAGTTTGTTTCTTCTACGGAGAAGTTTGACACCTCTACTCCTATGGGGCGTGCGATGTTAAATATCTGTATTGTGTTTGCTCAGCTTGAACGGGAGACAATCCAGAAGCGTGTCAGTGATGCTTATTATTCCAGAAGCCAGAGGGGATTCCGGATGGGAGGGAAGCCTCCGTATGGCTACAGGCTTGAGGAGATCATAATGGAAGGGATTCATACAAAGAAGCTGGTGGAGGAGCCGCAGGAGGCTGCAATTGTGCGGGAAATTTTTCAAATGTATGAGAGACCGGATACTTCTTACGGGGATATCACAAGATATTATGCTGAAAAGGGAGTTCAGTTTTACGGAAAGGAACTGATTCGTCCAATGCTGGCACAGCTTCTGAGAAATCCGGTGTATGTGCGGGCTGATATGGATGTGTATCGCTTTTTTAAGAGTCATGGGACAAATGTTGTCAGCAGCTCTGAACAGTTTGATGGGATTCATGGATGTTATCTGTATCAGGGGCGGGATTCCGTTACTGACAAACAGCAGAATCTGAAAGGGCATATGCTTGTTGTGGCTCCTCATGAAGGTCTGGTGTCTTCGGAACAATGGCTGAACTGCAGGATCAAGCTCCTGCAAAATAAAACAATCCAGGCAAACCGGAAGGCTGTGAATACATGGCTTGCGGGAAAAGTGAAGTGCGGCCACTGTGGATATGCACTTATGAGTATTAAGATACAGTCCGGTAAACAGTACCTGAGATGTACGAAGCGTCTGAACAACAAAGCCTGTCCGGGATGCGGTAAGATCTACACCGAAGAGGTTGAGAATTATGTATATGGAGAAATGGTACGCAGGCTGCGTGATGCGCAGACGCCGGTGGGATATACAAAGCTGAAGGAAAATCCGCAAGTGAAGAAGATTTACAGGGAAATTGAGGAGATTGAAGAAGAGATTTCCATGTTTGTGGATTCACTGACCGGTGCAGGGGAAACCCTTGCTGCCTATATTAATCAGAGAGTGGAAGAATTAGATCATACCCGTCAGCTAAAGATGGAAGCGCTGACAGTTCTTGCAGAAAATCATGTCATGCCGGAACAGATAGAAAAAGTAATATCCAATATAAGTCTCTGGGATCAAATCGGATTTGAAGAAAAGAGGTTCACAGTTGATAAGATGATCACATTGCTGAAGGTACTTCCCGGCTCAATCCAGATACAGTGGAAGTTCTGATAAAAGGATTTGGGCCGGATACCTTCTGACCGGAATTAATCTTCGGTAAGAGATTTGTTCTTTTCCAGCATTTCATGGATGATGTTCTGAGTGTATTCGCCGATATGTTTCTTATCTTCTTTACTCAGTTCATCCGGGTAAATTGGTCTGCCATATTCTACTACAACTCTGACAGGAGTTATTTTGGGAAAATGTGCTTCAAAGATGTTGGCAGAATTACTGATAGCGACCGGGATGATCGGACATTTGGCTTTTGTTGCAATCTTGAAGCTTCCTTCATGGAATGGAAGCATATCAAGTTCATCCTCATTTCTGTTTCTGGTACCTTCAGGGAAGATACAGATGGAAATGCCGGATTTTACTTTGTCTACTGCTGTAAGTATGGTCTTAAGTCCCTGTTTGATATCTGCCCTGTCAAGGAAAAGACAGTGGAGATAGCGCATCCATGTAGACAGAAGTGGGATTTTTTCCATTTCTTTCTTGGCAATGTAGCCTGTGCGGATCGGACAGCGTGAGTATGTGAGAAGTATATCGAAGTAGCTTCTGTGGTTTCCGATATACAGTACAGGGATGTCCCTGGGCACATTTTCTTCTCCGATCACAGTGATTTTGGCACCGGTGATCCGAAGGATAAAACGGAATACTGCCTGGATGATCCGAAGAGAACTGATATCTTTGGTCACGGGAGAGAATTTGCCTATGATCCATTCCACCAGAAGAATGGGGATGGAGAGGATCAGATATCCGATCACCACGATACAGACGAGAATAAATCGTATCATTATTAAATTCCTTTCCGGGTATTCCGGAGTATTATTTTCCGGAACAGCCCATATAATTATCCGTATATTTACTCAGGGATAAAATATTTTATCTTCTGACAGGTATATTATACGGAATTATGAGATATCCTGCAAGATAGTTTTGTTACTGTTTACACACCACTATTACGCGAGGTGTTTTGGCATGAATATGCCAAAATCCCGAGACATACAAGCCAAAATTCCATTGCCGCAGGCAATCTGGAATGAATTTTGGCTACGTTACTGTGAACGGAGTGAACAGTAACGTAGTTTTTGGGGTAATAACCGGAGCATGGCAGGCATAAAATTGCTATAGTAAGGAGAATAGCGGGGGTGCATTATGAGCAGGAAGGCAGGTGCGCTGATCTGTGTACTGATGTTGACGGCAGTGTTATCGGGATGCAGATTTATCAGGATTGAAGAAGGAGAGCGTACACCTCTGGACTATACAGTCATGAAACAGGAGGAAATTCCCCGGGAGGTTGTGGAACTGATGGAACAGAAGAAGGAGAAGGCTTTTTATATGACTTATCAGGTGGGAGATGTCCGATATCTGATGAAAGGGTATGGAGAGCAGCTTAGCGGAGGTTACAGTATTCAGGTGGAGGAGGTTTCCGAATCGGAGAACGGGATATTCTGCAAAACCAGGCTGGTGGGACCTGATGAGAAAGAGACCGGCAGTGAACCGTCCTATCCCTGCATTGTTCTCAAGATTGCGGATACACAGAAGCCTGTGCAGTTTACAGATGGATGATCATGGATAGTGTATGTTGACTGTTTTTTTGTAGCAATCCTCGTAAATAATACATTTAAGAGGATTTGCTGTAGGTAAAATGTATCAGGGAAAGGATTGGCTTATGGTGAAATTAAAAAAAGAAAGTGTTCAGATGCTGCATGTGAAGAATAAAGCAGTGACCCAGGTGACTTTTGACGAGGATTATAATGTACCGGATGTCAAACCGGACATTGGAAGGCTGGTACAGAGTAAAACGGATGTCTCTATGGATGAAGTGCGTCTCAGTGAAGGGAAGGCGTTTCTTAAGGGAACTTTGAATGTGGATCTGCTTTATGTAGGGGAAAAAGAGGGCAGGATCTGCAGTCTTTCTGCGAAGCTTCCTATGGATGAGGATATTAATCTGGAGGGAATCGAAGGTGGCGATAAACTGTGTCTGAACTGGGAGATCGAGGACCTCAGTGCTTATGTGATCCATTCCAGAAAACTGAATCTCAAGGCAATCGTGACCTTCTATGCAGAGGTAGATGAACTGGAGAAAATGGAGGTTCCTGTTTCATTGGATGATCCGGAAGTTTCGGTAAAGAAGAAGCCGATTCAGCTTATGAGTCTGTGTATACATAAAAAAGATACTCTGCGGATCAGGGATGATATTGTGCTTGCGTCAAACAGACCAAATGTGGAGGAACTTTTATGGTATACTATTGAACCGCGGAATCTCGAACTGCGCCCGAAGGAAAATAAACTTCAGGTAAAGGGGGAACTGGCGGTCTTTCTGATATATACAGGATCTGAGGAAGAAAATCCACCACAATGGCTGGAATATACCATGCCATTTAACAGTGAAATGGAGTGTAGCGGCTGTGAGGAGAATCTGATCCCGCATATAGAGCCAATGCTGATCCATAAGGGGATGGAAGTGAAACCAGATACAGACGGGGAAGAAAGGATCCTGCAGGTGGATGCGGTTCTGGAATTGAATATGAAGATGTACAGGGAGGAAGAACATGAATTGCTTCTGGATGCATACAGCCCGCTAAAGGAATGTGTACTGTATGGCAAAAAAAGAATGCTGGAGAGTCTTCTTGTGCGAAACTCCTCGAAATGCAGACTGACAGACCGGATAGAAGTTAAAGAGAGCCAGGGAAAAGTTTTGCAGCTCTGTCATAGTATCGGTAAAGTAAAAATAGATAAGACCAGGATTACGGATAAGGGTATTCTGGCAGAGGGAATTATAGCACTTAAGATTCTGTATATTATCGGAAATGACGAGATGCCGTTTTATTCTATGGACGCGATGCTTCCGTTTACGCATCTGATCGAGGCGAAGGGTATCGGGCAGGACTGTACGTATTTTCTTCAGGCAGATCTGGAACAGCTTTCTGCGGCAATGGCAGATGGAGATGAGATTGAGGTTAAGGTGACTGCAGGACTGAATGCACTGGTGCTCAGACAGTGGGAAGAGCAGATTCTTGAGTCTGTGGAGGAAAAACCGCTGGACCGAAAAAAAATTGAGAGCATGCCGGGAATTACGGTTTATATTGTGAAAGCCGGGGATACCTTGTGGGATATTGCCAGAAAGTTCTATACGACTGTGGATGAAATCTGTAATGTAAACGGTCTTGATGAAAAAGATGTGGAACCGGGGCAGCAGTTAATTCTGGTAAAACAGGTGCCGGAGTAATGAAAAAATTTTCCATGAAAAATAAAAAGGCACATATTGAAAACAGAGAAGAAATGATTTAAAATATGTACAAAGCTTTTTATTGTATACAAAGTACATAGAATATAACGAAGGATAAGCGGAGGGATTTATGCGTTTACGTGCACTGGCTAAGATAAATCTGGGACTGGATATTCTAAGAAAGAGAGAGGACGGATATCATGAAGTCCGTATGATCATGCAGACCATTCAGATGTATGATGTCCTGAAAATGAAGAAGGTTAAGAAACCTGGGATTTCTCTATCTGTAAATTATCCGTATATTCCCAGTGATGAACGAAATCTGGTATATAAAGCTGCGAAGCTTCTGATGGATGAGTTTCAGGTGAAGGAAGGCGTTGATATCTGTCTGGAGAAATTTATCCCTGTGGCAGCAGGCATGGCAGGCGGAAGTTCAGATGCTGCTGCTGCTATGGTGGGGATTAACCGATTGTTTAAACTGGGACTCAGTGAGAGAGAACTGATGGACCGGGCGGTAAACATTGGTGCAGATGTTCCTTATTGTATTATGCGTGGGACTGCCCTGGCAGAAGGGATTGGCGAGAAGCTTACCAGAATCGCACAGATTCCTGACTGTTTCGTGCTGATCGGAAAACCGGGGATCAGTGTATCTACCAAAATGGCATATGAGAGCCTGCAGTTAGATAAGATTTCATCACATCCGGATATTGACGGAATGATCAGGGATATTGAAAATGGTGATCTTCTGACAATGACTGAGAAGATGGGGAATGTTTTTGAACCGGGAATTATTGAAAAATATCCTGTGATCGGTGAGATTAAGGATCTGATGGAGGATAATGGAGCGCTTAAAGCAATGATGAGTGGCAGCGGTCCGACGGTGTTTGGTATTTTTGATGACCGTGAGAAGATGGAAGTAGCTGCGGCGGTACTCAGAGAGAGTGGACTGGCAAAGACAGTTTTTGCAACAGAAGTGACGAAAACAGGAGGGAAACACAAATGACAAGTGAGTTTTCGGTGAACATGAATGAATATCTTCCATTGAGAGATGTGGTGTTTAATACATTGCGCCAGGCAATCCTTAAAGGAGAACTGAAGCCGGGTGAGAGGCTGATGGAGATCGCCCTGGCGGAGAGACTTGGTGTGAGCCGGACTCCGATCAGGGAAGCCATGCGTAAGCTGGAGCAGGAAGGACTTGTAGTTATGATCCCGAGACGCGGAGCTCAGGTTGCGAACATTACAGAGAAGGATCTGAATGATGTTCTAGAGGTTCGTATTGCACTTGAGAACGTAGCTATTGAGAAGGCCTGTGCACGTATGACAGAAGAGGAGATGGGCAGACTATGGCTTGCTGCCAAAGAATTTGAACATACTATTGCGGAAGGAAATCTTGTTAAGCTTGCGGAAGCGGATGTTGCTTTTCATGAGATTATTTATCAGGCATCGGATAATAAGAGACTGATCCAGGTGCTTAATAATATGAGAGAGCAGATTTACCGTTATCGTGTGGAGTATCTTAAGGAAGGTGAAACCAGGGATGTGCTTGTGAAGGAGCATGAGGAGCTGACAAAGGCAATCCGGGAACGTGATGTGGAACGTGCCAGAGAGCTTTCTTTTCAGCATATTGAGAATCAGAGAATGGCTATCATGCGCTCTATTGAGGCAGAGAATGCAGAACAGGAACGTGCCGGGAGAGAGAAAACCAGAGGACGCAGATGATCGGTGTATAATCTATGAATATATGGAAATTCTAAGAGAGGTGAGAAGCCTCTCTTTTTTGTTGAAAAGTTTATGATTGGGTTTATCTGTGAAATGGGGTGAAGACTGTGAAAGAAGCAGAAGATCAGAGAAAGATTTCTGCAAATCTGCGGGAAAATGAAAAATATCTGAGAAGCAGGCTGGAGAAATGCAGTGATATTCTTATCCGTTCCATGAGGCTGGGGGAGAAACAGAAGGTGGACTGCCTGATGGTCTATATAGAAGTTGCAGTTTCCAATATGATGCTGGATGATTCTGCCATTGGAAAGATGATCAATCATTTCTGGGAGATTTCCCCGGAGCAGATCCAGGAATTTATTAAGAATAACAGTCTGGGGATTGCAGATGTAAAGAAACTGACAGATATGGATGAAGCGCTGGCTGCCATGCTGGCAGGGAATGCAGTTTTTTTTATAGATGGCTATGATAAGGCAATGAAAATCTCCAGTAAAGGTTATCCTTCCATGGGGGTGATGGAGGCAGAATCGGAAAAGGTGCTCCGCGGTTCCAGGGAAGGATTTTCTGACAGTGTGAAGAGTAACAGTGCACTGGTGAGGAAAAGACTTCGGGATACCAGGCTGAAGGTCGAGGAATATTACACAGGGGTGCGTACGCATACGTTGACGCAGGTATTGTATATGGAGGATCTGGTACATGAAGAACTTCTTGAGCAGGTAAAAGAACGTCTGGAGAGATTCAGGATTGACGGTATACTGGACAGCGGCATGCTGGAACAACTGACAGAAGATGTCTGGTATTCTCCGTTTCCGCAGTATCAGACAACGCAGAGGCCGGACAGGGCAGTGCAGGAAATTCTGAATGGTAAGGTTGTGATACTGTGTGACAATTCTCCCGAGGCTTTGATCCTGCCGGGAAATTTTAACAGTTTTATGGAAAGCAGTGAGGACTGGTATCATCGGTTTGAGATGGCATCTTTTTTAAGAACACTCAGGTATCTGGCTGTGATCATGGCAACGGTTCTGCCGGGACTTTATCTGGCTGTGATCCGGTTTCATACACAGATTCTTCCCTCTGCGCTGATTTTGTCTCTGGCGCAGGCTAGAGAAGGAGTACCTTTTTCAAGTGTGACAGAGCTGATCTTTCTGGAGCTGTCTTTTGAACTGATCAGGGAGGCGGGTGTGAGAGTTCCGGGTACACTGGGAAATGCCATCGGGATCGTGGGAGGTCTTGTGATCGGGCAGGCGGCGGTAGAGGCAAATCTGGTGAGTCCGATCGTGGTCATGATCGTGGCTTTGACTGCGCTTGGATCAATGACTGTACCCAATGAGGAATTTGCTGCAGCATTCCGGTTACTGAAATATGTATTTCTCATTCTGGGAGGTTATATGGGAATCTATGGTATTGTCCTTGGTGTGTATCTGACCATAGCGCATCTGGCAGGGCTGTCGAGTTTCGGGGTCCCTTATCTGGTGCCTTTTATAAAGAAGGATCCTCATGAAGAAAAAGGAGAAGGCATCTGGAGAGCACCGCTTCGTATGAGATGGAGAAGACCGCTTTATGCCAGAGAAGAACAGAGAATCCGTTTGAAGAGAAAGGAGCCCCTTTCATGAAATTTGCAGAAAATAACAGGATTTCACATCGGCAGTTGTACAGGCAGATGATATTGGGACTGCTGGCACCTTTTCTGCTCTGTATTCCAGGCAGAGATGGGATGAATGGACTGAGTGCCGTATTGGGAATAGTGGCGGCGATGGTGTTCTTTTGTTTCTATGTTATCATTCTGATCCGGCTGACACCTGCTTTTGATGATCTGGTGAAGGCTGCAGGGAAAGTGGCCGGCAGGATCACAGGAGTATTCTTTCTATTATATATATTGATGTCCGGGGGATATCTGCTTGCGCTTCTGAGAACACTGGTTCCTGCAAGCCTGATTATGGGAGTGTCAGGACGCTGGATTGCATTCTGGGCAATTCTGGTATGCTCGGTGGGAAGCAGAAAAGGAATGCCGGGAAGGGGAAGGATGGCAGAGGTTTCAGGAGGTCTGCTTTCCGGCGGGATTTTGCTTATGATGGTGCTTTGCATACCTCAGATGAAGGGAGAATATCTGGTGGAAATGGTGCAGAGAGATCATCTTACCATGGAGAATATGGTGCGGTCTTTTTATGGTGCGGTGTGTGCCTTTTCTGCTCTTGGTCTTCTGCCGTTTCTGATGGGAGATGTTGAGAAATATGGAAGTGCAGGTAAGACTGCAATGTGGGCAATCCTGACGATTGGAGGAATCCTTGTGGGAATGGAAGTTCTGCTTCCTGCAGTTCTGGGTTATGACAGGGTAAGGCTGGAGAGATATCCGGTGTTGCCATTACTGGACGGGGCAGATCTGACGGGAAATGTGCTGGCACGTTTCGACGTGATATGGATGGGGTTTCTTCTGTATAGTCTGCTTTTTTCGGTGGGCAGTCTGCTGCATTATGGACATCAGATCGTCCGAAGGGCACATCTGGGTACAGGCCGGTTCTGGATGCCTGCAATGATTTTTCTAATTTCTCTTCTTGAGGAGGAGGGAAAAGGAATCCTGGATTATTTCGGATGGTATCTGGGATACATTTTTGTGCCGGGGATTTTTATCTGTCATATTTATCTGTTTCTCAGAGGAAAAAGAAAACATAAGAAAAAGATATCGGCTACAGTGGCTGGGGTTCTGATCTGTTCTGTGTTTCTGGGAGGCTGTGGCGCGGCAGTGGAGCCGGAAAAGAGGGCATATCCCATGGCACTTGGCGCAGATGCTTCTTCGGAAGGTTTTCTTCTGACCTATGGAATGCCGGATATGTCTGAGGCTACTGGACAGGAGAAGGGTGAGACAGACAGAGATGCCGGAGTTTTACAGATCAGTGGCAGGAATTTTGAACAGATTGAGCAGGCGTATAATCGTTCTCAGAAAAAAATGCTGGATATGGGACATCTGCAGGTTCTGATTATCGGAAAGACGCTTGCAGAGGATGGACGGTGGAGACAGATATTGGATTATCTGAAACAGGAAGCTTTTGTGGGAGAGGACCTGTATGTATTTGAAGCAGAGAATGCAGCAGAAATCCTGCAGTGGAAGGGTGAGGATAATTCTTCGGTGGGAGAATATATTACAGGGCTGATGGAAAACCGTATGTCCGGAAAAAAGAAAGCAGTGGTGACACTCAGGGAACTTTTTTATGAGAGATATAAAGAGGACAGGATTTTGCAGCTGCCGTCAGTACAGATTCGCAATGGAAGTCTGGAAGTTGATGTATAAACCTGTGAAATGCCGGCGATAATCTGGATGAACAGTGAATATGACGATGAGGGGAATGGGATGTCCGCTCTCTGAGACTGGCAAAGTATGTATAAAACAGGAGAGGTGCGCAAAGATGAATGATAAAAAAATTTTCCGAAAACAGGCAAAAAGATTTTTAAAACAGGCGATGCTGACTCTGACAGCAGGGATGATCGGAGCAGCTTTGGCGGGAGCAGTACCGGAGATGATACGGGAAACTGTGCAGAACAGAAAAGAACAGGCGGCGGTCACTGCCTGGTGGGGAACTTTGTACCCCAAATTCTGTTTCAGTCGATTTCCGTCGGACGATAAAGTGAAGAAAGATGACATAAAGATATCCTTCTGGCTTGCACAGGCTCTCAATTGGTGATAGAATAATGAAACAAATCAGGAGAGATGGAGAGAAGTAAATGAAAACAGACAGGGAGGCGCCCATAGGGGTTTTTGATTCCGGCGTGGGAGGACTGACTGTTGCGCGTGAGATCATGCGCAACCTTCCTTCAGAGAAAATTGTATATTTTGGAGATACGGCGAGAGTGCCTTATGGAAGTAAATCGAAAGAGACTGTCATCAGATATTCCCGCCAGATCATCCGCTTTCTGCAGGAACAGCAGGTAAAGGCGATTGTGATCGCGTGTAATACAGCCAGTGCATTTGCTCTGGATGCAGTGAGAGATGAGTTTGATCTTCCGATCATTGGTGTGATAGAACCGGGAGCGAAGGTTGCGGCAGCGCAGACCAGGAATAAGAAGGTTGGAGTTATTGGCACTGTGGGGACCATCGGAACCGGAATCCATGCGGAATATCTTAAGAGTCTTGATCCGGAGATCACAGTGTACGGAAAGGCATGTCCGCTTTTTGTGCCGCTTGTGGAAGAGGGATGGCTTCATGATCCTGTAACGGATGAAGTTGTGGCGAGATATCTGAAGGAACTGCAGGAGAAAGATATTGATACACTGATTCTGGGCTGTACCCATTATCCTCTGCTTCGTTCCACGATCAGAAAGATCATGGGAGATCAGGTGTGCCTGGTCAATCCGGCTTATGAGACTGCTCTAGAGCTGGGCAGACTGCTGAAGGAGAAGGAACTCTCCGGCACCGGTACCGTGCAGGCTGATTTTCCGTATCGTTTCTATGTAAGTGATCTGGCAGATGAGTTTAAGGCATTTGCCAATTCGATTCTGCCGTATGATGTGGAGATGACGAAGAAAATAGATATAGAGAAATATTAAAGTTGCTGATACATAAAAATAAATCCGGAATTGCTATGAGTAAGAATATCAGGAGTGTGAGAGAATGGATAAAGAAGTACTGATTCATGTAAGGGGACTTCAGACAATAGATGCAGATGGTGACCAGGAGCCGGTCGAAATCGTTGTTCCGGGAGAGTATTATTTCCGCAATGGAAGTCACTACCTGCGTTATGAAGAGGTTATGGAGGATTTTGCAGAGCCTACGATCAATTACATAAAAATATCACCGAAGGGTATGGAAGTCCGTAAGAAAGGCGTGGTTAATGTTCATATGGTTTTTGAACAGGGAAAAAAGAATATGACATATTATACAACACCTTATGGAACCATTGAGATGGGAATTGCTGCAACGAATCTGGATCTTAAGGAAAATGACGGCGGTCTTAATATGAAAGTGGACTATGCACTGGATATGAACCAGGAGCATGTGGCTGACTGTTATCTTGCGATTAAGGCACAGCCGAAGAACTGCAAGGATTTTACAATATAATCTGTAAATAAAAAGACCGATGATTTATCTGGATTCATCGGTCTTTTCATATAAGCAGGTAATTATTTTGCTGCTTTGTCTTTTTTGAATTTTGCGAAAAAGCCTTTTTTCTTCGGGGCAGGAGTTTCCAGAGAACCACGGATTCCTTTTACGCCTACGATGTAGAGACCGCTTATTTCTGCTTTGATCTCTTTTTTAACAGGGATCAGGTCGAAAATCTTCTCATCTGCGATCATGATCGCAATCTTTGGTCCAATTTTTGCCTTAACGATCGGAAGTTTGGAACGGCGCATAAGCTTTGGTGTCTGTTCAATTACCATCTGAGGAAGTCCGGATTCCTTTAACGGCATCCTCTTTTTATCGATAACCAGCATGGAAACGGTTTGTTTGGTTGCCTCAATCTGAGCCTGCTGTTCTTCCTGTTTCTTCTGAGCCTTTTTGCCGAAGAAATATAAACCGATCAGTGCAGCGATCAGGATAACAAGAATGACCAGAAGGACTATTGTTACTGTACTCATTTGCATCCTCCTAATGTATGTGATTTCACAGGGACTCTGAGAGCCCATTGCATGAAATTTATTTTATCATTAAACAGGCCAAAACGCAATTGTAAAAAAAGAATTAATAGATGGAAAGCAGTAGAAATTTAGTCTGCCACAGGTTATAATCGAGGTAAAACATTTTTTACAGGATGGAATGACCGGATATGGTTATAATATCTTTATCAGGATAATTAAACAGGATAATTAAAGGAGAAGAGTATGAGTGAATTAAAGCCCGACTCTGAAAATACAGAGGAGAGACTTCCGGAAACTGTAGAGCAGGAAAAAGAACAGTCTGCTGCCAGTGAGGATGAGGATTTTTTTTATGATGATAATGATGCATATGAAGCAAGGAGAGCTGCCAGGTTGGAACGCCGTAATAAGGCACACCGCAGGAGGAAAAGAATCCGTATTGCAGGCAGTGTGATCATAGCAGCAGCTGCGGCAGTGGGAATAGGTATTGGGTTTTATGGTGAAGAACTGCAAACATTTTTCACAGAACAGAAAACAAAGATCACAGAGATGGTGGAGTCTGAAGCTACCCCGGCAGCTGTACAGCCGGAACAGAAAACAGAAGCAGAATCAGAGAATACTGCCACACCTGAGCCGGAACAGGAAACACTGAGCAAAGAGGATAAGGCTCTTTATATGCAGGCAAAGCATTATGCTCAGCAGTATGATTATGATAAAGCTATTGAGATTCTCAAGAGCAGTCCGTCATATAAGACAAATACAAAATTCAGGAAAGCGGCAAAAAAATATAAGGAGAAAAAAGATTCCTGCGTTTCCTGGCCGTTGGATCAGGTGACGCATGTGTTTTATCATACACTGATCAAAGATACCTCAAAAGCATTTGACGGTGATTATAAATCAGGTGATTATGATCAGGTTATGACAACTATCGATGAATTTAATCAGATCACACAGAGTATGTATGATAAGGGATATGTTATGGTCAGTATCTATGATATGGCTACGGCTGATGAAAATGGAAATATGAACATGGGTGAAATCCTGCTCCCGCCGGGTAAAGTGCCGTTTGTGCTTTCGCAGGATGACGTATGTTATTATCATTATATGGACGGCGATGGATTTGCTTCGAAGCTTGTTGTGGATGAGGAAGGTAAGGTTCGCAATGAGTATGTGGAAGATGATGGAAGTATTTCAACAGGAGATTACGATATGGTTCCTCTGATCGACCGGTTTGTGGAAGAACATCCTGATTTTTCATACAGGGGAGCAAAAGGTATTGTAGCACTTACCGGATATAATGGTATCCTTGGTTATCGTACAGACAGCAGCTATGAAACCCGTCCTGATGATCTGGATGCGGATAAAGTGAAATGGCTGGATGAACATCCTGACTTTGATCTGAACACAGAAAGAGAGAACGCAGCCAGGGTAGCACAGGCTATGAAGGATGAGGGATGGCTGTTTGCAAGTCATACCTGGGGTCATCAGAATGTAAGTCAGGTCAGTCTTGAAAGACTGCAGGCAGATACTCAGAAATTTAAAGAGAACGTGGATCCTCTGATCGGTGGGACAGATATCATCATTTTTGCGTTTGGGGCAGATCTTACAGGAGCTGAAGATTATTCAGGGGAGAAGTTTGAATATCTTAAGAGTCAGGGATACAACTATTACTGCAATGTGGATTCCAGTCAGTATTTTGTACAGATACGAAGTAATTACTTCCGACAGGGAAGAAGAAATCTGGACGGATACAGAATGTATTATAATCCTGAACTGCTGACAGATCTGTTTGATGCCCAGTCGGTATTTGATTCATCAAGACCTGTGCCGGTACCTGCTATGGGGTGAACATAGCAAAACACACCGTTGACAGCGGGGCATGATCGAAAGGGGCAGAATATGAAAAAAAAGACAGTGTGTGTGCTGACAGTAATTTTATGTGCATCTTTAGGATTAAGTGGATGCAGCCTGTTTCCGTTTGAGCAGGATCTTCCATTTCATAAATCCGAAACTGAGAATACAGATGTAGAATCAGCAGGGAATACACCACTGGAAACTGAGGAAGAACAGAATGCCGAAACAGATGAAGATGGAAACGATACACAGGAAATAACTGATGAGCAGTCAGAGGAAGAAGTGGCTTCACCGCTGGAACAGGCATCGCTTATGGCTGCACAGTATGATTATGACGAAGCGATAGAACTTCTTAAGAGCCAGCCGGCTTATGACAGTAATACGGATATGCAGAATGCGGTTTCTGAATATGAAAATACGAAAGCTGCCTGTACAGAATATCCTCTGGAACAGATTACACATGTTTTTTTTCATACACTGATTAAAGATACCTCAAAGGCATTTGACGGTGATACTGATTCTGATGGATATAATCAGTATATGACAACGATTGATGAATTTAACAAGATCATACAGAGTATGTATGATAAGGGATATGTGATGGTCAGTCCTCATGATATGGCAACAGTGAATGAGGATGGAACCATGTCCAGAGGAAGTATCATGCTACCGCCCGGTAAGATCCCATTTGTGCTTTCGCAGGATGATGTGAGTTATTATCATTATATGGATGGTGATGGATTTGCATCAAAACTTGTGGTAGATGAAAATGGCGATGTTAAAAATGAATATATTGAGGATGATGGGAGTGTTTCTACGGGAGATTATGATATGGTTCCGCTGATCGATACTTTCGTAAAAGAACATCCGGATTTTTCCTATCATGGCAGAAAGGGAATCCTGGCAATGACAGGTTATGACGGTGTTCTTGGATATCGTACGGACATTGCATATAAAACAGGAAAGAACCTGCAGGATGATCAGAAAAAGTTCCTCAGGGATCATCCGGATTTTGATTATAAGCAGGAAGTAAAAAATGCAAAAAAGGTAGCCGCAGCTATGAAAGCGGAAGGCTGGGAATTTGCCAGTCATACCTGGGGACATAAGAATGTTGCATCAACCTCTCTGAAAGATCTGAAGAGAGATACTAAAAAATGGAAGAAATATGTGGCTCCTGTTCTTGGAAAAACAGATATGATCATTTTTGCATTTGGTGCAGATATCGGAAGCTGGGAAGGATATTCTTCAGACAATGCAAAGTATGAGTTTTATAAGAGCCAGGGATACCGGTATTTCTGCAATGTAGATTCCAGTCAGTATTTTGTACAGATTACGGATGATTATTTCCGACAGGGAAGAAGGAATCTGGATGGATATAGAATGTATTATAATCCGGAGATGCTCAGTGACCTTTTTGATGTATCTGAAGTGTGGGATTCTTCGCGGCCGACTCCGGTACCGAAAATATAGAAGGGAGTATTACTATGAAAAAAAGAATATATCTTGCCATGCTTGTGGCATGCTTTGCACTGACAGCAACAGCATGCAGTGATAGGGGTGCTGTTGTAACAGACGATACAAAGGCAGAGAAGCAGGCAGAGGGTAAGAAAGCAGAAGCAGGAAGCACCAGACTTGTCTCAGTTGACAATGTGGATAAATATATTACGATTGGAGAGTACAAGGGGCTTATTCTGGATAACACAGTAGATGCGATCACAGATGATGATGTGCAGTCACAGATTGATCAGGAGCTGCAGGATAAAGCCGAGCCTGTGTCAGAGGGTGCCAAAGAAGGTGATCTGGTAACTGTTAATTATACGGGAACCATAGATGGGCAGACTTTTGATGGTGGTACTGCCAATAATTATGATTTTGTGATCGGTGACGGACAGATGTTCACTGAATTTGAAGATGGTGTGACCGGAATGAAGAAAGGTGACACAAAAGAGATACAGATTGATTTTCCATCTGATTATGGAGACAGTACACTGGCAGGAAAGACAGCAGTATATAAGGTTACTGTTCAGAATGTAAGACGTACGGCGGAGCTTACAGATGAGTGGGTTGCGAAGAATACAGATTATACAACTGTGGATGAATATAAGGAAGGTGTACGCAGCAAGCTGGAAGCAGATGCAAAGCAGTCTGCACAGGAGGTACTTAAGAATACAGCCTGGAGCACAGTACTGGAGAATTCTGAAGTAAAAGAATATCCTCAGGAAGATATAGACGGGGCGGTTTCTGAATTCAAAAAAAGCATGGAACTCTATGCAAAGCAGGCTGATATGACTCTGGAAGAATTTATAAGCAGTCAGGGAATCTCTCAGGACGATTTTGATGAACAGTGCCAGCAGTATGCCGAGGGAAAAGTAAAACAGAATCTGATCGTGCAGGGGATTATGGATGCAGAAGGACTGTCGCTTGATGATAAGGAAAGTCTTCAGCTTCAGGAGAAACTGGTAAAGCAGATGGGAGCCGGTAATCTTGCAGAACTTGTTGGCACATACGGTCAGGATTATGTAGATGAGTCTGTGGGACTTCTCAGAGTAGAAGATTTTATTATAAGTAATGCAAGTGTCAGTGATAAAATTTCAAATGGCGATACAACTGCAGAAGATGCAGAGGCAGCCGTACAGAATTCCGGACAGGATGCTGAAGATGAGAGCGCAGATCAGGATATGTCAGAAACTGACGAGAGCATAGATCAGGATGCATCAGAAACTGATGAGAGTGACGGAGAAGATGTTCAGGATGAGCCGGATGTTGATGAGAATCTGGAGAGTGAATTAGGTACGGAATAAGTGTTACTGTGAACGGAGTGAACAGTAACGAATAAGTTACTGCAAATAGTACTGCAATAGTAATGAACGAATAATTGGCATTGTATTTATTTTTTAAATGAGTTATGATTAAAACGAACATAAAATCTTGGTAATCTTCTTACATGTGTTTGCGGGGATTACTGTGATTACAAATTCATATAAAAGCGGGGCAGGGAAACAATGGATAAGCGGATTTTGCGCGAGAGGATGCGCAGAAAGAAACGCCAGATGATGATCCGTCATTATACGAAGATCGGACTTTCTGTGGCAGGTCTGATTCTGGCACTTGTATTTATAGTGAGAGGAATTATCATTCCGATTGCTCATCATATATCAGGAGGTGGAAGCGGCAATACGGCTGTGCAGGCTCAGGCAGATACAGAGGAAGTTCAGGCAAATTCCGATGCTGCGGTGAGACAGCCATTGAAGGGTAAATCAGATACAGATAAGATTGCCACGATGACAGCCGGATGGCATGAGGATGCTAACGGAAAGTGGTATCAGAATACAGATGGTACATATTTTTCAAATGGATTTCAGGATATAGATGGTGTTACCTATTCTTTTGACGAAAACGGATATATACAGACAGGATGGGTAGAAAAGGGAGTGAAGGATTATTACTTTAATGAAGACGGATCTTATGATCCGAGTAAGGTACGTCCGATGCTGGCACTGACTTTTGATGATGGTCCGGGACAGTATACAGATGAATTGTTGGATTGCCTGGAACAGAATAATGCTCATGCAACATTCTTTATGCTTGGCCAGAATGTCAGTTCATATCCGGATGCACCAAAACGTATGTTGGAACTTGGATGTGAGGTTGGAAGTCATTCCTGGGATCATACACAGTTGACGACAATTGATCTTGATGCAGTTGCAAAGCAGTTCTCTGATACAGATGACGCATTAATTCAGGCATGTGGTCAGGGGGCGAGTGTGGCACGTGCACCTTACGGTGATGGAAATTCAGATATTTATAATACTGTAAATAAGCCGTTCTTTATGTGGTCGCTGGACACAGAAGACTGGAAACTTATGGATGCAGATGCAGACTATAACGCGGTAATGAATGGAGATCTGACAGATGGAACTATCATTCTGATGCATGATATTCATGAACCGTCTGTAAAGGCAGCTCTGAGGCTGATACCGGATCTTATCGCACAGGGATATAAACTTGTAACAGTAAGTGAGATGGCAGAAGCCAAGAATGTGACCTTACAGAATGCATGTTATGTGGATTTCTGGCCGAGCACACTCAGTAATGGAGGCGTGCCGGGATATCAGGGCGGTTCCGATGCAGCAGCTTCCACAGACGGAACAGATGGTACATCTGATGCAAGCGCAGATTCTTCTGACGGAAGCACAGATTCCTCAGATGGAAGTGGGGATTATTCGGATGGAAGTTCAGACGATGGAAGTTCAGACGGTGGAAGTTATGATGATGGAAGTTCGGATGACGGAAGTTATGATGATGGAAGTTCAGATGATTCGGAAGATTACAGTGATGATTCTGTAGATTACGGAGATGGAACGGAATAAAAAACATATGCAATCCTGCAGTGTGGATCATACAGAGTAATTACGAACATACGAAAGAGCAAAGAAGAGAGCAAAGGCACTTCTTTGCTCTTTATGTTTTTTACAAAAAATGCATAAAATATATTAAAAAATTGTTGAATATATACATATTTTTAATTGACGTATGGAATGTCCATTGGTATAATAGGGCTTATAGAATGACTAAAAGTCAGTTCGTATTCCTGATTGAACTTGCTGTAAGATAGTTACTGTTCACACGCCAAAATTCCATTGCCGCAGGCAATCTGGAATGAATTTTG